>Ga0315291_10001032_pt1 | contig 37591 bp, 24 predicted proteins | sample YL17G12_20_MG_FD_203070 | JGI IMG/M metagenome (GOLD analysis project Ga0315291, IMG submission 203070) | Sediment microbial communities from Yellowstone Lake, YNP, Wyoming, USA - YL17G12_20 | ecosystem: Environmental > Aquatic > Freshwater > Lake > Sediment | place: USA: Wyoming | collected...
GAGACGCTGGACTGGCCCGAGCACGTGCTGGCCATGCAGCGCAATTGGATCGGGCGCAGCGAGGGGGTCGAATTCGAGATGGTGGTGGACGACGCGGATGGCTCCAACCCAGCCGGCAGGCGGTTCACCATCTATACCACCCGGCCCGACACCATCTATGGCATGACGTTCGCCGTGCTTTCCCCCGAGCACTCGCTGGTAGAGTGCATTACCACGGCGGAGCAGAGCGCTGAAGTGACGTCCTACTGCCAGGCCGCCGCGCGCCGCAGCGAGGTGGAACGGGTACAGGCCGGGCGCGACGGGGTCTTTACCGGCGCGTTCGCAGTGAACCCGGTCAACGGCGCGCGGGTGCCGGTCTACGTGGCCGACTATGTGCTGATGGGCTACGGCGGCGGCGCGATCATGGGGGTGCCCGCCCACGACGAGCGGGATTTTGACTTCGCCGCGCGGCACGCCATCGCGGCCCCGATCGTCATTGCGCCGCCGGGCTGGGACAGCCAGCCGCTGGCCGCCGCCTACACCGGCCCAGGTACGATGGTCAACTCCGGCCCGTGGAACGGGCTACCCTCCGGCGAGGCGGCGACGCGGATCGCGGAGTGGATGGAAGCGCAGTCCATTGGCCGCCGCACGGTGCAGGTTCGCATGCGGGACTGGTTGATCTCGCGCCAGCGCTACTGGGGCGCGCCGATCCCTATCGTCTATTGCGACGCATGTGGCACCGTGCCCGTGCCGGAGCGCGACCTGCCGGTCTTGCTGCCCCGCGTCGAGGAGTGGCTGCCGGGCGACGACGGCCGCTCGCCGCTGGCCAACGTGCCCGAGTTCGTTCACACCACCTGTCCTCAGTGCGGCGGCCCGGCCCGGCGGGAAACGGACACCCTGGACGGCTTTGCCTGTTCCAGTTGGTACTTTTTGCGCTTCGTGAGCCCGCATTATGAGCAAGGCCCCTTCGATCCGCAGGCGCTGGCCCAGTGGGGACCGCCCGACCTGTACGTGGGCGGCGCGGAGCACGCCGTGATGCACCTGTTGTACGCCCGCTTCTGGACCAAGGTGATGGCCGACGCCGGGCTGGTGCCCTTCCGCGAGCCGTTCCCGGTGCTGCGCAGCCAGGGGGTCATGCACGCCCGCGACCTGTGCAGCGGCCAGGCCCGCCGCATGTCCAAGTCGGCCGGCAACGTCGTCACGCCGGACGCCGTCGCCGGGGCCTACGGCGCGGACGCGCTGCGCGTCTACCTGCTGTTTATGGCCCCCTTCGAGAATAACACTATCTGGGAGGAGGAGGGGGTCGTCGGTGCCAGGCGCTTCTTGCAGCGCTTCTGGCGGTTGGCCAACGCCGTCGCCTCCACCCACCCTGCCAGCCCCCCACGCAGTGGAGGCCCCACAGTAGTGGGGGGAGGCCCCACAGTAGTGGGGGGAGGCCCCACAGTAGTGGGGGCCAGTGACGGCTCACCCACGCCCACCCACCCGGCAAGCCCCCCACGTAGTGGGGGGTCCGGTGACGGCTCACCCACGCCCACTCATCTGTCCCACACCATATCTCACACCGTGCAGTCCGTCACCGCCGACGTCGAGGCCTTCAAGTTCAACACCGCCATCGCCACGCTGATGGAATACCTGAACGACCTGGTCGCCTACCGCCGGACTCACGGCGTCACGGGGGAACTGGCCGAGGCCATCCGCATCTTCGTCCTGCTGCTGGCCCCTTTCGCCCCCCACGTAGCCGAGGAACTGTGGGCACGGCTGGGCGGCCCCTATAGCGTCCACCAGCAGGCGTGGCCCGTGTGGGAGGAGCCCGGGGTGGCCGAGGAGACGATCACGCTGATCGTGCAGGTGGACGGCCGGGTGCGGGACAAACTGACGGTGCCTGCCGGCATCGGCGAGGTGGAGGCCCGCCAGCGGGCGCTGGAGTGTGCCGGCGTGCGCCGCCAGGTGGACGGCCGCCGCGTGGCGCGCGCGATCTACGTGCCGGGCCGGCTGGTAAACGTGGTGACTGAGAGCACAACCACGTAATGCGGCGCGTTCGTAGTGGCGACTTCAGTCGCTCTTTCCGCCGCACAACGACTAAAGTCGTCACTACGAGGCTGCTACAGGGCGGGGGGCTTGCGTCTCCCGCCGCTTCCCCTATAATTGCCGTCGTGATCGAGGTCCAGGGACTCACCAAGCGTTTCCAGAGGCTGGTGGCAGTGAACGCAGTGTCCTTCACCTGCTACGACGGCGAGGTCTTTGGCCTGCTGGGCCCCAACGGCGCCGGCAAGACGACGCTGCTGCGACTACTGGCCTCCGTACTGGAGCCGACCGCCGGCACCGCCCTGGTGGATGGGCTGGACGTACGCAGGTGTGGCTGATGTTGTTGATGTTGCCCCTGATGACCATGGCGAACGGGCTGGTGGCAGCAGTGTGCACCTTCGCCAGGAACTACCGCGAGTCCAACCTCTTCCTGGGCCTCCTGCAATTGCTGCTTCCGGGATTGGCTGTCCTGGCGACCTTCGGCATCGGGGCCACGCCTCCGTTGGTCGTGTATGCGCTGCCGGTGGTGGGCGTGTTGGTGGCCATGCGGGACCTCCTGGGGGGCGGGGTGGCGGCGGGCGCGCTGGCCCTGGCGTGGGCGGCGGCGGCCGTCTACGCGGTAGGGGCCATCCTGCTGGCAGCCTACGTCTGCTCGCGCGAGTGGGCGCTGATGCGGGGGGTATGACGATCCCCTACTTGACACGTTATCCCTGCTGCGCTATCATACTCCCATCATGTTCGAGCAACTTGGCCTCTTCGGCTTTCAAGGCTCGACCTTCTCCGAGCCGTATACCGTCAGCCAGCTCACCGGCACCATCCGCCGCCTGATCGAGGGGGAGCCCGACCTGAACGACGTGTGGGTCGAGGGAGAGGTCTCCAACTTTAGCCGTCCCACCTCCGGCCATTGCTACTTTACGCTCAAGGACGCCAGTGCCCAGCTCGGCTGCGTGATGTGGCGCAACGTCGCCCAGGTGCAGACTTATCTGCCGGCCAGTGGAGACCTGGTGCTGGCCCACGGGCGGGTGGGCGTGTATGAGGCGGGCGGACGCTACCAACTCTACGTGGATCAACTCCGGCCGGCCGGCCTGGGCCACCTCTACCAGCAGTTCGAGCGGCTCAAGGAGCGCCTGGAGGCCGAAGGGCTGTTCGCCCCGGAGCGCAAGCGGCCCCTGCCCCCCTTTCCCCGCCGCATCGGCGTCGTCACCTCCCCCTCCGCCGCTGCGCTGCGCGACATCCTCAATATCCTGAGCCGCCGTTACCCGCTGGCCGAAGTGCTGCTAGCGCCCACGCCGGTGCAGGGAGACGAGGCCCCACCCCACATCGTGGCCGCGCTGGAGGCACTCAACCGGAGGGACGACGTGGACGTCATCATCGTCGCCCGCGGGGGCGGAAGCCTGGAGGAACTGTGGGCCTTTAACGACGAGCGGGTGGCCCGCGCCATCGCCGCTTCCCGCATCCCGGTCATCTGTGGCGTGGGGCACGAGACCGACTTTACCCTGGCCGACTTTGCCGCCGACGTGCGTGCCCCCACCCCCTCCGCCGCTGCCGAACTGGTGGCCCCCGACTGCGCGGACCTGCGCGCGCTCGTCGCGGGGATGGCGGAGACGCTCACAACGACGCTGCGTGGCACTATTGGGGAGCAGCGCTGGAGGCTGGCCGGGCAAGCGCGGGCCCTCAAGCACCTCTCTCCGGCCGCCCAATTGGCCCAGGCGCGCCAGCGGGTGGACGACCTGCTGGGCCGGGCGCAGGTGGGGTTGAACCACGGCCTGGCGCTGCGCCGCGAGTGCCTGAGTGGTCTCGCCGGGCAGTTGGCAGGGGTCAGCCCGCTGGGAACGCTGGAGCGCGGGTACGCCATCGTGCGCCACCGGCGCACAGGGGCGGTCGTGCGCTCGGTGGCCCAGGTCGCAGGGGGCGACGTGCTCGGCATCCGCGTCGCCGATGGTGAGTTTGAAGCGGAAGCGTCGTCGTAACTCGGTCTGGCTGACAATATGATTGAGTGGACCAATCTGGCTTTCAATGGGTTGTGGGTGTTGGGCGCAGCCGTAATCCTGGCGGCACTCAGCCTTGCCTGCTACGAGGCCCAGCGTCGAGATGAGCGGTTGCGGGTGCGCCTGGCCACCCCTGGTTTTCAGTTGCCACTCTTGCTTGGCCTGCTGTTCATCAGCCTGGGAGCGGCACTGCTGGGACCACGCTGGTGGGAGCGGGTACTCTGGGGACTACTGTGTGCCACGAGTGGCTGGAGCCTCTGGAGCGCCTGGCACGCGTGGAGAGGAAAGTACGACAGGGGTCAATGCTAACTTGACGTTTCAAGACCTCCAGGTACAATGTGGGCCAATCTGCAGGGTGCGGATGAGTACATCCGACGGATGCGTCGGATGCGTACATCCGATGAAGGAGCGAGGAAGCAATTGCGGGAAGCAGATCCTGTCAAGGTCACTACGGGTGTCCCAGAGCGTACGGATGTAGCGGATGGGTACATCCGACTCATCCGCGCCGTCCCGGCTGACGAGACAAAGAGGCGGAGGAGGCAGATTGGGGCGGCAATACCGGCCGAGGCCAGGTCACGGTGGGGGCAAGCCGGGCGCTGGATTGCCGGACTCGGTGTAGCCGGGATCTCCTGCTGGCTGTTGGTGCGCCGTCTGGATTGGCGAGATGTGGCAACCGCACTCGGCAGTGCCGACTACCGGTGGGCAGTGGCGGCGGTGCTGGCCATCGTCGGTACCTTCTTCACCCGCACCTGGCGCTGGCAGGCGCTTTTATGGCAGTCCAAGGTTCGCGTCCGGCCCGCGCTGACGGCTCTCCTGGTAGGGCAAGTGGTCAATCAAATCCTGCCGATGCGGAGCGGGGACGTCGTGCGTGCGGTGTGGATTGGCCCTGAGCGGGAAACTGGCGCGGCTGAGGCACTGGGGAGCATCGCGTTGGAGAAGGTATGGGACCTACTCGCCCTGCTGGCGTGTGGGGTGGCCCTGCTGGCCTGGATGCCACTCCCGGGATGGTTTGCCCGCTCTACCTGGGGCACCGCCTTCGCGTTGGCCCTGGGAGGCGGCTTCTTGTGGGCGGGGCTTCATTGGCAAGCCCCGCTGTTCCGTTGGATCGGGCGAGTTCTGGCTCGCTTCCCAGCGGGATGGGACCGGGCACTCCTTCCCCGGCTACGGCGGCTGGCCAATGGCCTGGAGGCCATCCGTCAGCCCACTGTCTCCGTGCGGGTACTGTTTTGGACCGGGTTGACCTGGGGGCTGGGAGCCCTCGCCAACCTGGCCGTCCTGGTGGCATTTGGCATCCACTCGGGTGCTGCCGCCGTTTTCTTGCTGGCCGCTTTGATGGTGGGTGGAACGGTGCCGACGCCAGGGCGGCTGGGGATCTATGAGGGCATCTGCGTGGTTTCCCTGGCGCTCTTCGGCATTCCTCGCGATCAAGCGTTGGCTGTGGGACTGGTGCTCCACCTGGTCGTGATGGGACCGCCACTGATCGCGGCCGCCTTGCTCGCCCTGTGGCCTGCTCGTTCTTCCGGGAGGCGCGGTGGGCCAGCCTGAGATTTCCGTCGTCGTACCGGCCTACCGGGCTACACAAGAGATCAGTGGCTGTGTACAAGCCCTGAACCGGCAGACACTGCCGCGGCAGCGGTACGAGATACTGGTCACAGACGACGGATCTGGCGACGGGACGGCAGCCAGTGCTCGAGAGGCAGGCGCTGACCGCGTACTCATTCTCCCCCACCAGGGACCCGCCGCTGCCCGCAACGCCGGCGTGGAGGCCGCCCGGGGAGGGATTGTCCTCTTCACCGATGCCGACTGTGAGCCATCGCCAGAGTGGCTGGAGCGGATGATCGCCCCCTTTGCTGATCCCCGCATCATGGGTACGAAGGGCACGTACCGCACGCGCCAGCGTGCGCTGATGGCCAGGTTGGTGCAACTGGAGTACGAAATTCGCTACCAGCGCATGGCGAGCCAGTCGCGCATTGACTTCATAGATACCTATGCCGCTGCTTACCGCCGAGCCCTTCTGCTTCAGTGCGGTGGGTTCGACCCAACCTATCCGACCCCTTCGGCTGAAGACATAGATCTCTCCTTCCGCCTGGCCCGCGCGGGCCACTGGTTGGTTTTCGTGCCCGAGGCCTGGGTGTGGCACCATCATCCTACCACGCTCCCGGTCTATCTGGCCCGCAAGGGCTGTTACGGCTTCTGGCGGGCGCTCCTCTACCGGCGTTACCCAGAGAAGACCACAGGCGACACTCATACCGACCCGGCGCTCAAGGCCCAGTTCGTACTGGTGGCGCTGGTCGGACTGCTGGGATGGGGGGGGCTGGCCTGGTGGCCCCTGGCTCTGGCCAGCGCAGGTGCGTTCATCGCTTTCCTGGCCACAACCCTGCCCTTCGTGCGCTGGGCCTGGCCGCGAGATCGGGCTGTGGCCCTGGTCTGGCCTGCTGTCGCGTTTTTGCGCGTGCTGGTGCAGGGGGGAGGGCTTGCAGTGGGGTCGGTCTATCACAGGCTGGTCGCCCGAGGGCACCCGGCAGCGGTGGGAATCGCAGGAATGAGGCCGGATGAGGGATAGGAACAAGGGGGCTGAATTCGCCTGCATAGGTGTGCTGTTGGCCATGTACGGAGGTTCCCTGGCCCCTACCCTCACCTGGGCCCACTATGGGGCCGATGGTGGCGACCTGGTGACGGCCGTAGTACGAGGCAGCATTCCACACCCACCGGGGTTCCCCACGTATTTGGTGTTGGGAGACCTGTTCGTTCGTCTCCCGTGGGGAGATCCGGCCTGGCGGTTGAACCTGATGTCGGCGGTGCTGGCAGCAGGAGCCGCAGGGCTTGCCGCAGCGACTGTACGGTTTCATCTCCGGTCCAGAATCCATGATTCGCGATTTGCCATTGACCATTGGCCGTCCGCGATTTGTGCGGGCCTCAGCCTGGGCCTGGCCCCCCTCTTCTGGTCGCAGGCCCTCATCGCCGAAGTGTATGCACTGGCGGCCTTCTTCACTGCACTGGTGGGTTCCATCGTGCTCCGCAGAGGGCCGGCGTGGGCGTTGGGGCTGGCCTGGGGTGTGGGATTAGGAGCGCACCCCACTCTCTTGTTCCTCGCTCCACTGGTAGCCTGGGGGGCTTGGGAGAGCGGAGGAAAGGGGTACCTGCGACGGCTGGCCGAGGTCTGTGCCCTGGCGCTTCTGGGATGGGGCATCATGTATGGGCCAGTGCTCCTGGCGCGGAGAGGAGTGCCCTCACCGTGGGGATCCATGCACACGCCTGGCGCGTGGTGGACGCTGGTCAGCGGGCGGTTGTATCGTCCATACATCTTCGGTCTGCCGCTGGTGGCCTGGCCCCAACGGCTCCTGGCCTGGGCGGCGCTCCTGGCCCGGCAGTTCACTCCCTTTGGAGCGTTGTTGGCTGGGCTGGGTTGGATCCACCTATGGCGGGAGCGAAACGGGCTTGCCACGGTCTCTCTGCTGTCGTTTGGGGCTTTCAGCCTCTACGCCATCGGTTACAACACTTCTGACTCGATGGTTTACCTGGTCCCGGCACTGGTGCTGGCGGCGCTTTGGCTCGGAGTAGGGCTGGCGTTAATGGCAGCCTGGCTGAAGGAGCGGCTGCGGTGGGGAGCGTGGGCCATCTTGCTCCTCCCCTTGCTGCAAGCCATGCTGTTCTGGGGCGAGATGGATCTGAGCGGGCAGCGAACCGCAGTGGAATGGGCAGATCGCGTGCTCGATGAAGCCCCACCACAGGCCGTCCTCCTCACCGCCCAGGACGCTCATACCTTCTCGCTTTGGTACGTCCACGATGCCCTGGGTAAGCGGCCGGACGTCGTGATCGTGGATCAGGACCTGTGGGCTCAACGACCATACCGCGAGATGGTGGCTAAAGTGCTGAGATTTGAGGATATTGAGTCTGGCCTGGCACCGGAGGACGTAGCCCACCGCACAGGGCGTATCGTCGTCTACGTGAATGGCCTTGATTAGCGTAGATGAGGAATCGTGGCGCCTGTGGTCTGCCGGATGGCGTTGGATCGAGACGGTGCCTTCAGGTTCCATTTCCGGAGGCGATTATGAGCAGAAGAAAGGTTGGATTCTGGATCGTTCTCATCGGAGTGCTGGTGATCGCCGTGGCCGTCGGCCCTGACCTGTGGGCCGCGCCAGGGCAGAGCACGGTGCGGCAGACGGTGCCGACGCGGACCCCGACGCCAAGTAAGCCACGGCCAACAGAGCAACCGACACCCACCCCCACCACTGTGATGGAGGCTACCCCGACCCCCCTGCCGGCATCTTTGCCATCAGCAGGAGGACGAAGCGACCAACTCCACGTGAGTATAGCCGTAATCGTGATCGGAATCCTTGTGTTGGTAGTAGCCAGGCGGCATACGTAGGAAGGGAGGATTGTGCTGAGCAGACCTGAGCCTGGTCGTACAAGGGTCTCGTCGCATTGCTTGCCTGCCGATGAGGGGTAGCGTCTGCACAATTCTGCGCTTTGTACTATAATTCAGTTTACTACAAGTCCTCTCTCCAGGAGGTGTAGGATGAAAAAGCTGGTAGTACCTGTGATGGTTTTTGTGTGCGCGTGGGTGTGGGGAGCCACAGTAGTGAGCATCGCTGAAGCCGATACCGTTCCTCCTCTTCTGGTGCAATATCCTGTGCCTGGAGAGCCTCATCATGTTGCGGTGGAGGCCCCAGGGCGTGTCTGGTTCACCATGCCAGACCAGAATATGATCGGCCGGTTGGTAGTGACCTCGACCTTGGAGTACGAGATCATTACCTATACGGTCCCAACTGCCAACAGTAGCCCCTACGATCTAGAGTATGTAACCGGCGCACTCTGGTTCACTGAGCACACAGGGAACAAGATCGGGCGGCTAGATACGACGACAGGCGTGGTAGATGAGTTTCAAGTTCCGACTGCAGACAGCCAGCCAACGGGTATTGATGCTGTACTGGGCAGCCCGACCAGGGTCTGGTTTACTGAGCGGGTCGGGAATAAGCTGGGGCAATTGGTCGTGACTGGCACCGCTAGCTATACCTTTACTGAATATTCTATCCCAGCCAGTTTCCCCGATGCTCAGCCGCAAGATCTCTGCATTGAGACATCAGATAGCATCTGGTTCACCGCTCCAGGTGTGAATAGCTTTGGCAATCTGAAACCCTCTTATTGGCCCTGGAATCCACAGGCATTCGTGCTGAGAAACGCCGGTGGTGGAAGCCAGCCATGGGCGATCGCGGTAGATACCGGTGGATACCCGTGGTTTACAGAACCTGTCGGCAACCGCATCGGGCAGTTTTTTCCGCAGACGATTAGTTTTATCAACTGGTATACGTTGACCGTTGCAGGCAGTGACCCTTACGATCTTGCTGTTGCACAAGGGCTGATTTGGTTTACTGAGCGGAACGGGAATCGGGCCGGCCAGTTGCGGCCGGGCATTCGTACTGTTCGTGAATTTGGCCTTCCTGCAGCAAGTGTTCCACTGGGATTGGCCGTGGATGGAACTGGATGCGTGTGGATCGCCGATAGCGGTACAAATAAGATTGTCAGTTGGTGTCCACCTTATTTTCGATCCGTCTATTTACCGCTGGCTTTGAGAAATTCATGATGGTGAGCAGAAGAAATCCTATGTCACTCACCCACACCCACGGCCTGATTTCCGTAGGTATAGCCACGTGCCTGCTCCTAAGTGTGTGGGTCCTTATCACAACCTTGCGTGGGGAGGATGTCTTGTTGGCAGAAAAGGCTCAGGCGATTTCCCCTTCCACACCTGTGAGCGCCCGGTTTGCAGCAACCCTTACCACATTTCTGCCGCTAGTGCTTTCTGATCACTCATCGGGCCCTACCATCTTTGGGGCACAAATGTATGGCACTCTGCATTCTCCGGCGTCCGGTCTTTCATTGACCCAGCAAGCCCAAGTCTACTGGGTGCGCTGGCCGCTCTCATGGTCTGCCGTGGAGCCTGTGAATACTGTGCCGGAGGGTTATAATTTCAGCCCCTACGATTCATCCATCCTCAGTGCCACCCAGGCGGGACTTCATTTGATTGTCACGGTTGTGAGTAACCCGGGGTGGGCTGCTTATTATGCCAATGGGCCTATTGACAAGGTAGACATTGGAGCATTCACGGAGTTCGTGGGGACATTGGTGGAACGGTACGATGGGGATGGATGGCAGGATGCCCCCGGCTCCCCGGTGGTGGACTATTTGGAATTCTATAATGAGCCAGATGCAGGCGATGAACTGTATGCCCGCTATGGAGCAAGTTACTGGGGGCACTTTGGAGCTGAATATGCTCAGATGCTGTGCGCAGTATATCCAGTGGTCAAGGCAGCCAATCCAAGGGCACGGGTTGTGATAGGAGGACTGGCTTATGATAATTTTGAGCCAGAGGGGAACTTCGTCCGTGAGTTTCTCGATGATGTACTGGTGGCAGGCGGAGGACAGTGCTTCGATGTCATGAACTTTCACTACTATCCTGTCTTCGAAGGCGTTTGGGCCCCCTATGGGCCTGGGTTGGGCGGTAAGGCGAGCTATTTGTACGACAAACTGCGGCAGTACGGCCTGGAAGGCAAGCCGATGATCGTCACCGAGGCCGGATGGCACAGTGATGATTACCCTACGTTCCCAAGCACACCGGAGATTCAGAGCCGATACGTGGTCAAGCTGTTCACCCAGTCCGTGGCCTCACATCTGGACGTGATGATCTGGTGGACCTGGATTGACCCTGGGGGTTACTATGGTGCCAATGGCTTGTTGACCCAGGACCTGGAGTGCAAGCCAGCGTATTATGCCTATCAAACGGCGGCGCAGGAACTTGGACAGGCTTCATTCCAGCGCATGCTGTCTTTCAGCGAGCTAGGAAGCACTGCTCTGGAAGGATACCGGCTCATCGCGCAGGAAACCAGGCCTCTGTATGTACTCTGGTCCAATGACGCGACGACGCGACCGGTTGCCTTGCCGCTGCCTCGGGCGAAGGTTACCGGCATGTACGGAGAAACCGTCGCGTTCCTTGATGATGGCGAGGATGGGCAGGTGGATGGTCGCGTTCGAGTGATGGTTGGTCCTAACCCCACTTACGTGGAGGCGGTACCTTGAGAGAGATCCTACGTTCCCGGATTGCCCGGTTGAGCCTGATGACTCTGATTGTTGGCGGATTGTGGGGCCTGACAGTCTGGGTGCTCTCTGGCCCAACGTGCCCTCTGACAGTTTCTGCTTACGTTGAGGTTCCTGAAGAGACGTTCACAGAGACGCTCTACCTCCCGCTAGTGTTGGGTGACTATGCGCCGCCCGCGGATCGGTTATGCCGGTTTGGAGTGGGGGCTGGGCAAGACATCGCGTCGTATCCGGTAAACGGTTTACGAATAGGGTGGTATGTGGACTGGGGCGCTACCGTGTACCCTGCCCGGCCTGGAGGAATTGACTATATGCCGATGATGCGGCTCAGGCAAACAGGGCCTGATTCTTACACGTACACCCCTTCCGGCGATGCGCTTACGACCACTGTTACTACAAACCCTGGTGCCCTCTGGTTGATCGGGAACGAGCCTGATCGCCGGAGATGGCAGGATGACCTGGAGCCCCATGTCTATGCTCGGGCGTATCATGACCTGTACTATCTGATCAAACACATGGATCCTGGGGCGCAGATAGCGGCTGGAGGCATTGTCCAGCCAACCCCCTTGCGTCTCCAGTATCTCGACATGGTATTGACCACTTACCTGGAGCTCTACGGAGAGTCCATGCCGGTAGATGTCTGGAATATCCATGCCTTTATCTTGCGAGAACGAAGCTGTGATTACTACCCGGATGATTGCTGGGGAGCAGAGGTGCCGCCAGGGATTACGGCAACCCAGGGAATGTTATATGAGATCCAGGACAACGACAACCTGGATATCTTTAAGCAGAACATCCAGAGGTTCAGACAGTGGATGGCAGATAGGGGTTACCAAGCTCAGCCGCTCATTGTCACGGAGTTTGGGGTGCAGATGCCACCCGATCTCGGCTTCCCGCCTGAGCGAGTCCATGCTTTCATGGATGCTACCTTTGACTATCTCTCAATGGTGACCGGTACGGTGGGGTGCCCAACGGATGAGTACCGCCTAGTGCAGCGCTGGGCCTGGTATAGCTTGACCGATGATAACTTCAACGGCTGGCTATTCGACCCGACCAGCAAGGCACGCACGGTATTCGGCGATAATTTCGCTGATTATACGGCCTTGTTGTCGGCGACGGTCAACCTGTCTCCAGCCAGGTTGTGGACTGACCCCCCGGCACCTTCTTCATCTGGCGAGCCACTGACCCTCACGTTGTACGCGCGCATAGTCAATAATGGCAATATAAGCACAGACGCTCCGGTGCTTGTGCGCTTCTATCATGGCGATCCGCATCAAGATGGGGCCCAGGTCGGCGCAGATCAAGTCGTCCCGGTGTTGGATGGCTGCGCGAGTTCGGCGACAGCACAGGTCGTCTGGAGCAACGTACTGCCCGGCCCGTACTCAATATATGTGGTTGTGGACCCTCTCGACACTGTGGCCGAAAGCGATGAGGCCGACAATACATACTCGGCGCCTGTGGTGGTAACAACCCTATGACCGTTGGTGTGGACCGAAGAGGGAATGACGTTCGTGATACCCCTTTTTGGCGTGCGCTGGCCTGGGCTGGAAGTGTGGGATTAGGCCTGACGCTTTTCTTGGCTTTGGCCCACTGTTTCCATTTTGAGTATCATTCGTTTCAGGATATTGTAGCCACTTCTGCCCTTGTCTTATATCCCGAGCAGCAGGATTGGTGGCTGTACCTCTTGGCCCTCCTCGTCATCCCCTTGTTCACCATGGCCGGTTATGCCCTGTGGGTCGTCCTCATCCGATTGCTCTGCAGTGTACAAGGGGGCCATGAACGACGGGATGTTGCCTTTACCACGCTCACATATTCGTTGTGGTGGGTACATCCCCTAACCTATGCGTACGTGCATCACTGTGGCCCGATGCCACTGTATGCCGTGGTAGGGCTCTTCGTGTTGGGGAATGGCGTGTTTGTCGCCTATCGCTGGCTACAAAGTCGTGCCATTTCCCACCCCCTGGATGTTCCTCCACCGTTATCACTGCAGGCGTTCATTGCCCTGTTCGGGGCAATCATTGGGGTTTCTCTGTTGACGTTACCTGTGGAAACGACGTTGGTGGGTTTCCCGGCCCGCACGGTCCTGGGGCTGGCTCTCGGATTCTGGGGGGTCTGGCTAGGAGGGACATATCTGCTCAGCCGGGCTTTGCACAAGGGGTGGCGGACTACGGCGGAGAGCTTGTCACTAGGCTGTCTGCCCTTGTCCCTCCTTTCCATTCAGGATGTCTTGTGGTGGGAAGTACGTCAGGACGGAATACAGGTAGCAAGGTATGGCTCCCCAACGGCTGTAGTGATCCTGTTCATAATAGTTGGGGTTACCTGTGCGGCGATGACCTTGTGGGCTTTACGTGCGCTTGCCAATGGAAGAAAGGTACCATGGGAAAAAGTTTTTAGGCGTTGGTTCTTTGGCCTGACTGTGCCGTTGTTACTCTATGGATTAGCCTATAATCCCAATATCCACCGTCCCCTGGACCTGTTTCACGAGGGTGAGCGAGTTTCCCCTGCTCATGCGCTTATGGCGGGGCTGGTCCCGTATAAGGACGTGGTTTTCGTCCATGGCTTCCTGCGTGACCCGGGCATCGCCCTGTGTGCCTTTCGTCTGTTTGGCACTTCGATCGCAGCGCTGCGAACACTGGAACAGCTGCTGGCCCCATTGACACTCGTTGCTACCTACTATCTGGCATGGATATCTCTCGGAAACTACTGGGCTTTATTGTATTCATTCCTTGCCCTGACAGGGTTTTGGCCGTTGTTCTATGACTGGCGGATCGTACCGTGCGTGATTGCACTTATCTCCCTCGTTCTCTACATGCGTCAGCGCCGCGTGGTGTGGGTGGTGAGTGGGGGTATCTTTACCTTTGTGGCTGCAGCCGTCTCATTTGATGTGGGAATGGTCACACTGGCTGCAGGTGCAGCACTTGGCGTGACATTCTCTTTTGCCAATTGGCGAAAAGTGAAATTGGCGCTCCTGTTCAGCTACTTTGCTCCTATTGTCCTCTGTGTCACTGGTGTAGTACTATACCTGGCTTCTCTCGGCGCTCTGGTGCCGTTCTTGGATTGGCATCGGGAAATCCTGGCGACGTATCGGGACTGGAATGGCATGCCTTTCCCTGTTCCTCCCATTACACTAGAGCAGGCCTGGGATACTTTCCTTTCCCCACTATCCAGTGTAGTGGCGGTTTTGACGTTGTCCATGGCTCTCATAAAGAGACAGTGGAAGGCGCATGACTGGGTAGTTTTCCTGTTGTTGGTGGCGAACGTGGCCCTGTATAACCGTGGCGTGGTCAGCGGAAGTAGCAGCAGTTCAGCTTTGAATGCCGGTTCCCATCTGGCTTCTATTCTTCTGCTTACTGTCCTGACCTCTCGCTGGTCCAAATCACCCGGCAGTCTGCCTGAGGTCTTGACTGCCGCTGTCCTGGGCCTGGCTTTGTTGCTCCCCACGCCGACCCGCCCTTCGAGAGCCCAAAGCCTGCTTGACGTTATGAATAGACTGCCGATGAAGAACCGGGTGGAGATTCCTCCATCCTGGGTTCAGTCAGATATTGAGCGCGTCGGCCCGCTTTTCCTACCCCCTGAGCAGGCTAGTTCGCTGGCCGAGATCGTGAACTTCCTCAGCCAGGCGGAGTCATTCTGGGATTTCACCGACCACGGCGCGCTGTATTTTTTGAGCGACCAACTGAGCCCAACACGCTTTTACGCGACACACCACGTGATCACTGCAGAGAATCAGCGTGAAGTAATTGCCGACCTGGCGCAAAGGCCACCCAGGTATGTGCTTTTCCGTTCAGGCACAGGGTGGGATGCGATTGCCGGGGTAGACCGGACGCTACGCAGTTTCATTGTGTCGGAGTACCTGCTGAGCCACTATCATCTTGCGGGACAAGTCGGCGGATTTACCCTTCTCGAAAGAGGAGCTCCTCTCTCGTTCCCTGTGCCCTTGGCCTTCCGTCTAGATCTGGGATATGTACCGTACCTATGGGGGAGAGATCGAATTGACGTCTTGGAAGCGTTCGATCCCGACCTTGTAATGGGATGGACGTTCTCCTCTGATGACCTGGACGGATGGCAGCCGGCTAAAGATGTCTCCCGATCCGAGATACGGGAGGATGGGTGGGTCACACATACTGCAGGCCCTGACCCCCAACTACAGAATCTTGCCCTCATGCTCGATCCTCGCTCTGTTACGTATTTGGTGCTACGGATGGGAGTCCAGGTAGATGGAGAAGCCAAAACTGGGGGCGGAATGAGCGCGCAGGTTTTCTGGCGTTCGGGCAATGAGGAATTTGCCGAGGAACGAAGCGCGCTTTTCAATGTCGCCCTCGACGGTCAGAGCCACGTCTATCTGCTTTGCCTGGCGTCAGTTCCGAGTTGGGCCTGGAGTGGCGCGATTACGGGTCTCCGGCTCGACCCTGTGAAGACGCCAGATGTCCAGGTGACGCTCCATGCGATCGAGTTCATCCGAGTTGATGAAACCAGGTAGATATGCTATCATGCCGTGCGGGACCGGGAACGGCCCCGTGTTGATTGTAGACTGGAATCCGGGAATTGCTGCCCAATGAGTATAGTCGTCTGTTTTGAGCGGGTCTCTAAAAAATTCATCCTGCACCACGAGCGCTCGCGCTCCTTCCAGGAACTGGCCGTCAACCTGTTGCGGCGCAGAAATGGCTCCCGCGAGGAATTCTGGGCCTTGCAGGATATCAGCTTCACCGTGGAACAGGGGGAGATGGTAGGGATCATCGGACCTAACGGCGCAGGAAAGAGCACGGTCCTCAAACTGATCGCCCGCATCATCGAACCCACCTCAGGGCAGATCAAGGTCAAGGGGCGAGTGGGGGCGCTCTTGGAACTGGGGACCGGCTTTCACCATGACCTGACCGGCCGGGAGAATATCTACCTGAACGGCTCCATCCTGGGATTGAGCCGGGCTGAGGTCCGGCGCAAACTGGACCAGATCGTCGGCTTTGCGGAACTGGAACGCTTCATTGACGTGCCGGTGAAGCACTATTCCTCGGGGATGTACGTGCGGCTGGGGTTCTCCGTGGCCGTGCATACCGACCCGCAAGTCCTGCTGGTGGACGAGGTGCTGGCAGTGGGGGACGTCGGGTTCCAGCGCAAGTGCCTGGAACACATTGACCAGGTGCGGAGGGAGGGGGTCACCATCCTGTTTGTCTCCCACAGTACAGAAACCGTGCGAACGATTTGTTCCCGTACGCTGTGGCTGGACCAGGGACAGTTGGTAGCCGATGGTCCGGCCGAAGCGGTCGTCGCGCGCTACGAGGCTCATACCTGGGCGGCAGAAGAGGGCACCCTGAAGGCGGGGGCTGGCAGCGAACGCCGTTGGGGCAGCGGCGAGGTGCGGATCGTACAAGTGCGCTTGTTGGACAGCGCCGGCCAGGAGAAACAACTCTTTGGGGTTGGCGAGCCACTGACGGTCGAGATGCACTATCGTGCGGAGAGACGGGTGGACCGCCCGGTCTTCGGCCTGGCGATCCACCGCAGCGACGGGATCCACGTCACCGGACCGAACACCCAGCTCGGAGGGTGCGAGATTCCCTGGATCATGGGAGAAGGAAGGATCCGCTACACGGTGCCCGCTCTACCGCTGCTGGAGGGCCTTTACTACGTCTCGATATCCTCCCACGACTGGGAGGACACGAACATGTACGACTATCACGACCGCTTGTATCCCTTCCGAGTGCTTCCCTCGGAGGGGGAACGATATGGAGTGGTGACATTGGAAGGTAAGTGGGACTGGGAGAGGAGTGAATAGCCAGGAATGGATCAAGGCAAACCGTGGAGACGACGGGTCCGCAAGGTGGGGGATTACGTTCGGCGCGGTGATTGGGCGGGACTGAAACAAGAGGCGATCCAATTCCTGGCCTGGAAGGGCATCGCGTGGGCGTCTCGCCAACGTGACACTCTTTCATGCTCAGTCTCTCCCGTGCTCGATTCCCACCATCTGCAGTGTGAGGCTTCTTTCTGGGCCCAGGTAGATTTCGACCGGATACGCCACGCCAGTTGGGGCAGCATTCAATGCCTGGGGCCGATGGCGTTGCTGGAGATGACTCACGGTAGCACCAACGACATCAACCGGTTAATCAACGAAACGATGCAGGTCCCCCACAAGGAAGGTCTGCGTGGCCTGGTACTGGGCTGCGGTGATATGAGAGCAGAGCACTCCGCTTTTATCAACCCTCATCTCTCTTTTGCCGAGATTGACGCGTACGACATCAACGAGCAGGCATTCGAGCAAGCCCGTGCCGTCACCACAACCGCCGGCTTGAAGGTCAATTTCCAGGTCGGCGACGTCAACCGGATGGTTCTACCAGCCGACACCTATCACCTGATCGTGATTTTCCACTCCTATCATCATTTTGAACGAGTGGGACGTATTGCCCAGCAGATCAATCGGGCCTTGGTGCCTGGCGGTGTGTTTTACACCTTCGACTACATCGGCCCGCGCAGAATTCAGCAGACGAAGCGACAACTGTTCTACGCCCAAATGATGTTGGAGGCGCTGCCCGAGCGCTACCGTCGTGAAGCCAACGGCCAGATACGCCAGCGGGTCAAGAACGTGGCACCAGGGGCTCTATCGCCCGATGAGGCAGTCCGATCCGATCAGATTCTCTCTGCCCTACGAAACAACCTGCACATAGTCTGGCAGTACAACTGGGCGGGGCTGCTTTTTCCGCTACTAGAGGGGATTGCCTTCAATTTTGATGAGAACGAGCCTTCTGACCGTGCGTTGATTCACTACCTGTTCCACCTCGATAAGGTGCTATGCCGATCCGGGCACATCAAGCCTAACTTTACGATCACTCTGGCTTCCAAGAGATAGATTTGGGGGTCCGCTCTGGAGAAACCTTCAATATGTCGGACAATGGCCGATATGGTATTTGGAGGATTGGATGCGTTCAGCGATTCTCTTCGGACTCGGGCTACTGAAACGGCTCACATGGCTGCTCATGCCGTCGAGTGAGCGTCGCCAAACTGAGGCAGGCCATTGGGAGACGGTGGATCTGAAGCAGCACCGGACGGCCGCCTGGGATAGCATCGGCTGCCTGAGCCGCATGGCCGTGAGCGAAATGACCGGCGGGCGATGGGATCAATTGATGGACGTCATCGTGGCCACCCTATGCCCTCCAGATCCGCATCACCTGCGCGGGCTGACGCTGGGCTGTGGCGACATGCGCTGCGAGCATACGTTCTTCACATATCCCTCGCTGCCCTTCGAGTGGGTAGACGCCTACGACATCAGTGCCGCAATGATCAGCCGGGCACAGCAACTGACGGACTCGCTCGGACTATGTGTACAGTATCACGTGGAGGATGTGAACTATTGCGAACTGCCGCCTGACACGTACGACCTGGCGGTGGTTGCCCACTCGATGCACCACTTTAAGCGCATGGAGCATATCGTCAGCCAGGTCAACCGTTCGCTCAAGCCGGGCGGAGTGTTCGTGGTCTGGGAATACGTGGGGCCGCGTTACCAGCAATTCAGCCGGCGACAGCGTACGCACGCCACCATGGCCTTGCGTGCTCTACCACCCCAATATCGCCGCGAACTCAATGGAAAGACACGCACGCGGGTCGCGAGCCAGTCCCTCTTCTTTATCTCGCCCGACGAGGCCGTCCGCTCCGACCACATTCTGCCTTCCCTGAAGCAGATGGACATTGTCTATCAATACAATTGGGCGGGTCTGTTGTTCCCACTGCTCCGGGGTGGCATTGCGGTGAATTTCGACGAGAACAACCCCCAGGATCGCAAGATCATTGATTGCCTGTTTCAACTGGACCGGTTGTTGTGCCAGTCTGGACGGATTGAGCCGAATTTCACGATCACGCTTGCCACCAAGAAAGCCGCCGGGCCAGCGACCTGATGGAGGATCGCAGATTGGAAACACACGTGAGGGTCGAGGACCGCTCAATCGCCAGAAATATCATATTCCACTACACGCCCCAATTCATCTCTGGGATTGATGGCCACGTATCCAGCGATCAGCCTGTGCCAAAAGGAAAAACCGTGCTCCACACCGACGGGCTGGGCGATCTCTCTGCCAGGCCGGTCTCGTGGCCGGTGAGAGACTTGACAGGATTTCATCCAGCAGGCAATCCTGCAGATTTCCAGAGAGGAATTTCTGAGACATTTTACGGATCGTCGGCGGTTCAACTGCAGGGTTGTACCGCCGGAATGCACATTCACTCCTATTCCTCGCCAGTCAGCGGCCCCTGCAAATACAGATTGGCACAGTTCCTTTATAGTTGGCCCCAGGAAGTGTTTCCTTGGAGGTATGGAAGCGAGTCCAGACTTTGTGTTGGCCACTATGCAGCCGTGCCCGGCTCTTGGGTGGGGGATGGTTCTATCAATTACGCCTACACCGTGACTGCTGTACTCGACGTGTCTACTGGGAAACACCTGTGGATCCACATGGCGCAGTACGACTCTCGCGGGAACAAGATGTTTGTCGAGATACCCACCTGGTGGGAAGAAGCCAATAGTGCTATCGCCTTGGGATACTATGGCGGGGAGCGCTACAGCAGCCTCATGCCCACCTCACATCGAGCCACCGGCCAAACCTGGGATGACTGGCGGTATTACGGCCTCTATATCAGCCGAGACCACCTGGAGACAATGGTGAACGAAGCCAATAGGCGGTTCAGGGATCTGAGGCTCTCAGCCGACCCAGACAACTATCGTTTGGAGTTGTTTGGAATTGGCCCCGAGATGTATACTGGTGGCGGGGTTCACGGATATATGTCTATGAGGATCAGGGACGTCTGGGTTTTCACCTGGCTATCTCCTTGGAGGCACTACCGCGTAATGGAAAAGCAACTGCCCAGAGCATCCAGCGCGCCGGAGGTTCTGCAACCCCGGCCATGCTTCGGATGTACCCATCCGCCACGACTACTCATCATCACTGGCGAATCCCTGGGCTCCAGGATGGCAGGACCTGGCATCCGGGCCTGGGAGATGGCGTGTGCCCTGGCGGAGCGGTTCGACGTGACGCTGGCCGCGCCAGGAGACCCGGCGCGTAGCCATCCCCGTTTGCACGTGGTGGGCTACGAGCCGGACCCTTTCTATCCAAGCCTGGACTCGTATGTCCACAACGCCGATGTGGTGTTGGCGATGGGCTCATTGTTTGCCAGAACCCCCCGGTTGTGGGGCCTGGACAAGCCTACCATCGTTGACCTGGATGATGCGTCTGAGTTGGAGAGGCTGGTCCGGTCCACCACGATTGAGCAACGGCATCACGTGGACCTGGATGTGGAGAGTGTGGTGCACTTGAGCCTGGAGAGCACCATCGGTGACTTGTTCATCTGCGCCAGTGAGCGCCAGCACGACTTTTGGCTGGGCGCTTTGCTAGCCGCAGGGCGCGTCAACACCGTCACCTATGCCCAGGACCCCACGCTGCGAAGGTTGATTGACGTCGTACCTTGCGGCATCCCTTCTCAACCTCCCAGGAAACAGCGTAACGTGCTCAGGGGTGTCCATTCTGGCATCGGCCCCGCAGACAAGGTGGTGCTCTGGACCGAGGGACTGTGGGAATGGTGCGACCCGCTGACGCTCGTCGAAGCACTGGCGGAGGTGCTGCGAGTGCGGGATGACGTCAAACTCCTCTTCGCTGCAGGACGCCATTTCCAGCCCCAGACATCGTCAGAGATGCCGATCTACGCCCAGACTGTGGCACGCTGCCGTGACCTGGGTCTGCTCGACCGCCACGTCTTCTTCATTGATCAAATTCCGTACGACGAGCGAGGCGACTATCTGGTAGAGGCCGACCTGGGCGTGAGTGTCCACCATCCGACCATCGAGAGCCGGTTTGCCTCGCGTACGTTTTTGCTCGACTGCGTGTGGGCGAGCCTGCCGGTGATCGCCACGACGGGCGACCCAGGTTCCGACGTGATCGCCGCGCGCGGCCTGGGGCGCACGGTGCCACCCGGTGACCCGGCGTCGCTGGCCCAGGCGATGCTGGAGATGCTGGAGGACACCAGCCTGCGAGACCGCCCGGCCGGGCAGGTCGAAGCCGACTGCTGCGAACTGTCGTGGATGCGGGCCGTCGAGCCTGTGGCTGCTTTTCTGGACCGTGTCGCATACGCACCGGATGGCATAGACGCAGCCAGAAAGGCCGCCGCGGCCCGACAGACCAAAGTTTACATCCAGCAGCAGTCTGAGCGCATCCATAGCCTGGAACAAGGCAAGCAGGACCTGCTGGAGCAAATGGAAAAACTGCACGCCCACATCGAGGCCATCAAGCAGGGGCGGGTGATGCGCTTGATGAGCGCCGTGAATCACATGCTGGGCCGCAGTTAGGGCGTCATCAAGCCGTGGGATTCTGAGCACAGTACGACCATGATTCAAGCGACATATCCACACGTAAGCGTTGTCATCGTGAGCCTCAATGGCCGGGCACTGTTGGCCGATTGCCTGGACGCCCTGGCTGCCCAGGACTATCCCCAGGACCGGATCGAGATCATCGTGGTGGACAATGGTTCCACCGACGATTCGGTGACCTTTGTGCGCGCATCCTACCCGACGGTCCAGGTCATCGAAGCAGGACGCAACCTGGGTTTTGCCGGAGGCAACAACCTGGGCGCACGGGCTGCCACCGGCGACTACCTCGCCTTCATCAACAACGATGCTCGCGCCGACCCGGGCTGGCTGCGGGCCCTCGTAGAAGCCCTGGAGAAGCAGCCGGAATATGCGTGTGCCTCTGCCAGGATGCTCAGCCAGGACGGACGGACGATTGATTTCGTCGGCCCGGCGCTGAACCTCTACGGCCGGGCGTTCCAGATTGACGAGGGTCTACCCGTAACCCCTGGCTTCTACGACGAACCTCGTGAGATCCTGGCTCCCTGTGGTGGGGCGATGCTGGTCCGGCGCAACACCTTCCTGGATGCCGGAGGGTTTGACGAAGACTATATCGCCTATTACGAAGACGTGGACCTGGGTTGGCGGCTCTGGCTGTATGGCCACAAGGTGTTGTTGGTGCCCCAGGCCATCGTGTATCACCGAAAACACCAGACCGGTTCAGGGTTCCCCGTGGAGCAGCGGTATGCTCTGAGCGAGATGAACGCACTGCGCACGGTGATCAAGAACTATGAGGAGCAGAACCTGTGGCGCGTATTGCCCCTCAGCCTGTTCCTGGGTGTCAAACGCTCTCTGGACCAGGCGAAACTGGACCGCATGGAGTATACGTTTGGATACCCACGGCCTGGGGATGCCCAGAGCGGCGTTGTGGAACCAGAGCCGCGCATGACCCGCGTGGCGACGTCTTTTCTGGTCGCGATGGACCAGATTGCGGAAGAGATGCCGCGCCTGATGGCGAAGCGGCAACAGGTCCAGTCCGCCCGCGTGCGCAGCGACGAGGAGATCTTTACCCGTTTCCCTTTACGACCTGACAATCCGCTTTTCCCCTGGAGGCAGTATACCGTGGTACAAGATCAGTTGGCGACAGCGCTCCATGTGCCGGACGCACTACGGCCCCATCACGGTTCACGGCTGTTGATCGTCACGCACGAGGCCATTGGGCCCAAGATGGCTGGACCAGGCGTCCGGGCCTGGGAGATGGCCTGCGCACTTTCCGAACGATTCGAGGTGACGCTAGCCGCGCCGGGCGAACCGGCTCGCAGCCACCCTGGCTTGCGCGTGGTGGGCTACGATGACGGCGACCCCTATTACCGAAGTTTGGCACCCTGCATCCACAGTGCGGACGTCGTAATGGCCATGGGCCCACTCTTCTCGATGATACCGCCACTGCAGAACCTGAACAAGCCCGTCATCGTGGACCTCTACGACCCCTTTGAGCTCGAAAAGCTCGCCCAGTCCGTTGTGATGAGGGAGCCACAGTCCCATCTGCGGTTGGATGCGGAGAGCATCACGTACGTAGGCCTGGAAAGCACCCTGGGGGATTTCTTCATCTGCGCCAGCGAGCGGCAGCGCGACTTCTGGCTGGGCGCGCTCCTGGCCGCCGGGCGGGTCAACACGACCACGTATGCTCAAGACCCCACCCTACGAACCTTGATTGACGTGGTGCCTTTCGGCATTCCGGCCGCATTGCCCCAGAAACGACGGGCTGTACTGAAAGGGGTTCATCCGGGGATTGGGTCAGAGGACAAGGTACTGCTGTGGAATGGCGGGCTGTGGCAGTGGTTCGACCCGCTGACGCTGGTGGACGCTCTGGTGCAAGTGCTTCAAACACGGGACGACGTCAAGATATTCTTCGCGGCGGGGCACCACTTTGACCCGGCCAGAGTGCCGGAAATGCCAGTCTACGCCCAGACGGTCGCGCGCTGCCGGGAACTGGGATTGCTGGACCGGCACGTCTTTTTCGGGGATTGGATTCCCTACGATGAACGCAGCGACTATCTGCTGGAAGCCGATTTGGGGGTGAGCGTCCACCAGCCGACTGTGGAGAGTCGCTTTGCCTCGCGCACGCGCCTGCTCGACTGCATCTGGGCCGGCTTGCCGAGCATCGTCACGGCCGGCGACCCCCTGTCCGAACTGGTGGTGCAACGTGGGCTGGGACGCGTCGTGCCTCCTGGGTGTCCCGAGCCGTTGGCGCAGGCCATCCTGGAGATGCTGGGGGACGCGGGATTGCGCCAGCGCGTCGGCCAGGCGGCTGAGCCACTCCGCCGGGAACTGGCCTGGCCGCGAGTCGTGGAGCCGATCTCCACCTTCCTGAAACGGGCGGCCTTTGCGCCAGATGCTCTGGAGGCAGCTCGACGTACAGCCCAGACCCTGCGGACGATTGGGTACATCCAGAGTCTGGAGCAGCGCGTCTGCACGCTGGAGGGACGAGTGACGGAATTGCAGAACCACATCGAAGCGATCAAACGAGGGCGCGTGATGCGCTTCGTGCGCGCCATCAACACCCTGCTCGGACGTGAACCATGACCTGGATTCAGCAAGCGAACTATGCTACAGACAGCGCAGGGTCTCAAGGGGTTGAGGCAGAATTGCGGGCACAGGTTCAGGCCTGGCTTCGTTCTTTCCCTGCCGCTGTGCCAGTGGTGGCCGTTCCGGTGTTCAACGCTTACGAAGACGTGCTGGAGTGTGTCGAGAGTTTGCTGGCGACGACGCCGCCCGACGTGCCGATCCTGGTCCTGGACGATGCCAGCACTGATGCACGCATGCCCTCTTCGTTGCCGGCGCTTTCCACCGACAGACGGTTCCTGTACGTGCGCAAGTCGGCCAACAGCGGATTTGTCGGCACAGTGAACCTGGCCCTGGCCTGGAGTGCCCCGCGCGACGTCGTCGCCGTGAATAGCGACGTCGTGGTTCCACCGGGATGGCTGGAGCGATTGCAGGCTGCGGCATATTACCGTTCCACGATCGCCACGGCCACCCCCTTCACGAACCACGGCACCATCGTCTCTGTGCCATATCGCAACCAGCCGGTCAACGACCTGGTGGGAGGGCTGACGGTGCAGGAGATGGACGCCCGCATCCGGGAGACCTCCTTGCGGTTGTATCCGCTGCTCCCGACGGCCGTGGGGCACTGCATCTACTTCAAACGCGCTGCGCTGGACGTGGTAGGGTATTTCGACGAGGCGCTGGCCCCGGGATACGGAGAGGAGGTAGACTTTTCCCAGCGGGCCGTCCTGGCCGGCTTTTCTCACGTGCTGGCCGACGACCTCTTCGTATACCACAAAGGATCACGCTCCTTCGAGGGTCGTGACCGGGAGGCCAAGTCTCGCGTCCAGGCCGCCCACGAGCGGCTGATCCGCCAGCGTTACCCCTGGTATGTGGGCTGGAAAGAATCCGCTGCTACAGACACCCACAGCCCACTGGCCCAGGCCATCGAGCGGGCACAGGCAGCCCTGCTTGGGTACCACGTTGCCATTGACGCCACCTGTATCGGCGCACCAGTCACGGGCACCCAGGTACTGACCCTGGAACTCGTCCGCGCCCTGGCCACGACACCTGGGCGCCAGGCGCACTTGTCTGTGATTGTCCTCGATAAGGTAGATAGAACGGCCTTGCTGGGGGTAGATGCGCTGGTGGATGAAATCGTGCCGCTCTCGGCGTTACGGAGCCTGACCCAACCCCGTTTTCACTTGGTGCATCGGCCATTTCAGATCCGCACACCTGAGGAACTGGCGTTCTTGCATAAGATTGCCTGGCGGCTCGTCGTCTCGCAACTGGACCTGATTGCGTTTTCTAACCCCGGCTATGCCTCCCAGCCAGAAGAATGGGAGCGCTACCGGCGTTTGACCCGCTCGGTCTGCGGTGTAGCCGATGGGATCATCTTCATCAGCCACGATGGAGCACAAGACGCAGCCCACCAGGGCATGTACGTAGACGCTGGACGCAGTTGCGTCGTCTTCCCCGGCGTTGACCATTTGCTACACGCGGTGACTGCCGACACACCGGTAGCAGACGACAGCCGTTTGCCTGAGCCACCCTTCATCCTGCTGCTGGGAACCAATTTTCGGCACAAGAATCGAGTCTATGCCCTCAAACTCTTTCAAGCGCTGGTCAGAAAACACAATTGGGATGGGAGGCTGGTCTTCGCCGGCCCCAACGTCACGTGTGGCGGCTCTGAAGCAGAGGAAGCACTGCTGCTCCAGCAGAGCCCAGAACTGCGCTCCCACGTCTGCTACCTGGGCGCAGTCGGCCAGGCGGAGAAGCAATGGCTGCTGAAGAACGCCGCGCTACTGCTCTACCCATCCACCTACGAGGGCTTTGGCCTGGTGCCGTTTGAAGCGGCGGTGGTTGGCACCCCCGCGTTGACCACGCGCATGGCGTCCTTGGGTGAGGCACTGGGGGACAAAGTGCTTTACCTGGACACTTTCGACCCGGCTGAGGGAGCCGGCGTGGCCTGGTCGTTGCTCTCGGACCCTACCGTGGCGGCCAGGCAAGTGGCCGCCATGCGGGATTCTTTGGCGCACTTTACCTGGGGCGCGGCCGCCGAACAGACGTGGGATTTCTATATGCGGATTTTGGCCATGCCACCGCGCCTGGGCACAAGCATCGCAGGGAGATCGTTGCGGATGAGCCGGATGTACCCATCCGCTACATCCGTGGATCGAGAACTACGCCAGGGAGTTGTATTCGAAGACCAGGCGATGCCGGAGTGGCGCAGACGTCTGGCCCTGGGCTTCTACATTGTGTTTGCCGAAGGATTGGGTCCCTTGTTCCGCGAGGTACGCCAATACATTCGTTGGTTGGTGCGCCCCCGGAGATAGCGTGCCGGCTTTCAAGCACAGCCGCTGCCGGGCAGGCGGCTGAGGCCTGGCCGGCGAGCAGATGGGACATTTTGCCTATTGCCAGGCTGACGAAAGGTTTGGTATAATCGCAACCACTATGAACAAGATCCAACGGATACCATCGGCGCTGACACTGGTGATTTTTCTGGTCGTGGGCCTTTCCCTGAGCGGAAGGGCCCCTTCTGCGTCTGCTGGGGCAAACCTGGTCCAGATCCCTCTGAATGGGGCTCGCATCACCGAGTCCTCTCCTGCCACAGCAGATTTCAACGGTGACGGGTTCAAAGAGATCATCGTCGGAGGCAGCGACGGCATTCTGCACGTCGCCTCATTCAATGGGGCTGCCTGGACTGAGGTGTGGTCGCGCCAGACCAACCTGGACATCAGTGCCGCCAATCCTCCCACTTCCACTGCGGACAACGACATCCGCTCGTCGCCGGCGATTGCCGATCTGGACAACGATGGGCATCTGGACATTGTGATCGCCGTGGGTGGGGACGTCCACGACCCAGACCTGGGGAAGCACCACAACGGTGGGGTCCTGGTCTATCGCTACGACGGCAGTGCCCCCTGGAGTTTCTCGCTGATCGAGCCCCTTTCGGCAAACGGGGCGCGCGGATGGCCTCAACCGCGCATTGACCAGGTAGGTTGGCCCCCTCCAGGGTACGGCGATCAAGATGGCTTTTGGGACGGCATCGTGACCACTCCCGCCCTGGGTGACCTGGACGGCGACGGCGATCTCGAAATCGTCGTCCTGGGGATTGATCGCCGCATCCACGCCTGGCATCATACCGGGGAAGTGGTCGCCGGATGGCCCATTTACCGCTACAATGGGGACAACCTGCTGCGTGGAGGATTGTCGTCGCCCGCCCTGGGGGACATTGATGGCGACGGCTTGCCGGAGGTGATCGTGGGCACCATGAGCCCGCCCTGGGATGGCCGGAATGCGCCTGACTACAGCAAAGGTACCCTGTGGGCGATCAACGGCGACAGTACGAACGTGCCCGGCTTCCCCATCACCACGGAACAGTACATCCACTCCTCGCCAGCGCTGGGAGACATTGACAACGACAAACAACTGGAAATCGTCGTCGGCGTCGGTTGGGGCTCCTCGGGCCGGGAGAACCTGGTCTACGCCTGGAATCACGACGGCACGCCACTACCCAATTGGCCGCGGGAGACAGCGGGGGCCACGTCCGCGCCACCCGCCTTGGGTGACATAGATGGAGATGGCTTGCCGGAGGTGGTGATCGGGTGCGGCAGCCACTATGACCCGGGTTGTGGCTATCTGTACGCCTGGAACGCCGATGGAAGCAGTGTCAGCGGGTTCCCGACACAGCCTGCCCGGCCCGATGGCTCTCCGGAGGTCCAAATAGATCTACCGTACACTCCCATCCTGGCTGACTATGACAGCGACGGCACTACCGAGATCCTGGTGGTGCACCGCGCCTCGTGGGGATTCTCGGTGGTGGAGCCCAACGGGGTCACCAGCGACCGGAGCCATTCCATGTGGGGTGGTTTGATCACCTCTGTGCTGGTGGACGACGTAGACAACGACTCCAAGCCGGAAGTCGTCGCGGCGGGCGCCGACGTCAAGAACCTAAACATCAACCGAGGCGGTATCCAGATCTGGAACGAGCACGGCTCGGCCACCGCGGCGCTCCCCTGGCCGATGTTTCACTACAACGTGGCCCGCACTGGCCGCTGCGCATCGCCGCCCAGGCTGGGCTTTCCAGGCGAGATTCGCCTGTGGCATCAGGCCGGGTCAGGCGACACAGAGAGCACGTACGCGCTGGTGCAAAATGAAGGGGAGGGCCAGTTCGACTGGAGCATCACCCACGCCATCGCCGGCCTCCAGGTGCTCCCTTCTGCCGGTACGGTCGCGAGCACGACGCCAGTGCAGTTCGTAGTCACGACCGCCGGCCTTGCGACCGGCTGGAACACGTTGGGGACGGTGACCATCACCGGCACTGACGGCGGCAAGGCGATTGACGGCAGCCCCATCACCGCGGTGGTGTACGTTTACGTCGGCGACGTCAGCCGCGTCTATCTGCCGCGCGTCGTGCGGAACGGTTGAGCCTGGTGCTGACCGATGGCCTCGCTGTATACCGCGCGCACCCGGTCGGCCACGATGTCCCAGGTGTGGTTCTTCATCACCTTTCTCCGCCCTGCCTCTCCCATCTGTGCTCGTCGCTGGGGATTCGCCAGCAGTTGCAGGATGGCCCGTGCCAGGTCGTCGGCATCTCCATACGCGGCTAACAGGCCGTCGCATCCCTCATCAATCACCGATGGGATGGCCCCAACGCGGGCCCCGATGACCGGCTTGCCACAGGCCCAGGCCTCCAGAAAGGCGATGCCGAACGATTCAAAACCGGAAGGAAGTACGAAGACGTCACATGCGGCCAGCAAATGGGGCTTCTCCCCTTCCCCAAAATCACTGACCACGGTGACACGGGCCTGTTGTTCCGGTGGAAGCGCGCTGATCATTTCTTCAATCTGGCAGGAATAGGAAGTTCGTGAGCCCGCAATCAGCAATCGGGCGTCGGACCGCACGGTCCATACACGGCACATGGCCTTCAACAGGACGTCGAACCGCTTGCGTGCGTTCTGATTGGCTACAATCGCGACCACCGGGTCACTTCCCCAGCCATGCTGGCGTCTCAACAGCACACCATCGGCCTTGACAAAAGCCTCAGCATCCACACCTGCTCCAATTACCGTAATCTTGTCTGCCTGAATGCCACGCCCGACCAGGTAGTCACGTTCAAACGCCGTAAGTGCGATGTAGGCGTCGGCCTGCTGGATTGCGCGATAGATCATTTTCCGGTCGAATCCCCACGTGTCGGCTGTGTGAATGGCGCCCAGAAAGACGATCGGAATGCCAGCACGCCGGGCGCCCGCCAGCGCATCGTACATATGCATGAGGGGAAAAGCGGTAGCGAACACAACATCGGCCCCACTGCTGGCGACCGCCTGGGCCATGCCGCGGATCAACGGACCGTTGTAGATCGTGCGCAACCAGTCGTTGTAAGGGAGGCGCAGTCTGTATGCCACGCCGGCGAGCAGCATACGCAGTACGTTGAGACGGTTGAAGACAGCGAAGCGGCGTACCACTACCCCGTTCACTTCTTCCACGCCGGCAGGCATCCCGGGCTCATCGGAGCGCCAAAAGTACTCCGTGTGATAGGCAACAGTAGTGAATACAGTGACTTTATCGTGATAACGGGAGACAAATTGCTCGGACAGGTTCTTCGTCAACCATTGGCAACCCCCTACAGAGGGGGGGTAGCCATGAACCACGTGGAGGGCTCTCATCACCGGCCTGCGTGTGCGACAAACCTGATTCTGGACAGGAGAGGGAGAAACGCCAGAGTCACGGCCGTGAGCAGGCTGATGCCCCCCCCAATCCAGAAGCTCAGTGGCTCGTATACAAACTCAATCCGATGGGCACCGGCCGGCACCACAACGGCGCGGAACGCATGATTGGCGACGAGCACCGGGGTGGGCCGTCCGTCCAGCAGGGCTCTCCAACCCGGCGCATACGTATCGGTCAGGACGAGCAAACTGTCGGCCATGGTCTCGACCTCTACGCCAACCCGATTGGGCTCGTAACTCACAATTTGAATAACGCCAGCAGACGAAGGTATGTCTGGTGACGGCGTCCAGCCTACGGGTACCTCCTCCAGCACGACCACCTCGCGAAAGTTGAAGCTGCTGTCCAGCACACGCTCCAGAGAGCGGGCAGCGCTGTCCACAATATCAGCCCGGTAGACGAGAAAGGCCCGTGGCAGGACATCCCGGTTGCGGTAAACTTTCACCTGGCCCTCATCCTGATGGGCCAGTTCCCACCTTCCACCGAGTTCCTGATTCGTGAGGACATACTTGACGTTGAGCAGATCAAGGAGCGGGGAATTGGCTTGTACGAACAGCGAATAAAAGTGATGGCGATAGTAACCTTCCAGGTGTTCCACCAGTTCCATGTATCGCCGTGGAACGACCATATCGTACCCTCGTATGTCAGCGATGCCAAAGACCATGCTGCTGTTGGGGTGCAGAATCAGGCCCGTGCCGCTGACCCGGTAGACACTGCGATCCTGCTGCAGAAACTCGATAGCAGCCGGGGTCGGGAACACCTGCTGGGGTGCCATAGTAGGGTTGAACGGCATGTGGATCAGAAATGCATCGAACACGGTCAGGCCCAAAGCAGCGTATGACCACATCTTTGTGCCAGTACACCCCTTTTGTCCTGAGCGGTGCACTATCAGCCATGTGAGTGTGACGAGCACCGGCAAGTACATCACGATGTTGGTGGGGCGGGACATGGCCAATTTCTGTTCGTACCGCTCCTCTACCAGAACATAGTAGTACTCCAGGGAGTGCGGAAGATAGGGTGTGCCCCAGTTTGCCTCCGCAAAGGCGCGCCCGGAGTTGATGATCTCATCCTTGAACAGGGCGAAACCTGCGTAGCTGAGGGCGACCAGAAATAGGTCAGCCAGCGCCAGCACTGCCAGGATGCGCAGCAGGGTGCGTCGGCAGGTTCCGTTCCCTTGGGCAATCTCGTCCAGTCCCAGGCCGGCCAGGACGGCAGCAGCGAAGGCGTAGATGAGACGCATCCTCCCGTTCGCTGCCAAGTTGAGAAGGGGCAGATAATTGGCAACGTTCAGCAACGGCAGGCGCAGCGCAATGCCCACGGCGACAATGGTCAGCAGTACGAAAAACCGGAACAGGCTCCGCCGAGGCGAGGATCGTCCCCTGATAATGTAAAGCACCCCTGTTGCTGCCAGCGCCAGTGGTAACACACCTACGTACATGTTCTGTTCCACTGAATTACTGTAAGGAAACCAATAGCTGCGATTGAGATCAGTGCCGAAGAATTGAGGCAAAAGAGCCGTGGCCGCCGTGGGCCAGGTGTGCCAGTCAAAGAACAGACGCGCAACGAGGGAAGAAACACTACCAGACAACCTGGTCGCTTTCATAGCTGGGGTAGCGCTATTGAAAAGAGCCTCTGCAAAAGGCAACAGTGCAACTGCTGCCAGCAGCACCCCGATGACAGCCGCGGTGGCGATTCTCAGCAGTTGAGGGAGTAGCCTCGACGGCCGCCAACCCTCGAGAGCAACGGCGCGGTACACGGCGTACGCCGCCCACGTCAGCATTACGTGGAAGGAGGTCTCCGGATGGCCCCCCAGGAACTGGGCAGCGACGGTCAGGCCACATGCCACTACGTATGGCCCGCTTCTTCTGGTGAGCGCTCTTTCGACCGTCAACAGCGCGGCTGGCAGCCAGACGATGACCGGAGAGAGCGGATAGCCGAGCCACACCACCATCGGTCCGCTGAAGGTGAAGACCACCATGGTCAGCATCGCCCCCGGCTTGCTAAGGCCGATCTCGCGGGCGAACAGGAAGGTGAAGAAACCGGCGACAAGCAGGCGCAGGATGGCGGTAACGACGTAGGAGGAATAGAGGGGGAGGAGATATCCTAGAATATTGAACGGGCTAAAGAGCGCCGACTGGGCGTTCCCCACGAACGGCAACCCGCCGCTGACATAAGGATTCCACAGCGGCAGACGCCCTTGGGTGAACGAGTGCTGGGTAAAGACCTTCCAGGGCAAATACATATACACCTGGTCGGAAAGAATCTGGTTTGCCGGGCGGGTGTACCCTTCTGGGACGAGGGGCTGCCAGAGGGGATCAACGTCGAAGACCAGGTCCGCGGGCAGTAGTACACGCCCGCTGAAGATGGCAGGCCAGAGGAAAACCGCCGCCAGCAGAAGCAGGAGCACGGCGGCCTCTGCAGCGTCTCTACCTGCCCTCTGGTTTCTCAGGCTATAGTGGCTTCCCTGACCCCAGGACACGTTCATAAACCTTCTGAAAGGAGGCGATCATTGCCCGTTGCGAAAAGTCTCTCTGTCCCACTTGTTGGGCAGCCGCTTGCAAGTCCCCATACACATCCACCAGTGCTTCGAGGGCGGCCAGGACGCTATCCGGGTCTACACTATCCACCACCTTGCCACAACCCGTCCGCTCCACATAGTCCGCCATGGGGATGCACCGGCTGATGATCACAGGTTTTCCGGCGGCCAGAGACTCCATCAACGAGTGCGGATAGGGACGGATGATGGACATATCCGTCGCCAGTGCAATGCTGGCGTGCACACTGGCCAGTACTTGATTGACGTCCACCTTTCTGTTCAATACCTGCACCCTTCCCTCCAGGCCTATGCGGCGCACGCGTCGTTCCATCTCATCGGCCAGCACGCCGCGCCATAGGAACACCAGACGCAGCCGAGAACAGCGCCGTGCAGCCAGCAGCAGGGCCTCGACCCCTTTCCGCCGAAACTGGCCGTGGTTCCAGGGAGCCGATCCAACCATCAGCCTGATCTCCGATTGCAGCGGCAGGTGGGAGCAGGTGAAGCGAGCCGTATCAATACCCGGCTGAACCAGCATGACGTTGTCCAGTCCCCACGATCTGAGGCGCTCCAGGCTCCGCTCGTCGGCTACCGTGATAGCAGCCAGGGAGCCAAAAAAGCGCAGGGCGGGCCGCCTATCTTTCACTCCGCCAGTCAGCGAGTAGACGATGGGGCGTCGCAGCGCCTGCAGAACAGGGAAGGGGAATGGATCGGGATTGAACAGGTGATGGACCTGCAAATCTATCTCTTGGGCACGGATGTGACCCAGCTCGTGCAACCCGAAAGCAGCTCTCGGCAGGCCTATGGGAAGGCGATGGTTGATGTTCAGGTAAACCAGGCTGCCGCCAAAATGGCCACGCAGGGCGCCAATCTCCTGAACGACGGCGTCACACTCGGGCATAGTGGGCGGAGAAATGGTGAGATGGTAGAGAATGTTCATCGTCGGTGTAGACCTGCCCTGCCAACTGCACCGGACACCGCGGACAGCACGCGCTCGTTTTGCCCGCCGAAGCGCCCTTGCAGCCCGTCGAGCAGCCCCAGACGGATAGCCCGTGCTTTGGCTGGCTTGCCGCACAGCCTCGCTTTCAAAGACATCCCAAGACCGTAAAGTGCCCAGAAAGTGTAAAGGGGAATTTTCCCATTACTATGGAACTTGCGGATGAACAGGAAACGGTTCCGGAAGGCATAGTAGATGTGCAACGTCTCTCGCAGGCCGGACGAATGGCTCAGGAAGTGGAAAGCGCGCGCGCGTGTGTCCACGGCGCTGAGATACCCATGCTCCCTGGCCCGTTCACACAGGTCTGCGACTTCGCCGCCGAAAAAGTAGTCTTCGTCAAAGAGTCCAACAGTCCGAAAGACCTCGGGCCGGACCACGATCACTGTCCCTGGCACATAGTCCACCTGGCAGACGGGCTTGCCGGCAGTCACTTTACGGTTGTGTGAGGTGACATGCCGCGCGATATCTCTCCCGCCTGCCGACAACAACCCACCTTGCCCATCTCCATCGAACAACAGCGGTCCGATGAGCCCCAACCGTTCGTCCGCCTGCAGCGTACTCATAAGCCGAATGACGTCTTCCTCGCCAATGGAGGCATCGTTGTTCAACAACAGGATCGGCGCATCGCCTGCGCGAAGCGCCTGGACGATCCCCCGGTTGTTTCCGCCAGCAAAGCCCAGGTTGGTCAGGTTGCAGATCAGGTGGATGTTGGGACATTCACGGGAGATGATCTCCACGCTTCCATCGGCGGAGCCATTGTCCACCACCCAGATAGCGGGGGTCAACGTGCGCCAGGCCTGGATCAACTGGACCGTAGCGATCGTGTCAGAAGCGTTATTCCAGTTGAGGATGACGATTGCCAGAAGCCCATCTGGCGAGCCAGGATAAATCTTCATTGACCTGAGCCTTCAACATGTTTTGATAAGGATCGCAATTGGACGGACACGACACCAACTGCCATTGCGGTAGCGAACAGGCTGACCACCACCCCGACCCAGAAGGACAATGGTTGGTATACGAATTCGATCTGGTGGTTGCCAGCAGGCACTACGACGGCGCGAAATGCGTGATCAGCGATGTACACCGGCGTGGAAATTCCATCCAGCCGGGCTTTCCAGCCCGGCGCAAACGTATCGGTCAGAACGAGCAGGCCATCCGCTGGGGTCACGACCTCCACCCGAACGCGATTCGGTACATACTCCACGATACGGACGGTATTTTCGAGCACGAGGGACTCCGGCGGTTCTGCCCAGCCAGCCGGGGTACTCTCCAGCACAGCGCTGTTACGAAAATCGAAAGTGCTATCCAGGATGCGCTCCAGAGACTGGGCAGCACTGCGCACGACTTCGGCACGGTAGACGACGAAAACACGCGGCAATACCTCCCGGTTGCGGTAGACCTTCACGCTGCCTGCACCCTGATAAACCAATTCCCACTTTCCGCCAAGCTCCTGCTCTGTGAGAACGTACTTGACGTTCAGCAAATCGAGGAGAGGAGAATTAACTTGCGTAAACAGCGAATGGAAACGGTGGCGATAGTGACCTTCCAGGCGCTCAATCAGGTCAGTGTATCGCCGTGGAACGACCGCTTCATATCCCCGTATGTCAGACATGCCAAAGACCATGCAACTGTTCGGGTGCAGAGCCAGGCCAGTGGCGTTGATCCGGTAGACGTCGAGGTCCTGCTGCAGGAAACGGATGGCCTCTGGCGTGGGGAACACGTGTTCAGCAGCAATGGTGGGGTTGAACGGCATGCCGACTAGGAAGGCGTCGAGCAGAGTCAGACCCAAAGCAGCATAGACCCAAGTCTTTTCACCAGTACACCTCCTCTGTCTCCACCAATGCAGCGCAAACCAGGCAAGTGCAATAGACACCGGCAAGTACATCACCACGTTGGCGGGCCGAGACATGGCCAATTTCTGTTCGTACCGCTCTTCCACCAAGGCATGGTAATATTCCAGAGACTGTGGGAGATAGGGTGTGCCCCAATTCGCCTCCACGAAGGCGCGCCCATAATGGATGATCTCGTCCCTAAAGAGAACAAAGCCTACATAGGTAGACACGATCAGAAACAGGCTGATCAGCGCCAGTATGAGCAGGATACGCAGAATAGTGCGGCGGCAGAGTGCATTTCCTCGGACAATCTCGTCCAGTCCCAGACCGGCCAGGACGGCAACGGCGAAAGCGTAAATCAAGCGCATCCTCCCATTCGCCGCCATGTTGAGAAGCGGCAGATAGTTGACAGCGTTCAACAATGGCAAGCGAAGCGCAATACCCGCAGAGATCACGGCCAGCAGAACGAAAAACAGCACCGGACTTCTATGGGTGAGGGAGCGGTGCCTGATGCTGTAAACAGCTACTGCGGCTGCCAGGGCCAGCGGCAGCACGCCCATATACATGTTCTGTTCCACTGAATTGCTGTAAGGAAACCAGTAACTACGGTTGAGGTCACTGCCAAAGAACTGGGGTAGAAGAGCGGCGATCGCCGTCGGCCAGGTATGCCAGTCGAAAAAGAGGCGAGCGACGAAGGAAGACAGGCTGCCGGGTGCTCTGACCATTTTCATAGACAGGGTAGCGCTCTGGAGAAGGGCTTCCACGAAGGGTAGCAGTTGTACCGCTGCCAACAGCGTGCCGAGGACGGCCGCGGCAGTGATTCTCAAGAGCTGAGGGAATATCCTCGGCAGCCGCCAGCCCTCCAGGACGATGACACGATACAGGGCGTACGCTCCCCAGGCCAGCATCACATGGAAGGAAGTCTCTGGATGACCGCCCAGGAACTGGGCTGCGATAGTCAGGCTACACGCGATCACGTACAGTCCACTCCTTCGAGTGAGTGCCCTTTCCACGGTAAACAACATTGCTGGCAACCACGCGATGACCGGAGAGAGCGGATAACCTACCCATGCTACCATGGGGCCACTGAAGACGAAAACCACCATGGCCAACAGTGACCCAGGCTTGCCCAGACCAATCTCGCGGGCAAACAGGAAAGTGAAAAACCCGGCCACGAACAGGCGGAGGATAGCCGTGATGACATACGAGGAATACAAAGGGAGGAGATAGCTCAAAAGATTGAAGGGGCTGAAAATCGCCGACTGCGCGTTTCCTACAAACGGTAGCCCTCCGCTGATGTGTGGGTTCCACAATGGCAGGTAACCTTGTGTAAACGAGCGTAAGGTAAAAATCTTCCATGGGAAGTACAAGTATACCTGATCGGACAGAATCTGATTGGCCGGGTGGGTGTACCCTTCTGGAGCAAGGGGCTGCCACAGGGAATCAATGTCGAAGATCAGATCGGCGGGCGACAGCACGCGCCCGCCGACCACGGCAGGCCAGAAGAAAATCGCCAACAGCAGGAGCAAAAGTGCGGCGGCCTCAATCGCCTCTCGACCTGCTCTCCGGCTGGAGGCGTTATGACAGTTCTCGTAGTTCCAGGATGCGTTCATAGACCTTCTGGTAATCTGGGTGTCCGCCTCCCAGGCCCTTATCTGCCTCAGTCTGTGGAAACCAAAAACGATTCTGGGTAAGCGCAAGCGAGGGTGACAGCCAGGATGCAGATAAACGACTTGGCCACCGAAAGAACGCCGCAGAGCCTCGACTTCCTGCACGACAGCGTCGAACTCTGGCCTCTCTGGAGGCAAAATCATGAGGTGATAGAGGATGTTCATCCTGGCCTTGCTTCTGGAGATCAGGGACCACCGCTTGACTTTGTAGGTATTTTAGCATAGCATAACAGCATGGTCAAGACTCCTCAGGTTGCGATTGTGATCCCCAACTGGAATGGCAGGAAATACCTGGAACACTGCCTGCGCTCCGTGTTCGCCCAACAGTTTCGCGACTTTTCTGTAATTCTCGTAGACAACGGCTCGACGGACGGCTCCGTTGATCTGGCGCGGACCTGTTTTCCCCAGGTCCACATCATCGAGAACCATGAAAACCGGGGGTTCGCCGCGGCCAACAACCAGGCTATCCTGGCATCTGCATCGGAATTTGTCGCCACGCTGAACAACGATACAGAGGTAGCCCCCGGCTGGTTGGGAGTACTCGTGCAGGCGATAGAGGCCGATTCCCAGGTTGGGATGTGCGCCTCGAAGATGCTGTTGGCCTATGAGCGGGACGTCATTGAAGCAGCCGGGATCGCCGTGGATAGGGCAGGTGTCGCCTGGAATCGGGACGCCGGCACGGTCAACGGCCCTGGAGCAACAGCCCCCATTCCGGTCTTCGGCCCATCCGCCGGGGCAGCATTGTACCGGCGGGCCATGCTGGACGACGTGGGCCTCTTTGATGAGGACTTCTTCGCCTACCTGGAAGACGTGGACCTGGCCTGGCGAGCCCAGTGGGCGGGGTGGCGGTGCGCCTATGTGCCCCAAGCCGTCGTCTATCACGTTCACTCTGCGA
>Ga0315291_10001040_pt1 | contig 37404 bp, 38 predicted proteins | sample YL17G12_20_MG_FD_203070 | JGI IMG/M metagenome (GOLD analysis project Ga0315291, IMG submission 203070) | Sediment microbial communities from Yellowstone Lake, YNP, Wyoming, USA - YL17G12_20 | ecosystem: Environmental > Aquatic > Freshwater > Lake > Sediment | place: USA: Wyoming | collected...
GATGTCAGCACCCATTCTTCTAGCCAAATGCACCTCTCCGGTGAGACCTCAGACCCAGGGGCGCACTGCGAGAAATAGGGGCACGTTATGCATGGGGCTCCCATTATCGAATCAAGTTTCAACGGTGGCTTTGTTGAGAATATCTTGTACGTCCACCTTCCGTCACTGAGGAACTTCTCCCGTCCTATGAGCCCCCACCTCTCGAGCCTCACGCATATCCTTGACCCTTCCCTGCTGCTCACTCCGATCCTTTTCCAGAGTTCGGTCTGCAGGATGCCTTCCGGCCCAGCCTTCATCACTATGTCTAGGGCTTTCCTTTCAAGTGTGCTCCTCTTGGTGACGAATCTTGACGACAACGATCACATGTTTGCGAACCGAGGGAATTATTAAGCGATTACGTCAGACAGGTACCTTGAGGCCTAGGACCTCTATCATCTCCTTGTACCTATTCCGGAGGGTGACTTCGGTTACGTTGGCCACTGATGCTACGGTCTTCTGAGTTATGGGCGACTCGATCATCATTGACGATAGGTAGACGCAGGCCGCTGCTAGACTTGTGGGAGACCTACCACAACTCAGTTTCTTCTCCTTGGCTTGCTCAAGTAGCTCTAAGGCGAGCTTCAAACCGCGCCCTCTCAGATTCAGTTTGTCCGAAAGCCTGGCGAGCACGAGTGTGGACTCATCCTTGTTCTTGGGCGACCCCATGCTCCAGACCATCTCCCTGTAGGATTTCGCTATTGAGGACTTCTTGACGCCGGAGACTCTGGATATCTCCTCAAGCGTTCTCGGGTTGTCGAATCGTTTGCACGACATATATAGGGCAGCCATTGCCTCAGCCTCCATGGCCCGCCCCTTGACCAAGCCCTTGACATGCGCTTCTCTGTATATCTCGGCCGCCCTCTCCGCTACAGGCCTTGGGCACTTCAGCTTGAGGCCTGAACTGCTTATCAACCATTGAGCTTTCGGAAGAGACCTGACCTCTGAAGAAGAGGAAGCAGATCTGTCCTGCCACTTGGCCAATCTGAGGTACCGATTCGGGTCTTGAGAGTCCCCCTCCGTTTTCTTCGTCGGGACTATCTTCGTGGAAAGCCCTCCGTTGTCGAAGAGCGAGGACCTAGGAGGACCGATTCTCTCCATCTGACCCCTGTCCTCCTCTGTGAAGGCCCTCCACTCAGGCGAGAAATCGTACTCGTTCTTGTGCACAACCAGCCCGCAGTCCGCGCAGGCGAGCTCCCCGTTTTCTGAATCATAGAGCAGTTTCTTCGACCCGCAATGAGGACAGAAATTCTCGTTCGACATCATCTTGCACCCCTGTCTTTCTGAATGAAAAGCCGCATCGTTCCTTTCAGGGCGTAGCTCTTGTTCAAGGCTTCGACAACAGCCACAGGTCGCTTGACACTTCCTATTACATCCCTCACGAGCGCCACCTGATTGCCTGTCGAATCGTACAACCGGTCCCCTATCCTAGGGACCTTGATGAGTCTAACTAGGTACTTCCTTTGGGCTGTTGGACCATCGACCTCGCCGACGTCTACGAGCTTCGCCTCCCCAGGCAACGTACCTCCTGAGGCTCATGCTTGTATATAATCATTCAAGCCTGCTTCGATTGTCCTCTCATCTCACTTAGCTTCTTTGCTAACCGCACGATGATCTTTGACTTTGGCTCGGCTGAGAACACGATGATCCGGCAGGGCGCCTTGGTGCTGTCCTTCGGATATGACTTGTCGGTCTGCATCTCAAACTTCAGTTTCAAGCTCTCGGCAGCAGCTCTCAGCTCGGCCTCTCTCGGAAGCGGAACCGCTGCGGACCTCCTAACTCTCCTCCCGGTCTGCCTTGATCTCTTCGAGTCCAAGTATTGAGGGTAGATTATCCTGTAGGGGTCCCTGCTGAATCTCTTCATGCAGCTCCTGCTTCCTCGAGGAGCACTCCGCTCAATGTTCCGTCCCTACTTGGTTTGGAAGTGACTCTGACCGACCCGGCCGTTGACTTTACGACAGCGCCCTTGGTTATGATCCCCCTTCTGGAATAGAGCGGGTTTGAAGGGTTCTCGACCAGTTCGAGTATTTTCGCTCTCACGGTCTTTCCATCCTTGGAGTTAACATTGATGAGGCTAGTCGCCTTGACTCTTAGTTTAGTGTTGGCCCCGAAAACTCTCAGTTCCTGAACAACCTCTTCTCCGTCGGAGATCTTGGTCTCGGTGGGTCCGCGTCCGATCTCATACTCGCGCCTTCCCCTCTGTGGAGTGCGGACGCCGCCGGTCCTCTTTTTCTTCTTGAGGTTGACGTGATATATCGTCATCGCTTGGCGAACGGTCCTGCCCTAGATAAGACTTTGGATGTTCGTCCGCAAGCGTGGGTTGCCCACACGGCCAAGCTTCAAAAAACCTTAATCAGCAGGGGCCTATTCAATCCCTTCCAATGAGAACTGGCGTCAGCATGTGGAGTTTTCACAGAACCTCAGAAAGAGGGAGGATGAGCGTCACTGAATTCGTTCGGACCTCCCACGATCTTGGTGTCGGTGATATAGAGTTGCTCAACGTGTTCTGGAAAGAGACCGACGGAGACATCAGGAATGTCACCCACATTGTCCGTGATCTTGGGCTGTCCATTTCGGCCTACGATGTCGGGAATGATTTCGGCGGCACGGACCGTTCGGAGTTCCAGAAGGCGTTGGATGAGGTGCGCAGAGGGGTTGATGTTGCGGGTAGGTTGGACACCAACATCGTCAGGGTCTTCGGAGCAGAACCAAAGAAGGGAGTATCAGATGCCGAGGCTCTGAACCTAATGCTGGAAGGGCTGTCAGCTGGAGCCGACTACGCCGGAGAACACGGGATCAAGTTGGCGCTTGAGAACCACGGTGAATTGTACGGCACAGCATCCCAGTTGGTGAGCATCTTAGACAAGGTGGGGTCGCCCCATTTGGGGTTGAATTTCGATGTCGGGAATTTCGTACCTGCTGGCGATGATGCCAACTCAGCAATTGACAAGGTCTTCAAGCATGTCCTTCACGTGCACATGAAAGACTTCCGACGTGCCAAGCAGGGTGATGAAGAGACCTTCACAGGGAGGGATTCAATGAAATACACCCTGGTAGGGCCAGGAGAGGGAAAGACTGATGTGCCAGAGTTCATGAGGAAGCTAGCAAGCTTGGGCTACGGCGGGGTGGTATCTTTGGAGAACGAAAGCGCAGGGGATGAGCTTGACAACACACGCAAGTATCTTAAGGTGCTGAGAGACATGATGCCCTAAGCTCGGGGAAAAGTAGCCGGAAATGTACATATCAAGGCTGGAACTGAAGGGCTTCAAATCGTTCTCAGACAAGACCGTCCTCCGACTATCTCCCGGGCTGAGCGTGATCACGGGCCCCAATGGGTCCGGGAAGAGCAACCTGATAGATGCGGTGAGGTTCGTGATGGGCGAGAACTCCACCAGAGGTCTTAGGGCAGACAGGTTATCCAGCCTGATATCGGACAGCGCAAGGGGAAAGGGACAAAAGTACTACGTGAGAATGGTGATAGATAACCGTGACAGGCGGATCCCCGTACAGGAGGAAGAGATCGTCATAACCAGATACATAGATGACAAAGGCGAGAGCAAGTACTTCCTGAACAGAAGGAGAGCACAGAGGGCGGTCGTGATGAACACGTTGAGCATGGCTGGCCTGAGCTCGCGGGGGTACAACATAGTCGTCCAAGGGGAGATATCGCGGATATCCGACAAAAGTCCCGAGGAAGTTAGAGCAATGATAGAGGAAGCGGTCGGCATCTCAAGCTTCGACGAGAGGAGAAAGCAGGCTGAGGAAGAACTGAAGGAAGCGGATGTGAATCTCAAGGTCGCGATGAGCAGGCTTGACGAGGTTAGAAGCAGAATCGAACAGCTCGAACGGGAATACAATCGTGCCACTGCTTCCACTACGCTAAAGGAAGTCGCGGATGAACTGAAGAGGCACATACTCTTGGAAGACCTTAGACGTAGAGAGGGGAGACTTGCAGAGACCATCGCCGAAGCGGACGGCCTGTCATCAGATCTTGGAGAGGCAGCTGAAGAGAGGAAAAAAGTGGTGGAACAACGCAAGGTCTTGCTGGACGATATCCTGGAGATCGACAAGACGAGGCAGGCTTCACCCGAGATCACGTCGACCGAACTCACGAGGGTCCTGGCTGAAAGAATGGGAGAGCTCGGGCGCACGGAGTGGGCACTTCAACAGACCAAGGGGAACAAGAAGGATCTGGCAACCAAGATAGGCGAGGACAGGAAGTCCAGAAAGAAGGCATCAATCACCGTCAGAAACCTTCGCAGGAGGGGCGAACTCGCCAGAGCTCGCACAAGGATATTGGAGAACAGGGAAGTGAGGCTGGTGCCTGAGAGGAACAGACTGAGACGGACTATCGAGACGGCAAGAAGGGAAATCGACTCTCTCCAGAGGAGACTGGCGGAAGTCGAAGGCACTCTGCCCCGTGTGGAGTCTGAATTCTCGCAAGCCGAATTTGAGCGGCAGAAGACCAGCGAACAAATGGGCGAACTCGAACGCGAAGAGCGATCGGCATCGGTTGCCAGAAAGCTACACGCAAAGAGATACCTCAGGTGGAAGGCAAGAGCAGACAGGTTGACCTCCAGACTGAAGATGATAACAAACGAGGCCCAAGCTTTCGGCTCAGACCTAGCGGGCAGCCTATCGAGGGCGGAGAAGCTCGAGAGAGGGGAGACCATGATCAGGGAGCTGATGGCGAAGTTGGAGGCCGCAGCGGAAAGGGTCAGGGGTAGACTCGATGACTCATTTGAGTTCGGCACATCAGATCCACGCGTGGTCGAACTCGTCCTCAGAGAGGCCGGGATCCCCGTCATGGGACTGCTGAGGGATCTCGTGCAATACGGGCCTGAGATTGAACCGGCACTAGCAGCCGCTCTAGGAGAATGGTTCGACGCAATAGTCATCGGGAGAGACGAAGATCTCTCCTCCATCTCCATATCTCTGCTGAATTTGGGTGCCACCTCGGCGTGGTTGGTGAAAGAGAGCGAGCCAAAGGAGATGGTCAAAGACAAGGGCAATCGCCTGATAGACAGAATAGAGTTTCCACCGGAACTGGGCGAATTCTTGTCTTCAAAGATAGGCGATTTCATGCTGGCATCCGATCCGACCGAGGCAGCGGTTGCATCTGGAAAGGGACTCAGTGTAGTCACGAAGGACGGCCTCATCCTGAGTGGCAGGGGCTCTGCCAGGCTGCGGGCAGCGCACGCCACGAAGCCGTCATCACTCCTCGATACATTGCGGAGCCTCGAAGCGGATCTTCATGAAGCCAGAAGGCTGAGAGAAGATATATTGTCGAGAAACATTGTCGATTTGAAACAAAACATCACCGAGGCCAGCTCTTGGCTTGAAAGAGTGATGGAGGTCAGAAATGCGGCGTCCAGGGTGTTGAACGAAATCATGGACAAGATGAAGGCCGAGGAAGGCCAGATACTGACGGAAGAGAAGAGGGTGGAGGGATTAAGAGCACGGATCCTTTCCCTCAAGAGGATCCGGAGAGATGCGAAAAGGCTCGCAGATACGCTCGCGATCAGGAGGAGTCTCTCGCTGAGAGCATCCCAAGTGACCGGCCTAGTGAAATCGTCGGAGAGCAGGTTCTCCCAGCTCGATGCAGAGATCAGGGCCATTGGAGTGGAACTTGAGGGCACGAGGAAGAGGACCTCCGAAGTGGAGAAGCAGGAGAACGAACTCCTACAGAGCAGGAAGAAAACCACCAAGAGGATCTCGGATACTGCAGAGCTTCTGAGAGAGGCAGATGCCAAGATCAGGGAACTGTCCGACGCAAAGACCAATCTTGACGGAGAGATATCTCGGCTACAGAACAAGCTCAAGGAATCAACTGAAGCTAGGCCGTCAGCAGACGAACGCAGGGGACGTTTGGCCGATGACCTCAGGAAAGCTGAAGATCAGATGGAAGAGATTGACACTAGGTTCAGGGAACTCCAATCGAAGTCGAGCGACGCCCAACGCAGAAGGTACGAAATCGAGACCGAGACGGCGTCGATCAAGGAGAAGCTGAGTTCGCTCGGAGAACCGAAGATGCTGAGCCCGGAAGGCCTAGACTCCGAGCGTTGCGAGGCTCTAGTGAAGGAGTTGGAGGCCGACCTCATCGCCATGGGCCTATTGAACATGTTAGCACGAGAACAGTACGATCAGCAGGCCCAGAACTACATCTTGATCTCTCATAGGTTGAACACGCTCGAAGAAGAGAAGAAGGCCATATTGGACCTGATAGCTGAGATTGAACGCAACAAGAGAGAAGCGTTCCTTCAAGCCCTCCAGACCGTCAACAAGAGCTTCGGCGAGTATTTCAGCGAGGTCACCAGCGGATCTGCCAGACTGGAATGCGAGAGGCCGGAGGATCCGTTCCAAGGAGGGCTGAGCATCATGGTTCAGTTCCCGGAAAAGGAGACGAGGTTGGTTTACGGGGCGAGCGGCGGCGAGAAGTCCGTGACTGCCCTTTGCCTGATATTCGCACTCCAACAGCTCAAACCTGCTCCCTTCTACTTCTTCGACGAGATAGACGCACACCTCGACGCCAGGAACGTGCAGAACTACCTCAAGCTCGTCTCGATGCGCGCGTCAGGTTCCCAGCTGCTCGTGATCTCTCTGAAAGACGTTGTGGCTTTCGGCGCCGACAGGCTGATAGGCACCTACATCAAGGGCGGAAAGTCAAGGGCGATGGAGATGCCGATCGTTGCGAGCCAAAGGGTGAGAAAGTGAGTTCTGTAACCACAGCCTTCAACGTGCTATTCGACGTTCTCAGCGCCTACAAGGCCAAGGTGTGGGATCTGGACATTGCAGCTGCGATAAGAGGTCTGCTGAACCAGATAAGGACAGGTGGCTACATTGATTTCGAGCGGTCGGGTGTGGCGCTCCTGTCGTCAGCCATAATATTCAGGAGAAAGACCGAGGAACTCTTGAAGCTCGAGGAACCGCCCAAACCACCTGTGGACAACAAGCAATCCGTCGTGTACGACCGGCTTGTGTTACCCATTGACCTGCCAGTGAGGACAGCACACCCGGTAGTCGACTCGACCGAACTGTTCTCCGATCTCGTAGAGCTACTGACCAAGGCGTTGAGGGAAAGGAAGCTGTTTGTGGGCAGCACGGAGGTCGCGGAGGACCTGATCGTACCCGACCTGTTTCTGGAGGACGTGGAGAAAAGGGTGAAGACCCTAGGGGATAGGATTGCCTTGGCCATGAGGGAGACCGGAAGGCTCGACGTACTGGAGCTGTTTGCCGGTCTCGACTATATCGAAGTGGTTCGGACGTTCATAATACTCTTGTTCGTGCTCAGCTCCATGGACTATGAGGTAGAGAAGAAGGGAGAACAGCTTTGGATAGTGAGCATAAACCACCCAGCGAGGGCATGAAGGCGTCGGTCGAGGCCCTGCTATTCGCAGCGGGGAGACCGCTGTCAACCGACGAAATAGCGAAGGTTTTGAGGACGAAGAAGGAGATCGTTGACGCCTGCATTCAGAACCTTGCCGAGGAATACGGACAGAGAAAGGGGGGGGTCGAGATAGCGAAACTCGACGCTGAGCGATACATCATGCAGGTGAAGCCCAAGTACTTCGAGTACGCCAAGAAAGTCTCCGCCGGGCTTCCGATATCAAAGGGAGCTTCGAAAACGCTTTCTGTCATAGCTGCAGAGCAACCCATTGTGCAGTCAATGGTGATTCAAATCAGAGGCAGACATTCGTACAGACATGTGAAAGAACTAGTGAAGGCAGGTTATGTCGAAGCTACCAAGGCGGGCAGGACCTCAATGCTGGCAACAACAGACAGATTCAACAAGCTGCTTGGTTGCCGCGACACCAAATCAGTTAAAAGGGAGATGGAAGAGCTGCTGAAACGAAGGGAAGATGCAACTGGTACGAGTTCGACCGAGCAAGGAAAGGCTGGGAAAGCTCATACACCTGCTAAAGCAGACCTCGGTTGATAGACTCCTGTTGTCTGAGACCCCAAACATATTCTACCTCATCGGGGTCTGGCCGATAGGTCGAACCGTCCTTTCTGTGTCGAGGGCCGGCAATCTGTCTGTCTTCGGATCCAAACTCGACCTCTTCCTCTCAGAATCCGACGAGGTGGACGTGTTCACTGGACGAGGAGAAGCGGAGATCTCCGGGGAACTGACGAAGAGAATCACGGTGGCCGGAGACGCGTACGTTGAAACCGATGGTGTCGTGCCGTTGGACAGCAGATCTAGGTCAGAGTGCCGCGCTCTGGTGAAGTCAGGGAATGGTATTGTTCAGGGGATCAGATCCATCAAGGACGAGGAAGAAATCCGCCTCATGAGAAGGAGTGGTGAACTAGCCAAAGAAGGCATGGAGGCCGCCCTAGATCGGATAAAGGTGGGCGTCTCCGAGAAGGACATCGCTAGGTCGGCCCAGTGCACGATGCTGGAGAAGGGGGCGGATGAGTTTGCATTCCGAATATCGGTTGGCTCCGGTTGGAGGGCTTCATTGCCCCATGCCCTGCCGACGGAAAAGAAAGTAGCGGACGGGGAGCTGGTCGTGATAGACCTAGGCGCTGATGTGGAACACTACAAGTCTGACATAACGAGGACTGTGTTGGTCGGGGTTCCAAACGGTCAAACCCGGAAGGTGTTCGATTCGGTGAAGGGGGCATACGATGCCTGTGTAGAAGACGTGACCCCCGGCGCCAAGATAGGCGAACTGGCACTGAAGGCCGATCACATGATTTCATCGGCCGGATTCTCCGAAGGCATCCTACATGGGCTAGGCCATGGCGTGGGCCTAGACATACATGAAGAGCCATCCGTTTCGGTCAAGAGTCCCGGGAAGCTGGTCTCCAACAATGTCATCACCATCGAGCCAGGCATCTACATAAGGGGGGTGACCGGAGCTAGATGGGAGAACACTGTCTTGGTCACGGACGTGGGCCACGACGTGCTGACTTGAACTACTTTCCCAGTCGCCTGTCCCTCCTCTGATAGGAGCGTATCGCTCTCAGCAGGTCGATCTTCCTGAACTCGGGCCAATAGATGTCCAAGAAGAAGAGTTCGCTGTACGCGCTCTGCCAGAGAAGGAAGTTGCTGACCCTGGCCTCTCCGGAGGTCCTTATTATCAGGTCTGGATCCGGGTTCGGCAGATGGGCGGTGTAAAGGAAACTGCTGACTAGATCCTCCGTGACTTCTGCCGGGGTAAGCAACCCGTTGGCGGCCAGAGTCACCATTCTTCTGGCCGCATTCACTATCTCCGTCCGACCTCCGTAGCCTATGGCGATGTTCAGAAATGTCTCGCTGTTTTGCAGGGTGTTTTTCTCAAGCTTCTCCATGAGTCTGGTTATTTCGGAGGGGAGCAACCCTCTTTCACCCAAGAATCTCACTCTGACCCTTTCCCTTTGGAACACTCCGTCTTCGATTGCCTTGGCTAGGTATTGTTCAACGACCGACAGAATGCCCTTCACCTCCTCGGGAGGTCGCGCCAAGTTCTCCGTTGACAATGCATAGAGTGTGACCGTCACTATCTTCAGTTGCCTGAACCAAGACAGGACTTGCTCAAGTTTCTTGGCGCCCTCCTTGTGTCCCTCCACGTTTGAGAGGTTGTGTTCCCGGGCCCATCTTCTGTTACCATCCAGTATGAGTCCTACGTGAGAGGGCATAGGCCCTGAGGAGACCTGGTTCTGGAGAACCGCTTCGTAAAGCCCTCGGACTGGTGGGATGTCAGCTACTGACCTGATCAGCCTGAGCGCCCAAGATCTCAACTGTCCGCTTCACGCCGGCCTCGGAGTCGCCTGTCTATCAACACGTAGATCCCAGTAAGTACCGCGAAAGAAACGATGGATATGGCAGCGCTCGTGAGGGCAGCTGTGACGACCGACTGGAGGTAGCGATTGGGGTCTATCAGGAAATCTCCCATCACGAGGGCAAGTGGATAGAGTGATGCCATCACAGCCAAGGATATGGTTAGGCCTCTGGATTCCGCCCAGTCACCGACGAAGAAAGCAGTGGCTCTGCCGAGCTGGAGGGCAACCCCACCCGTAAGGAAATAGAGCGAGGAACTCTTCAGGAACTCACCAGCCAGTAGGTTGAGTTTCAGCAGGGCCGATAGGGGATCGGCTATCCCGAGTTGGATCATCGTGTTGAACGCCCCGTATAGACCTAGGGCTCCGCCGACCAAGAAGAGCCCATAACCTGCTATGAAGGCTAGGATCCGGATGGCCAGTAGGTAGGCGGGCATTTGGAGCCCGAAGATCGATTTGACCCTGCCAACCAGCGACTTGTCTATGGACATTCCCTTGACAAAAGCAGTCAGCCCCAACAGCATGGCTATTATCAGCAATGCATAGTTGAGGTAACCTATGAACGCCAGCAAGGACAGCAGCATCAAAGAGAAACCGGTGAAGCCCAAGCTGTACCTCTTGAATCGCTCATCGGTGAAAAACATCTTCAGGTATCTGCCAATCACCACGTATGATTCCTCGACCGCCTTGCTGTGCTTGACAACTACCCTCACTATCCCGGAGAGGGGTAGTTTCAGCTTCAGGACAGGCACGATGTCCTCATCGCCAAATCCGTCCGTGACAACGTACACATCTGTGGGTTTGACCTTTTCGGAGATCTTCGCGACTTGGTCCAACACTGTCGAAGAGGAAAGCGGCTCTCCGTCCTTCGAACCTGTGACTATGGCAACCTCAGCAGAACCCCCCTTTGACCTGATCAGATCGAAGGTCCTGACCGACGCAAGTATGGCATTGGAGTCTGATTCCTCCGGATCGACGAGACCCAACTTTACTCCCGCGGAGAGCACTTGCTCTCTCCCGACGACGGGAGAGGCGATCCCGGTCTTCTGACCCAGATCGTCGTCTAGGTCGATGCACAGGACTAGGAACCGCTTTTCCTCGTTGGCTACCAAATTGCTCCCCGGTGGTGTCTTATGTGAGGACAAGATAAGAAAAGCTTTTCCTGTTTCTAATACTTGGAACTTAGACAGTGAGTAACTTTCAGCTGGAGCTCTTCATCTCGTAGTATATGCGTAGCTCCTCAAGTGACAGCGACTTCCCATCTTTGATCTTCTGGTCAACTTCCTCGGCGACCTGGGCCTTGGCGTCTGTGAGTTCATGTTGCCTCCTGACCTTCGCGCTGTCGCGTGCTGTCTTCAGCGAGGATGCTATAAGATGTGCCTTTGCATCGCACTCAACGAGTTTCATGAACAGATCGTTCTTCTTAGAGGCTAGAGTCTGGATGTCGGATCTCAGGGACTCCAGCTCCCTGATAGTTGCCCTTCTGGATTCCATCGCCTCTATGTACTGCTTGTGATACTCGTCGGATTGCTGAACCAGCAGACTCCTTCTGTTCCTGACGGAGTTAAGGGATTCCTTCAACTCGGACATTCTGTCCCTGTACTTTTCTGCAGACTGGTCGATGGTCTTGGCTCTCTCGTATGCAGAGAGTATTGCCCTCAGGTGCTCGATCTCCTCGACCATCGACGATTCCCTCTTCGGATTGTGAGTTTCGGTGACAAGGCGCCATTCGAGGTCGTTTAGGCGTCTCCTTGCCTCCTCTTCACTCATCCTGTACCTGCGGCGGTACTGGTCGACCAGTGATTCCCTTGACCGGATTTCGCTCCTAAGTCCGTCCACATCGGTGAACGTTTTCTCCTCCTGCAGCTTCGTTTCTTTGACTTGGATGTTCAGCTCATCCCTCCTTTTTCGGCTCTCGGATGTCGTGGAATTGAGCTTCTTCATCAGGTCCAGGAGTTCGTTTTTTCTCTCCACCACCGTCCGCAGGTTCTGTTTTGTGGTTTCGAGTTCTCCCTCGAGGTCACGGGCTTCGTTTCTCAGCTGGCCTAGCTGTGCGAGGAGACTCAAGCTGACGGGGGCTCGGTCGGATACTGGGGATAAATGCTTTTCTCTCCAATCAGGCGTTCAATCCGCTGATCCTTCGAGTGTCTCTTCCCCGCGGAAGAACATCCTTGATAATGCCGCGTTCAGCTCAACAAAACCACTGAAATCGACAGCGGAAACCACGAAAAGTCTGGAAAGGAAGTCCAACCTCGGGAGCGAGCGCAGGATCGAGTCCACGTACAAGTATCTCTCAGAGCGATAGTTCTCCCTAGCGTAGAGGAGCATCAACTCCGGGTCTCTAGCCCAGCTGACTAACTGCCCCATGGCCGAGCTTGATACGAGGTCCTGTTTCGTCACAATGGAGATGAGTGGTAGCAGCAGTCTAGAGTAGACGGCGGATTCAAGGAACATGTTCGAAACGAAGTTCATGGGGTCAAGGGAAAAGGGGGCATCGACTAGAAAGGCAATTGACTTGTCTCCCCCGAAAAGCTCTCTGCAGAGTAGGAGTCCACTGGCCCTGAAAGCGAAGAGCTCAATCTGGCCGGGCGTGTCAGCTATGAATAGATCAGGGGATGATTCTGAGAGGACATCACGCATCTTGCCTATGTAATCGGCTAGCATGTCTGTGGCCAGAATGAGCGAAGAGTTCGGCCCCAGCCCCTTGGTCCTCATTAGTTCACGCACATCTACGTACTCCCTGACATCTACGATGGGATCATAGGGCAAATACTCCACCCCTGGATCCAAGTTGAGCACCTCTGCTTCGACCCCCTTGCGGTTTAGCCATTCAGCGAGCGAGAAGGCTAACGTCGTCTTCCCGCTCCCGGCTGTTCCCACCAGAAACAGTGCGGGCGGCTCTTCTGACTTGGAGGCCATCTGTCCAAGGACGGGACGCGCGCTTTTATCCCTTCGAGTCACCACTTGTCATAGCTTGGCGACGGACATTGTTGTTGTTGGAATTGGCAACGAACTGCTCGACGGCAGGGTCGTGAACACGAACCTCGTTTGGCTGGGCGAGCGCTTGGAGCAGGAAGGGTACTCGATATCCCGGGCTATCATCCTGAGAGATGACGTTCAGGAGATATGCAAGCGCCTCGCACAAGTCATCGCTGAACGACCGAATATGATCCTAGTGACTGGGGGTCTGGGCCCAACCTGGGATGACGTCACGCTTCAGAGCATAGCCTGTGTCCTTGGAGTGCAGCTGAGGGTCAATGACGTGGCCCTAGGGATGATCAAGTCACGCATCAGAGGTAGGCTCACTCCAGAGAGAAGGAAGATGGCGTTTCTTCCTGAGGGGTCAGAACCTCTGAAGAATACGAGAGGTACAGCACCAGGCGTCTACTGCGGAAAAGGAGGCACGAAGATCGTGGCGCTCCCGGGCGTGCCGGAAGAGATGAAGAGCTTGTTTGAGAGAGAGGTGCTGGATATCATCAGACACAATTTCAGGGGAGAAAGACGAGCAACTGGCAGAATGGTGGTCAAAGGCATCCCCGAAGCCGACCTTGCTCCCATAGTGGACAGAGTGAGAGCGAGCATTGCCGGGATCTACATCAAGTCCCATGTGAAGTATTCTGAAAAAGGACTCTCGCCCATAGAGATCTTCCTGAGTTGCAGGGAGAGAGGATCGAGATCGAAGATCAAGAAAGGAATGCAGATGTTGAAGTCGCTTGTCGTAAAGGCAGGCGGACAGGTCACGAGGAGAGCGTCAGCTTCCGTTCTCTAACCCGAACTCCTTGAACTTTTCTAGGACCGTCCTCTCCCTTTCCCGGAAACTGCTATCAAGACGCAACCTCTCAAGGCCTCGCCCTTCCGCTGCGAGAGTGGCAGCAGCAGTAGCTGCAACAGCAGATCCGATGGGATCCTTTCCGCTGAGCAGGGACAACAGCATCGTCATCGCGTACACATCTCCGCAACCGACATCGTCCACAACATCGATGGAAAGCGACGGTACGAAATACACTCCATTCCTCGTCAGTATGAAGGAACCCTCCGCCGATCTCGTGAGTGCTACAGTGGCTGGTCCTTCCGGCACAAGGACTCCGTTGAGATTCCTGCTGCACAAGTAGAGGATCTCTTCATCAGACAGGTGGAGCAGCAGCTTGCCTGCTGTCCAACTGTCGCGGTCCTTCCACTGCTTCATCACGAGGCCCCCGGTTGTTCTTTCTCGCACAAACCCCTGGGCTTCAACGCCCGTAGCGCGTGGAAAGCTGATGTTGACCATTGCCGGATCAACCTCACCCAAGACGGGCGTCACTTGGACCGCATCGAATTCACTCACCGTGTCAGCGTCCACTGTTATGGGCGGGCCTCCGATTGACACTACCTGTTGCACCCGCCTTCCGTCACCCATCAGCTCGTTGACGAACCCTATGGAACTTGGCGATCTCTGGGCAGTAATGCTCACCCCCTCAGATTCGATTTCTCTCAGGTACGATCTCGGCATGTCAGGCCCAACGGTGGTCCTAAGCTCCACCTTGGCCCCTAGCCTGGCCGCGGTTATCGAGCAGTAGTAGGCTCCGCCTCCAACGCGCCCCTCTTCCCTGTCTGGGGTCTTGATGACGTCAAGCGTCAGCCCACCGATCACCAGCACTCGAGGCATCTCACTGTACCCCTTTGAACCAGCAGCCCACGTCCTTCTTCACGAGCCATGCGTCTGCAGCTCCGGCCTCCCTCGCTTCTCTTATTGCCCTCTCGCCGGCCTCCTTGTCATTTACTAGTGCTACCAAGCTGCCGCCCATACCGGCGCCGCTTATCTTCACACCGATTGCTCCACCCAAGTACAGAACTGAGTCTCTGATCCTTTCGAGCAGAGGGGTGGAGACCTCATAGAGATCCCTGAGCAATTCATGCTGAACGTTCATGACCTCGCCCATAGTCTCCCCAACAGACCATCCGTTGTTTGACAGTGCCAATGCCCTATCCTTCCCCAAGATATTGCTAGCCAATGCGAGATCGACCTTCTGTCCGTTTATGATTGACAGGGCAAGATTGGTCGAGCCGTTCATCTGAAAAGTGAAGAGTATCCTGTCGGCCGACTTCTTCGGCAACAGAAATAGATACCTGCTCACTTCCTCCCATCTCACGGATTCCCAATCGGTCTCCTGACAGTTCCTGCCGAGTCTGGATTTCAGCCCCCTTGGAACCGCTGATGAATCTGAAAGGATCGTCAACCCTAGGTCTATTTCGGACTGCCTTGCCGTATGAACGGACTCGGTCTTGCGCCTCTCACCCGAGTCAACGACCACGAAATCCAGGTCGGGGAAATCCAAGTAGTCCACACTTACAGTGGGCCTTTGCCTAAGAACAATCATCTCTCCATAAGCTGAAGAGTACTGATCCAATCTGCCGCATGGGATCCCCATCCCGACGTTCTCTGAGAAGTAGGCGTACTCTGCAATGTCCCTTGTGTTCAGGCCAAGGGAGAACGCACCGTTCAGGAGGGTCAGGAATGCCACCTCTAGCGCACCGCTGCTCCCCATGCCCGACGCTATGGGGATTTCGCTCCTCAAGTAGACGTTGAGCCCGCCGACGCTCCCCGACTTGACGAACTTCCTAAGCGTCCCGATTACGGAGGAGAAATAGCCGCTTGGCCCCCCATGCAGGCTCGGCAAGTTCGATGTGTCGACTTCAATGTCTCCTTCGCCAGTGGAGTGGGCTAGCTCCTCGGACCTAATGCGAATCTTCGATCCGGAAGAAGGAACCGCGAACATATACATCCGTCGGTTCACGGCCAGCGGCACGACGGGCAACTGCTTGTAGTCTTGGTGAGTGTTCAGAAGATCTGCCCTGCCCGGCGAAGAGGAGATGAACTCGGGCGATCCTCCAAGGAATCCGGTGGCGGCTTCTAGGAAAGGTTCGGGAACATGTTGATTCGTCTCACCTCACCTCGCGTAGCTCAGCTGCCTTCTCCTCTGGGAGGTAATCGTAGGTCACCGTTCCTGCACCCAGCTCGACGCCAGCTAGGAATTTCAACTTATCTCGCTCACGATACTTCGGGAAGAACTCTATGTGGAAGTGGTAGAAGGCTGACGCTGAACGGTCCGTAGGCTGTTGGTGTAGGACCATCGAGTACGGCATTTCTCTTTTGAACAGGCCATCAAGACTCGCCACCACTTGTCGGATGGAATCAGACAAGTCGTGCCTCTCAACGGCGTTCAGATCGAGAAGATCAGCCACGTGACGCTTCGGGTAGATCGAAATTCCATAAGGCATCTTGGGCGCGAACGGGATGAAAGAGATGAAGCTCCCGTTCTCATAGACCAAGCGGCTGCGCGTAGACGTCTCGGCTTTGACCACATCGCAGAAAAGACAACGCTTCTCCTTGACGAAGTAGTGCCTTGATACGTCCATCTCCCTCCTTATGATCGGCGGTATGAAAGGGAACGCATAGACTTGGCCATGAGGGTGCTCTATGGTCACTCCCATCTCTTTCCCCCTGTTCTCGAAAACGAGAACGTACTTCACCTTCATGTCCGATGAGAATCTCTCCATCAACCCGGACCAAGCTTCCACTATCTTCTCAACGTGAGATACCGCCATCTGGCCCAAGTGGAGTGAATGACTGGGGCTGAAGACCACGACAAGACAAGCTCCGTAAGATGGCCTCACCTTGTACGGCGGCACCACTCCTTGATCCGGCTCTGGAGGTTCCGTTGTGAGCGACGGAAACTTGTTCTCTAGAACAAGGACGTCCCAGTCTCCGCTTGGGATCTCAGAGGAGCCGGGACAGAACGGACAGCCCTCCTGCTCTACGATCGGTCTCTCCTTTCTCTTTGCTGAAACTACAATCCATTCAGCAGCCACCGGATTCCAACGCAGTTCCATGTACAGGTGAGCATCCGGGCAGACCAGGTATATTACTTCTAGGCGTTGCATCATTCCTCTTCACGGAGGACATGAGGCACACCCGGTGGGGATTCTTCAACAGCCGTCCCGAAATCCGCGTCCGGAATGCCACCGCAGGGCCAGCGTGAGAAGCACGAGGCACCAACCATTAAATAGCTCAGCTCTGATCCCGCGATACAGCAATGCCTCAGTGTGGAAAGAAGAAAACCAAGAAGAAGAAGTAGCACGTCGATCTTCAGAAGCACGTTAGTCTCCGGAGGGAGAGAAACTTCCCCCGTTCACTTCTTTTGGTGCAGGTTAGAGCCAAGAAGCCAAGACGAAACCGATTACGCAACTCACGAATATCGATGCGAAGTTGACGGCATTGTTGTCTATGACCTCGTAGCCTCTTATTTTCTTGGCCGGATTCCCACAGTGTGTTTTCTTCTCGGTCATCTTACCGCATGAATCACAAACATACATCCCTTGGATGGTTGCACCCATAACGCTGTCCACCATGGCTCCACTGAACCCCCCGATCGTAGAGACTATGAGCTTCGTTGAGGTTGGGACAGCTCTGAGTATTCCGCTCAGCCCCAGCCAATCTGTTCCGATAACTGACAAAACCCCGATCGTCAGCGACGCCAACAGAGCAACCGAAGTGCCGAGCAAAGTCACGCCGCCGGAAGCTCCTCTCTCTACGACCTTCCTAGGATCCGTTATTAGTCTCGGCTCCCGCTTGCTGAGCAACCCTATCTCTGTTGCGAGTGTGTCAGCGAGACCTGTTGAGACTGATGCCAAGTATGCTCCGACGAAGCCCTTGCCCCCAAGAAGTCCCTCGCATGTCGCAGCGATGGAGGCCCATGCTCCATTCGCGACTACGTTCCCCCATTCTCTTGCACCACCCTTCTCCTGTGCAACACCCATCCTCCTTTTCTTCTCGTACTTGAACCTGGTGAATGCCGCCGCTACGATGTGGAAGAAGGCGACAAGCAGGAATGCGTTCCAGTCACCATAGGCCAAGACCAGTACCCCCAATGCCATGCCTGCGACGAAACCTGACAACGAGACCGCTTTGAGCAGGAGCGAAACAACACCCAGCGCAATCAATACGACTGCTTTCATGATGAGGTCCGCGGTCAGCGCGGGTAGTTGCAGCAAACTGATGCCCCGGCTCGGGGCACCTCACTTTTAACCCTTATCTGCGGTTGGCTCGGCTTTGGGGCTTGCCTTCTCGACTATCTCGAGGTCGCCCAGCGTCTTGAGGAGATCCTCTGAACTGGGCATCTTTGACAGTCCCAATGGGATATTCTCTCTCTTGGCTATCTCCAGCGCGATGGGATCGAGTTCAGCCGGTCCGTGTATGATCATAGCGCTCGGCTTGAACGGGAAGACCCTGATCGCTACCAACGGCGATCTTCCGTGAGTCACGTTCGTGAAGATCAAGGCCCGCTTGGCTGTCGCTCCGAAGAGTCTGATGAACTCGTCACCCTTGAAGTACAGTATCGCCTTGACGCTGTCGATCGCGGTGTAGCCGAAAATCGAGTCCTCGGGGCTCGAGGGGCCTATCAACTGCAAGGAGTTCGTGACCTGAAAGAGCGTGCCAATCTTCACGGGGATGGACAGCTCCCTCATGGACAGGATGACTCCGGGAGGAGGGAGCTCCATTCTTGAGAGTTCCGCCAGTTTCGCGCCGCCTCTCTCGATGTCGATGTTCAGCAGCGATTCTACGAAAGTTCTCATGAATTTCGTGCCAGGGTTCCTTCTGCGCCCCCTTTCGTAGTCGCTCAATACAGAAGGCGAGACGCCCATTCTCTCCGAAAGATCCTTCTGGGCCACTTGGAAGATTGTCCTCCACTTCTTGAACGCCTTGCCGGACTCCTCACTCAGGATGACATCCCCTATGATCTTCCTCGCAGCTATGTCCCTGATGTAGTGGGTCAGTTCGTCAAGCGGGTAACTCTCCTGCAAAACCCTTCGGCAATTCGTGAACCAAACCTGTTATATCTCTTGTCTAGCTCCCTAGCCGGACATATACAAGTTCCGTGCTGGGTACCCTTAAATACTCTAGAGCCCGAATTCTCGTCAAGAGGGAGTTAATGCCAAAAGGCCTAGGAACAGAAGGGGCGGACATCTTCGGGACCAAAGAGGCCCTTGAGGAAGCATTTAGGGAAGAACAGAAGGTCACTGCAAGGCTGGAAATAAGGAAATGGAACAAACCTATGACCATACTGGAAGGGATAGACGTGAAAAGCAACGAACTGAACGCCTTGGCAAAGAAACTGAAGACGCACTGCGCGTGCGGAGGAACAGCGAAAGAAGGAAGGATCTTTCTCCAAGGAGACCAGCGCCAGAAGTCCATCGAATTCCTGAAGAAGAACGGCTTCTCTAAGAGCACCTTCACAATAGTGTAGAAGGTCCCCCGCCAATCCTTAAAATCGAATCAGCTGACGCTCTATCTGAGTGCAATGGAGGTCCGAGAGGCGATAGAGCGAAGGAGCAGCATAAGGTCATACAGTGATGAGGAGGTGCTGGGCGACGTGATAGAGACCCTAGCGCGAGCTTCGTACCTAGCTCCTTCCGCTGGCGACATTCACCCCTACAGAATAGTCGTTGTGAGGGATGAGTCCAAGAGAAGGGCCCTCGCGTTGGCATCACACGAGCAGGAGTTCATTGCCGAGGCACCGGTTTCGCTGGTCTTCTTCATTGACCATGATTCAGCCCGACGGGGATACGGCGAGAGAGGCGTCCAACTGTACTCATTGCTGGATGTCGGGGCTGCGGTTGAGAACCTCATGATCGCTGCCGTTGACATCGGTTTGGGGACCTGCTGGGTGGGAACTTTTGACGAGCAGTCGGTGAATGAGTTGTTGGAGGCACCTCCTGAGTGGAGGGCTGTGAGCATAATCTCACTGGGCCGACCGTCAGGGAGGGACAGGCATGCCCCTCCTCCTCTCCTTTCTGAAATGCTGCGATCCGAGGACTGCGGGACAGGGTGGCCCGGATGAAGTTCTCCAAGCTTGCTGATTTCATGAAGCGACTGGAAGCGACCTCGAAGAGGCTGAAGATGATCGACATACTCAAAGATCTGCTCTTGGAGGCCAGCGAGGAGGAGATAGGCCCAGTTTGCTTCATGCTGTTGGGTAGTCTAGCTCCGGACTACGAGGGGGTGGAGATTGGCATGGCGGAGAAGCTGGTGATGAGGAGCGTAGCGAAAGTTGCGGGAGTAGGAGAACTCGAAGTGGACAGGAGACTCAAGAAGACAGGTGACATGGGGGAGGCAGCTTCTCAGCTACTTTCTGCTAAGAAGATGCGCAAGCTCGTTTCCACCGAACTAACGGTGCTGGAATCCTACAAAGGAGCGCTCAAACTCTCCAGGCTGAGCGGAAAAGGATCGATATCCAACAGAGTGGCCAGTCTCGCAAAGATGCTGATGGACTCCTCGCCGACGGAGATCAAGTATCTCATCAGATACATCACGGGCAACCTCAGGTTGGGCATTGCTGACATGACACTCCTAGACGCTCTGTCCGAGGCCTTTCTGGGCGGAAGGCAGAACCGGGAAGTGGCGGAGAGGGCATACAACATAAGGCCAGACATAGGTTACATCGCCACCCAGCTGAAGAAGGAAGGGCTGGAAGGACTCCGCGATGTGCGAGTACAGGTTGGGATACCCATCAGGATGGAACTCGCCGAGAGGCTGAGTTCTTCATCTGATATACTTGAGAAGGTTGGTTCTCCGTGCGCTGTTGAGTACAAGTACGATGGCGAGAGGATACAGGCCCACAGGAAAGGAGAAGAGGTTCAGCTATTTTCTCGCAGACTGGAGAACATCACGTATCAGTACCCAGATGTTGTGCACGTGATACGCAGCAGGGTGAGATCCAAGGAGGCGATATTTGAGATGGAATGCGTCGCTGCAGATCCGGACACGGGCGAGCTCAGGCCCTTTCAGGAGCTTATGAGGAGGAGAAGAAAGCACGGAATAGAGGAGATGAGTGAGGAGGTCCCAGTGGTTCTGAAGGCTTTCGACGTCCTCTTGGTGGAGGGGACAGACCAAACAAGGAAATCTTACTCGGAGAGGAGGCAGGCGTTGCGGGACCTAGTGGATGAGAATCGACAGATACAGTTGTCAGAGATGAGAATTGTGAAGACCTGCGACGAGATGGATCGTTTCTTCCAGGAATCTGTTTCAGAAGGGATGGAGGGCATCATGGCCAAGGCACTGAATGCCGAGTACGAAGCTGGCGCGCGGTCGTTCAAGTGGGTGAAGCTGAAGCGCGAGTACAGGAGTGAACTCAGGGACACGATAGATCTGGTTGTGGTCGGTGCCTATGCCGGGATGGGCAAGAGATCCCAGTTCAGGTACGGGTCCTTCCTAATGTCCGTATATGATCCGGATACCGATACGTTCCCGACTGTATGTAAGGTTGGGACTGGCTTCACAGACAAGGATCTCCAAGAACTTGGCACTGCCCTTGATAGGTACAAGGTGAAGGAGAAGCCCTCAGGGGTGGATTCGAAGATGGATGCTGACGTCTGGTTCATCCCTAGACTCGTTCTAGAGATCATAGGGGCCGAGATAACCCTGAGTCCAATCCACATGGCCGCGTGGAACAGAGTGAAGGAAGGAGCTGGCCTCGCTATCAGGTTCCCAAGGTTCACTGGCAAGTACAGGACAGACAAAGGCCCAGAAGATGCTACAACTACCACAGAGCTGATCGAAATCCAGAGCACGAGGCTCCAGAAAGTGAGCTAGTCGTTCGGGACTACGCAGGTGGCGGCGGTGGCGCTGCAGCGCCGGCCCCGCCTGTTATCAACGTGAGCTTCTGATTGCCGAGGATGAGCAGTATTCCTGGGATAATGCCCGTTATGAACGCCACGATTAGGGTCATCCCCGAGGATGATACTGCATATGCTTCTTGGTATTTGCCCTGATCGATCTTGTCGAGGATCTTTGGCTTGACCGTGTTGAGAGCTGTGTACACTCCGAAGATTCCCACCGCTGCCATGACTAATCCCCAGATCAGATACCCCATGGCGAAGCCCATGAAGATGCCCCAGCCTAAGACGGTGAGAAGACTGGACAATGCTCCTAGCACCATGAGCGCACCGCAGACTATCATTGCGATGTATGTATAATTCATGAAGTCCCTTGCTTCCTTTGCTACTTGAGGGTTGTACATCTGGAATCTGCCTTTCCGGTGGAGCGAATATAAGCCTTCCCAATCGTACGTCTGTGAATGCGAGCCTCCTCCCTTTTCCACGTGGCACGTGAGCTGTGTTCATGGACTCCACGTACAAGGGCGGATACCGCTGACAATCAAGTGATAGCGAAGATGGCCATGCACGTTCCTGACTACAGCGAATGGAGGAAGAAGGAGACCAGAAGGTGAGCTGACGGACTGACCAAGGCGCAAGTTGCTAGGAGCTTAGAATCGGCCGCGAAGAGTGTGGAAACGTCGTTCGCCAGCGTAGCGCGCCGCAGGAGGTCGGACGATTCTAGAGTTATCAATAAACTAATCTTTCGGTTGAACCACATATACGACGCACCCTCCAAGACCCCACAGGCTACGCTGGTTTGTTTGATTCTGTGAGTGCGCAAGAAGAGGAGCTGGACAAGGCGGTAGACAATGACTTTGTCATGGTCAACCTAGCCGAAGAGATAGAGACAAAGGGCAAGGAGCTCCTTGAGTTGACAATGCGAGGAGACTACGACTCGATTTCAAAGGTCATAGAGGAACTCCAGGAAACACTTTCGAAGATAGAGGAAATCATCAGTTCAAGGGAAGCATTCTTGAAGGTGACATAAAGCACCGGGCGTGGCAATCTGGCAGAGGTGGCGCAAACGTTGGCAGAAATCGTCGAGGCGCTTGTGCTGGCCGGGGGGCGGGGAGAGAGACTCAGACCACTGACCCTAGACACTCCCAAGATCTTGGTTGACGTGGGAGGGGCACCAATACTGAATCACCAGATTGCATGGCTGAGGAAACACGGCGTTGAGAGGGTTGTGATCTCATGCGGGCACCTGAGTGGGAAAATCGAGGAGTACGTGAGATCAAGGAACCTTGGAGTCGATGTGCAACTGAGCGTGGAGTCAAAGAAACTGGGAACAGGAGGCGCGTTGAACTTGGCCCTTGGGAAGCTTCATAGTGATGTATTCTACGTTCTGAATGGCGACATAATCACGAATGTTGATCTGACGGGACTGGCGCGGCAACATCGTAAGATGGGAAAAGTGGCCACCATAACCGTGGTTCCGTTTACTTCTCCGTACGGCGTGGTGAACGCTTCGGACGGTCTGCTTGAGGAGTTCAGAGAAAAGCCTAAGCTACCATACTGGATAAACGCGGGGGTATATGCTATAGGTAGGAGAATCCAGCCACGTCTGCCCGAGGAAGGTTCGCTTGAGGCCGATGTGCTGTCCAACATGAGCGGAGAAGCAGCAGTGTACGAAAGCGAGGAGGTATGGATTCCCATAGATACGATTAAAGACCTCAGAGAGGCTGAGGCCTACCTTTCCAAGACACGAAGAGCACTATAGGTACTTCTTGTCGTTGTAGCAGTACCATCTCTGATACTGGGGAATCCAAGTCGCCGGCTTGCCACAAATCGGACAGTTGGGAGTTGCAGCGGCCCCAGCAGCAGGAGCAGGTTTGACTTCCATCTTTGGCACTTCCTTCTCCTTGCTAAGAATGACTACATCTCCGACGGCGCTTATTTCCTCCCATTTGATGTCCATGATGGCTCCTGCGGCGGTCCTGACCTGCAGCGTGATCTCCTTTTGTCCCGGAACCAAACCGATGTCAGCGACAGTCCCGACGAGGGTGGCATTCGGATTGTAGACCTGCTTGCCGATCATCTTGGATTGACCTATGCTTGACATTGTTTCAGAACCCGCGCCGGGCATTTTAAGGCTTTATCGGCCATTCATCTTCTGTGTGCTCTCTTGGTCTGCTAGCCAGTTCATTGACTCGCTCCACAAATGAAGGCTCTGACCCCCGAGGTATTACTCCAGAGGCGGCGTAAGCATGCCCGTCCGCGAAACCGCCAACCGCATCAGAAGCACTGCGAAGCAGTTGGGAAAGAGGAGGCATCGTCCCAGAAGCGATTGCCTCGTTCAGAACAGGCGGGGCGCGAGCTGACACCTTCGTCCAGTCACCAGCCAACGTACCGATTCCTGGTATCTTGGGCTCAAGCCACATGAACCCCAGTAGGTAATTCTTTGGATCGACGATTCTCTTGAACCGTAGGACTGAAAGGAACGTACCGATGACCTTCGTACCCATTCCGGCCAGTCTGTTTTCCAGGTCAATCCATTGAACCAAGCCCACACTTTTCAAAGCGTGCCTTCTGATGTCCGAGAACAACTCCTCGAACTTTGACCTTCTTTCCTCCTCAAGCTGTTCCGCGAGCCTTTTTGTTCTCTCCTCTATTCCTGTGGTGATCGCATCTATCGCTATGTCCGGTCCGCCCCTGTAGTACCCCACCGAACCCAAGGCAGTGATCAGCGATGAGGCTTTCTGTCTGTTCCACCACTCGTTGCCTATCCTGACCTTTACTACCTCACTCTTGCCACTGCGGGCCATTTGTGCAGCACCATTCTTCAGGCCGACCTCAAGGGGCATTCTGTTCAGTCCGGCGACCTTTCCCGGAAGCTCTGATGATCCCACCAGTGCTATCGGTGCCGAATCCTCATTCAGTTCGCTCAGATCAACCGCCAGCAGGTAAGCTACAGTGGAGCTTGATGCATCAGACTCTTCGTTCATTCCCCAGAACTCGGGGTTGAGGTTCAGTATTGAAGGATCTTGAGTTGCTGTAGGGTCGTGGTGGTCTAGTATGACCACGAGCTTTCTGCCCTGATTGGCCTTTGATATCTCATCCACGTGAGGACTGCCCAAGTCGATGTATATGATCGCGCCCACCTCCCTTGAATGGATTTTGCCGAGGACTTCGGGAAACAGTTTCTCCAGACAGACTTTCTCTATCTTCCATCCCTGTCTTTCCAGGGCGAGTCTCACAACAGCCGCGGCGCACACTCCGTCCGCATCACCATGATGAACCAGCAACGCAGCCTTCTTGGGCATACCCATCAGCAAATCTCGAGTGCTTGTGATGTAGCTCAGAAACCCGCTCTCATTCCTATCTGGATCAGCTTTCAGGCCCGATCACCTCAAGGACTCTATTGCAGGCCGGTAGAATCTGTTCTTTGACGTAGTACTCCTTGTCGACCTGTTCAACGGAAGTGAACCTGTAAGGAGAAACTCTAGATCCGGTTGTCTTCACCGTCTTGGTTACCAGATATCCTACCCTATCGCCAGGCTTGACGATCCAACCCCTTTCTTCCAGCATTCTGGCTGCCTCAACGTGAGGGGCACGCACTGTGTACTCCGAGAGCGGCTTGGTAGTGGTCTTCCATAAGATAAAGTCCTCAAGTGGAACTCTTCCGGAACGAACGTTCGACACAATCTCATCGAGTGCGGCCTGAGCAGCCTTCTTCCCCTTGTCAGACAGAAGCACACCCAAGATCTCCCTCTGTGCTTGTCTTGCCACTGCGCTCCAATCGCTCCTCACGGCCTCAAGGCCAAATATCTCGATCGTGCCCTCCTCAGTGATGCCAGCGTACCTCTTCTTTGCCTCAGTGAATATCACCATAGAGTAGATTCTCTCCACCCGAACGTCGAAAGCCAGCTCTCTCTTTATTCTCTGCAGCAGCTCCTTCGTCCGCTTCTCATCGTGAGATACGAAGAGACTGTCCGTGTCACCGTATATGACAAGCAACCCCATCCCTTTGGCGATTTCAGACACCCTCGTTATCAGCGATCTACCCCAAGCCGTCGTGGATTCCGCCACCTCTTTGGAGTACCATCTGGCGCCGAGCCATCCTGTGTACCCGTATGTGGCGTTCGAGATGACCTTCAGGGCCTTCTCTCTGGCCTGAAGAATCCTGATCTCCGGCTCGGAGTGCACTTGGCCAGCTAGCTTTTCAACCTCTTTTCTCTCTGCCATGAGATCGAGAAGCGCCGATGGCAGGAATCCCCGAGGCTTTTTCACAAACTTGTGACCACCTTCAGGAGACACACTGACATCATCGATGGAACTGGAGCCGCCCCGGACTAGGGTTTCAGGCGAGATGTTGTAGGCTATCATGATGTTCGGGTACATGGACCGGAAATCTACGACTGCCACCTGTCTGTGGATCCCAGGTGTGGGGTTCATCACAAGCCCGCCGGCATACGACAGGTAAGACCTCTCTTCTCTAGGAGGGATTAGCTCCCCCCTCATCTTCGCCCTAGACATCAGATAGGTGTCTACCCTGAAGCCGACTGCGGCAGTAAGCACGTGGTCCCCGGGCAACCTAGTCAGGGACGACAGCTGTAGGATGAAGTCCATGGCTTTCGAGCACACGTCATACAGGGCGTGAGCGCGCTGTTCTGCTGCCTTCGTTGTCTCTCCCTTCCGCTGAGCATCTGCCCACGAGCCAGAAATGCTGAACTCATCCAGAGAGAGGAACCCTTTCTCTGGTGATGCACCGAAGTAGGTGGCCAGCGCCTCCAGTGTGTCAGATTCAATCTCGGGTATGTCGTGCATCAAGTCGCTCAGATCCACGTCAAGCCTCCCTGTGACTGAGAAGTGTCCAAAGATGCTCGGGTGAGGCGTGGTCATTGCCCTGCTGATGTTTAGAGTCAAGCCATGAAGAGTGGCTCGACTTGTCAAGTACGACCAGTCTCTTGAGTTACAGCGGAATCCCACGACTATGTCAGGATCTTCCCTCCTGATCGCACTTGTGAAGGCAGCCAATACGTCAGAATCATTTTCTCCCTCAGCTGTGAAAGACTGAACTCCTTTCTCCGTCTTGATCGAGATCGCCAGGATCGGGTCGCGCTTTGGGTCTGGAGTTCCCTTCGACGCTGCACATACAAGGTAGAACGCCAGCACCCTAAGTTGAGGATATGTGATGTCATTCTGGCGCCTTGGCCTCCCGTGTAGATAGTAGATTCGGGACACTGCATACCCGTGACTGCCTGCAGCCTCCGAAACCTCAGCCTCATGCCAAGAGCAAGGAGCCACTTCATTCCCCAAGAGATAGAGCTGAGACGGTCTTATGTCCAGCTCATACGCAGAATCTAAACCCTTCAACCTGAGAGCTCTGGCGGCCAATCTCTGGGCCTTCGAGGTATCGGAATATCTGACCCTTATCGCAGGGCATTCTCTTCCCAGCAGCTTCTTGGTTTCCAGGGAGAACTCTGCGATCAGATCAATCTCGGTCGAGATGTCCGCCAGTTGTTTCAGGATCAACTCGGTCTTAGCTCGGTCGGTCAGAAGCAGGTAGAATGAAGGTCTGAAGTCCTTGTCCAGGAGGAGGATTCGGCGTCCGTCTTCACCTACCCCCCACAGGAAGATGGACCGCTGGCCATCGAACTCCCCGTCATTCAGATCGATGAGCCAGAACCGAATGCTCTTGACCAAGCTGAAGACACTGAGCCCCGACCTCTTAAAAGGTTAGAGTAGGTTCTTCAGTCAGAGTTCGAGTTCAAAGTGGGCCTTGCACTTCCTGCACGAGATTATGTGTTTGGTGGCCCCATCGGGACAATCTTCCGTCTTCTGTACCGCGGGTTCGTGATTTCCTCCGGCCGAGCAGGGTTCAGATGATATTTCCTTCAACTTCCTCTCGACAGCGGATAGCAAGTTCAATACCTCAGAATTCTACCTTCACCCATTTTCCGCTTTTCATTGATGCGTAGCCTGAGTCGAGGATGGAATTGACGATGTAGCCATCCCTTAATGTCTCACTGGGCTGTTCACCCCTCTTGAAACAGTCAATGAAGTGCTGCAACTCCCCCAAGTATCCGTAGGTTTGGTGCTCCCTCCACGTTGGGAACATCCAGCCTTTCTTCGCCTCTGCCTTCTCGACCACGTATCCGATTCTCTCCTCTGGTGCCACTGTGAAGACCTTGATCCCGGTTTCACGAGTGATGTCGATGAGGATAGTCCCATCCGAACCATATACCTCGTACCTGATGTCAAGGCCTCCGTGCGCAGTCCAACTGTTCTCGGATTGCCCTATCTCTCCTCCGCCGTACCTTACAATGATCAAGCTACTGTCCTCAGCGCTGGTCTGATGAAGTAGCGTCGCACCCCAGCAGAACGTCTCGACTGGATCCTTGTTCACTATCTTTCTGGCAACCTCGACGCTGTGGCAACCCATATCCATTAGAGCGCCACCGCCAGCAAGGGCTGGGTCCCAGAACCATGCGGAGTGTGGACCTATGTGAGCCTCCCTGCTTCTCACCCATAGTATTCTTCCCACGGCCCCCTTCTGGATCATGCCCATGGATCTCTCCATCTGCGGAGAGAATAGCTGATCCTCAGCATACGCATGAAGGACATCGTGCTTCTCGACAGAGTCGAGCATGTCCTTGGCCTCTCTTCCGCTCCTGGCCAGAGGTTTCTCGACTATCACCTGCTTGCCGTTTTCGGCAGCTGCGACGACGGCGTCCTTGTGAAGGAAGTTCGGCAACACCACATCAACTGCATCAACATCCGGATCGCTGGCCACCCTGTAGATCGCTTGCTCTCCATAGAACACCTTCGGTATGTTCCATCTCTTCGCGAACCTTTCGGCATGTGATTGGGTCTTCGAGCCGACAGCCACCACATCTGCATCGCAAATCTCCTTGAGCGCCATCATATGGAACGTTGCTGCGAAGCCAGACCCGAGCAAACCGAGTCTCAGCTTGGCCATTGCTATCTTTGACCTGAAAACTCCGAGGAGATTTAACTCTTGGTTGGAGCGGCGTAAGCAAGAAGATAAGATGAAATAAAAAAAACATCCTACGAACCCATCATGAAGACGGGTGACTTCAGAAGAATAGTCAACTTCAATGGCGTGGGGTCGCCTATGCTGGGGTTAATTGTGCTAGCGGCCGCGTCAAGGAAGAGACTACTTCTTCTTTTTCTTTGCCTTCTTCTTCGGCATTTGGTGTATGAGGTTAACTGAATGCTCTTAAATCTATCGGGTCGTGACACTTAGTCAGCTGATATCGAAAATCAATGAGCCATCATGAACCGCACTGACTCCGAGATCAGTGCGTTGGACTCTGTAGAGCAGGAGATGAACCAACTCATCCTCTCATCGGAGCACTCTTGCTCAGTCAACCTCCTGTGACGGGGCTCATGGCATCGACTGTACTAGGATTCCCCTGGGAACTCAGACCCGACGTAACAGTGAGGTCGACCTCAGCACTCAATCCTTGATAGAAGGGAATCCCTCGTGTTTTCCACTCTCTTGCGAAAGCCTTCGTATTCCAAGCCAATGATATTGCCTCTCTCCACGAGTTGTCTGCCATCCACAAAGACATCTCTGACATCGCTAGACTTCGCTGAGTAGACTAAGTGATCGTACTCGTCGTAGAGGGGGACGGAGTGCAACCCCCCAGCGTCCAAGATCACAACGTCAGCTCTGTACCCCCTCTCCAAGGCTCCTATCTCCTCGCCCCAGCCAATCGCTCTCGCACTGCCCATCGTAGCCAAGTAGAACGCCTCCTGTGATCCAACGGCACTAGGGTCACCCATCGTTTGTTTCTCGATCAGTGAGAGAACCTTCGCTGATTCGAACATGTCCAAGCTGTTGTTGGACGCAGGACCATCTGTGCCGAGACCGACTCTCAGACCTGCGGCTCTGAACTTGGCGTATGGTGCAACACCCATTGCCAGTTTCAGATTGGAGACCGGGCTAAGAGCAACTGCTACCCCCTTTGCTCTAAGGATCTCCACCTCGTCATCGCTCAAATGGATCACATGAGCTGCAACCATCAGGTCAGAAAGAACCCCGAGACCGTCCAAGTACTTGACGATCCCTCCTGAGGCGTCCACGTTGAAGTTCTCCTCCACCTGTTTGACTTCATCTGCAGCCTCGGCGACGTGGGTGTGCACTATGACCCTACCCTTGTCGCCTAATTCTCCGTTGAGCTTTCTCGCCAACTGAACGGCTTCAACGTATGTGTCTGGTCCAGTCGAATACGGAGCGTGGGGGTTGACGCTGATCCTTATCCTCCCTCCATCGGCACCGTGCCATCTTCTGGCCATCCTTTCGGTGAGCTTGAGCCCCGTCTCCCTCGTCCTCTCGAAGAAGCCGTGGCCTACCACTGCCCTTATGCCGGTCTTGACAAACGCGTGTACTTCACTCGCCTCATCCGAGTAGAAGTATTGTGAGTTGAGGGTTGTCGTTCCAGAAAGAAGCGCTTCATAAGCACCCAACTGGGCTCCAAGCTCAATGTCTTGGGGAGTGAGCTTGGCTTCTACTTTCCATATGCTGTTCAGCCAGTCCATGAGAGACATGCCCTCGGCGTAGCCTCTCATCAGAGTCATAGCGCAATGCGTGTGCGAGTTGACTAGACCAGGGATCACCAGACAACCTCTCGAATCCAACCTTTCCAGTTGGCTGAAATTCCGTCTGATATCCTCCGCCCGGCCCACGCCTTCAATCCTGTTTCCCTCAATTGCAATGGCCCCGTTTCTCACTGGCCCACGCGGGGTCAGAACGGTTCCGCCTTCGATCAAGACTCCCATGTTCGTGACTCCTCGCGGATCCGCTCGACTGCGGACTTGATTATGTCCCTGGCTATCGGGCCTGACTCCTTCATTACGTCCAGCACCTCCCCGTGTGATACCTTGGTGGCGATACCAGCCCCCCAGTTAGTCACTATACACAAAGTCGCGTATTCTACGCCGATTTCCCTCGCGAGGAAGACCTCGGGGGCTCCAGTCATGCCCACGATATCACCACCTAGGATTGAGAACATCCGTATCTCGGCTGCGGTTTCGAACCTTGGACCTTCCGTGCAGACATAGACGCCTTTTCTCTGGATCTTGACTTGCAGCCGCTTTGCAGCGTCGCACAGTGCACCTCGCACATTGGTCGAGTATGGGTTGGTGACATCGGTGAAGATCACTTCACCGTTGCCCTCGTAGAAGGTCTGTGGCCGCCCCCTTGTGAAGTCGAGTATCTGATCGGGTACAACGAACCCCCCGGGCTTCATCTTTCTATTCACTGAGCCAACGGCGTTCGTGGCGATCACGATCGAGGCACCGGCATCCTTGATCGACCGCATGATGGCCCTGTAGTTCACCTTGTGAGGAGGCACAGAGTACTCAGGTCCATGTCTCGGCACAACCAACACATCTCTTCCTGATACATCGCATACCCCCATGAACGTCTCGCCGTACTGTGTTGATGCTCTGTGGGAATCCCGCACGTCAAACAGCTTCGACATCCCAGTGCCCACGATTAGCGCCACAACCGGATCCGTCGTCATTACCGCACTAAGGGCTTCGATTCTTCCGTAAAAAGTGTTTTCATCTGGCAGGGTGACCCGCTCTTGTGCACAGGCCAAAGCGTTCTGAGCTGAAGTAAGGCCTCCCGTGACATCCTTATTCCCTCACAGTCGACGTGTGGGAGGATCATGGACCGAGAAGAGGCCAAGGCACGAAGTCTAGCAATGCTCAGACGAGCTGACATCCTATTGAGGCCGGATGAGGCCGCCAACCTTGAGATAACGGATCTTGGGCTCGGAGACCTCGAGCACGTCGGTCTGCAGATAGTGGTCTACGTGAACACTGAACGCTGTTGTGCCAAAGAACTGGTCTTGCTGCCTCGCCAGATCTGCCCAGAGCACAGACACCCGCCGATCCGAGACTACCCTGGCAAGGAAGAGACCTTCCGCTGTCGCTACGGAAGGATTTACCTCTACGTTCCCGGGCCGAAGACGACAAACCCCCATGCGGTGATCCCTGAATCCAGGAAAAGCAATTTCACGGTTTGGCACGAAGTTGAGTTGAACCCGGGCGACCAGTGTACGCTGCGGCCTGATACCCTTCACTGGTTCCAAGCCGGGCCAGAAGGCGCCATCGTGTCAGAGTTCTCCACCAAGAGCATCGATGAGGCCGACGTATTCACTGATCCGGAGATCAAGAGATAGCTGGCCGAGAGAGGGAAAGTATCTAGCATCCCGGGTATGACTGGAGGATCTCAGCTATGGGTTCAGTGAGCACCCGAGACACGTGTTACGGGAGGTCGATGTTCGGATCCGGAGCCAAGCCCTTCCCTGTAGAGCGATTGAGCAAGAGTCTTTGTTCCACTGATGCAACGCGTTTCCTCACGGACACGACGGCATCAGGGCTCACACTGATCGAATCGATACCTGCACCCACCAAGAAGTCGTTGAATTCCGGATAGACACTCGGTGATTGACCACATATGCTCACGGTCTTGCCGTCTCTGTGCGCTATCTTGATCAAGTAGGCAATCGCCCTCTTGACTGCCAAGTCTCTTTCGTCGAAGATGTGAGCGACAGTCTCGTTGTCCCTGTCCGCACCCAGAATCAGCATCGTGAGATCGTTGGATCCGATGGAATACCCGTCTACGTATTGATTGAACTTGTCTGCGATGAATATGTTGCTCGGTATCTCCGCCATGACCCAGAGCTTGAAGTCCTGCCCCCTTTCGAGGCCCTCCTCTCTCATGATCTCGGTGACTTTCTTGATCTCAGTGATGGTCCTACAGAATGGCACCATAACCCATAGGTTCTTCAGACTATATTCCTGCCTGACCTTCTTCACTGCCGCAAGCTCGAGCTTGAACGCCGGGAGGTACTTAGGGTCATAGTATCTTGAAGCCCCTCTCCATCCCAGAAGCGAACTCGGTTCAACTGGCTCATACTTGTCGCCTCCCTTGAGATCCTTGTACTCGTTGCTCTTGAAGTCGGTCAGCCTGAGTACCACGGGCCTTGGGTAGAATGCCCTGCAGATTTTGGCGATTCCGTCCGCCAGCTTGTCTATCACTTTCTGAGATTGCCCGGTTTCGAGGAGGTACAGAGGATGCTCTCCGATATCCGCTGCCCAGATGAACTCCTCCCTCATGAGCCCAACGCCATCCGCGGGAAGCGCTGCCGTTTTCTCGGCGAGTTCTGGCTCACCGAGGTTGACGTAGATCTTGGTGCCTGTGACTGGATAGGATTCAGCAGCGACCGTCACCGGACCAGCGGCACTCCTCTTCACGACCGCCTCCTCTAAGGCTCCCTTGTACACGACACCTAGCTTCGAATCAACTGTTATGACCTCGCCGTTCTGGATCGAGTCGGTCGCGGACTTCCCCCTGCTGGCGGTCCCTACTATGCAAGGTATGGCGAGCTCCCTGCTGACTATCGCAGCGTGAGAGGTCATACCACCACTGTTCGTCACGATAGCTGCAGCCTTCCTCATGGCGGGCACCCACTCGGGGGCTGTCATCTCCGTGATCAGCACCTCGCCACTCTGGAATTCGGCCAACTTCTCGACATCTATGATTATGTGCGCCTTGCCGACCGCCAATCCTGGAGAAGCCGGTAGACCCTGAACCAAGACCGTCCTGTCCGACGCAGTCACAGTCACTTTCTGCTCTGGTTTCTCCACGGCCTTCATCGACCAGACTGTTTCCGGTCTGGCTTGGAGGATGTAGGTCTTGTCATCTCTCTCGTCGAGAGCCCACTCAATGTCCATCGGTTTCCTGTAGTGTTCCTCTATGGCGATGCAGTATCTAGCCAACTCCTTTATCTGGTTGTCACTGGCCACTGGAGACTTCTGGATCTCAGTGGGCACCTGTTCCTCGACTGTGCCACCTTTCTTGGATCGAACCAGCATTATCTTCTTCACTGTGATTTCTTTCTTCACAATAGCCAAGTCTGATTTTCGCACGACGAACTCGTCCGGAGTTACCTTGCCTTGAACGACGTATTCACCCAGACCCCAACTCCCTTCGATGAGAACGACAGACCTGTCACCCGTGGAAACGTCCAAAGTGAAGGCAACACCAGCGGCCTTTGAGTACACCATCAGCTGGATGGCAGCTGAGAGTGCCACGGCCATGTGGTCAAAGCCCTTCTGGACCCTGTAGAAGATCGCCCTGTCCGTGAAGAGGCTCGCATAACACATCTTGACGCTCTCCACGACTTCGTCAACCCCGCTGATATTGAGGTAGGTTTCCTGTTGACCAGCGAAGCTCGCATCAGGTAAGTCCTCGGCCGTGGCCGATGACCTAATCGCAACTGATGGGTTCTGCCCAACACCTTTCCTAAGCTCAAGCTGATGGTAGGCTGCAGCTATCGCACCTCTGATCTCATCCGGAATCTTCGCTTGGACGAACATCTCGCGGATGTCATGCCCGACCTTGCTCAGCGTCTGTGTGTCATTGGGGTCCTTGAGAATCGAAAGGGTCTTCTCTACTCTGGCCTTCAGGTTGTTCCTGTCAACGAATAGTCGGAACGCCTTGGCTGTGGTGGCAAACCCGTTGGGTACTGGAGCCTTCGTTCTCCTCGTCATCTCTCCCAAACTCGCGGACTTTCCACCCACAAGCGGGACGTCCTCCATTCCTATCTGATCGAACCAAAGTATCAGGGCATCTTCCTTTTTCTCCGACATAGACTGACGACTACGCGGCTTTTCCTAAGGTATAAAAGGAATTCCCCTAGTTGGGAAGCATTTGTCTCCACTCCGTACGCCTTTAGAAAGTCTTTTTACCCCATGAATCATCTTCTGGACGGTCAGCTTGAGCGAACCCAAACCCAAGGACATCCAGAACAGGAAGCCGTTGCAGACTTTGCGTTGGATGGTCGGCAAGCAGATCCTGGTCAAGCTGAAGAGCGATCTTGGTTACACCGGGCAGCTTGAGAAAATGGATCTGCAGATGAACCTCATCCTCACCGGTGCGGTCGAGCACGATCGAAGCAAGGAAGTGAGCAACCTCGGAAGAGTCATCATCAGGGGGAACAACATACTGTACGTCTCCCTTGCTCCTGGGACTGAAGCCTAGTGGCATTGATCACCAGACCGATGATGCAACACAAGGCAGTCACTCTGAAGCAAGCGTGGAATTGACCCAAGCCAACAATTCATGGGGGTCGATGTCCACATGTCTTCTCCTGAAGAAATCTACAACGTTCTGTATGTCCCTGTCAAGGTACGCTCGTGCATTTCTGTGGGATCTCGGCACCCACTGCGGGAAATCAATGAGGTAGACCAATCCATCATCCCCGACTAGGATATTGAAAGGGCTCATGTCAACGTGCACCATTCCTGCATTCTCGTACATCCTCCTCAGTTGCTCGAACACTCTCTTTGCAAGTTCAAGGTCGACGTGATGAACATACTGCAGCATAACTCCGGGCACAGTCTTGAGCACCAGCACATGCCTGTTGACCGCAACGAGGCGTGGGACCGCGACACCTTTTGCCTCCAAGTGCCTGTATGCATTGGCTTCCTGCGAGGCCCCTCTCGCTGACATCAACACCCAAGGCAGTCTGTGCGAAGACATCTCCCTTTTCGACATGACGGACCTGAAGCTGATCCTACCGAACCTGTAGAACTTCATCACAAGATCTTCACCTGAGGAGGTGGTTCCCACGTGGATGTCAGACTCCTTGCCTTTGGACGCGGATGGACTGAGCAGAACAATCCCCAACCTGTCCCTCAACTCGTTCAGAGCGAGCGCGTCATAGCCTGAGAAGGTCAAAGCCAGAGAATGTTTTGAGGGACTGGTGTACCGGAGAAGACCTTTGCCGAAAAGCCTTGCGAAAATGTTTTGTAGTCTATCGGCTGTCATCTGGGAGGCTCTTTCCAAAGCCCGGATGGTTGGGGTCCTTCGTCTCAACAGTGTTTTCTCTACAGTCTCCAGAAGCCTCAGCTCCGTTGCGGAGAGAGAGGGTAACTCGTTCCACGCTCTCACCGCATCGTCCAATTGGCAGAAGTTATGAGGGCAGCAAGCAATATAATCTTTGGATTGCTCGGCAGATGTGTGAAGACACCTAGCCCCGGCAAGGTCTCTATAGAGTTCCTGAAACGGTTCGTGTTCGGCAAGCTTGGAGCATCTAGACAGGACACTGTTCAGGGACCAGGAGTCGGGCGAGACTTCGCAGTCACGAAGTACGGCGATGTGTGGGTAATATCATCGACAGATCCGGTCACTGGGTCGCGGACATTTCTCGGGAGGATAGCTGTCAATGTAGCAACGAATGATGTGGCGGTGTCGGGCATTGAACCCGGTTGGCTCTCGATTGCAGTGTTGATGCCTCTGGGCATGGAACTCCGCAAGGCCAAGAGATTGTTCTCTGACATCCACCAACAGGCGAGGAAACTCGGGGTCGCAGTTGTCGGAGGACATACTGAATACGTAAGCTACATCCCCAGGCCAATAGTCGTCGCCACAGCCATCGGAGCGTCGAGAAAGAGACCCAAGCTTCCATCAGACGTCAGACCTGGAGACTTCATACTAATGGGAGGAGAACTTGCAATTGAGGGGACGGCGATCCTCGCAGCCGAGAAGAGAAAGGAGCTGATGGGAAAAGGGATTGCGTCCTCCCTCCTAACAAGGGCCGAGAGACTGGTATTCAAGACAAGCGTCTTGAAGCTCGCGCTAGAACTGGGGAGATTCGATTGCGTCAAGTCTATGCACGACCCGACTGAGGGAGGGCTTGTGGGCGGACTTTACGAGATGTCAGTCGCGGCTGATCTAGGATTCAAGGTTGACTTGGATGACGTTCCCGTCAGACGGGAGACGGAAGCCATAGTGGATGCGTTGAGACTTGATCCGTACAGGCTAATCTCGTCCGGATCCATACTCGTTTCGTGCTCCCCGCGAGGGATCAACGAGGTTCTGGCCAAGTTCAGAGGGGGAGATACGCACATCAAGGTGATAGGCAGGTTCACCGAACGAGCTGATGGGCGCGTAATATCGAGCAAAGGTAAGAGCCGTGCCGTCACCGATGCCCCCTCGGATGAGCTGTGGCGGGCTATCGGTTGACAGAATTCATTCGGTCTCTTAGACCCTTGTAGCCGTACACTGTTCCGGCTATTCCGGAACCCAACATGCCCTGGAGGCAGTTCGGTACGACTTCTAGAATGGCGGGGACTCCCATCAGGAACTGCTCGTATATGAAGTAGGTGCCTACCATGAAAGTCGCTCCTATGGCCCCGGCGAGTATGGCGGTGGTGGTGTCGGACCACTGCCCTCGCAGAGTCGTTACCAGTATGACGAGTGAAAACGCGATGAATACGACGGCCCAGGTGCCCGACATCACGAGGGTCTCTGAAGTCTGGCTCGTGAGCATCAGGTAGACAAGGATGCCGATGCCAGTGAGCCCGTACAGCCCCGTTGTCATCAGTGATGTGCTCCTCGCCCTCTTACTGTCCATCTTGGCGAGCCTGCCCACGACCAGACCCGACACCGCCCCCTCAAGCGCTTTCGCGACCAAAGTAGCTGGTGCGAACACATAGTAGCCAGCAATGATGTCTGCCACAGTTGGCCCGATTGCGCCAACAACCCCGCCCATGGCAGGTCCGAAGAGGAGACCGGACAGCATGACCGCTGCATCGCCGAGGTTGAAGTACCCGCCTGTCCATGGGAGCGGCACTATGATGAGCGAAGTCGCAATGAACGCAAGCGCAGACATCAGGGCGATGACCACTAGGGCAACCAGCCTTCTCAACCTAGATACACCGTCTTGCTTGTGCAAGCAGAGACACAAAAGGCTTGTGCCTCGTGTGTCAACTCAGTCAACTCTACGATACGAGTTTTTGTAACGCACTGATCTCTGTCCTGGCAGACCTTGAGAAACGATCCATGACCTGCTCGTGAATTACACGTTCCTCCTTTGATGGAACCCTTGCCTTGTTTATCGCTTCAAGTAGATGCCTCCGCGATAC
>Ga0315291_10001042_pt1 | contig 37343 bp, 30 predicted proteins | sample YL17G12_20_MG_FD_203070 | JGI IMG/M metagenome (GOLD analysis project Ga0315291, IMG submission 203070) | Sediment microbial communities from Yellowstone Lake, YNP, Wyoming, USA - YL17G12_20 | ecosystem: Environmental > Aquatic > Freshwater > Lake > Sediment | place: USA: Wyoming | collected...
ATTCTCCGGATTGAGCGGATTCCAATAATAAAAGGTTGCATCCACGGATTTCACCGATTTGCACGGATGTAAAAACAGCCCAAAGTTCAAAGCTGAAAGCCAAAGGAGGCAGTTACGCTCTGAACTTTATACTTTCAACTTCCTGCTGTGGTTGCAATCAGTGTAATCCGTGCAATCCGTGGATAGAAAACGTTGAAGGCTGGTAGGCAGAATATCAGCGGTTGGTGAATAGATCAGGTTAAGGGGATCGTTGTGTTGGTTCTGGGCATAGAGACTTCGTGCGACGAGACCGGCATCGCGCTGCTTGAAGATGGCGAACGCATTCTGTCAGCGGGGGTCGCGTCACAGGAAAGCATCCACGCGCCGTACGCGGGTGTCGTCCCGGAACTTGCCTCTCGACAGCACCTTCGCCTCCTCGGTCAGATGCTCCAGACGTGCGTGCGTGAGGCAGGGGTGAGCCTCCCGCAGATCGAACTGGTTGCCGTCACGAGGGGTCCGGGGCTCGCGGGCTGCCTCCTCTCAGGCGTGAGCTTCGCGAAAGGGCTCGCGTATGGCCTCGGCGTTTCCGTGCTCGGCGTCAACCATATCGAGGCCCATATATATTCGTGTTGCCTCGCCGGCGACGTGGAATTCCCCGCCCTCGCGCTCGTGGTATCCGGGGGGCACACGCTCCTCGTCCTGGTCAGGGGATGGGGGTGCTACGAGCTCCTGGGCCAGACCCGGGATGACGCGGTCGGGGAAGCGTACGATAAGGTTGCATCCATGATCGGTCTCCCGTTCCCCGGAGGCCCCGCGGTGGAGGCGCGTGCGATGCGATGCGGGTCGGGCCCCGGCGCGGGACGGACGGCCTCCGGCGGGGTAAGTTTCCCGCGTCCCCTCTCTACGAGCGGCGATTTAAATTTCAGCTTCAGCGGCCTGAAGACCGCGGTTCTCTACTGGCTGAAGAAGCACGCGGGGAAACCGCTGAACGAGGATGAGGTTGACGGTGTTGCGCATGGCTTCCAGGAGGCCGTGATAGAGGTGCTCCTGAAAAAGACGCTGCGGGCCGCACAACGCGCGGACGCCCGCTGCATGCTGCTCGCGGGGGGCGTCGCAAGGAATGAATCATTGAGGCGGCGATTGCAGGAGGGCGCGCGGGGAATCGGGATCGCGCTACACTGCGCGCCGAAAGAGTACTGTACCGACAATGGGGTTATGGTGGCAGCGCTCGGATACCGGAAGTACACGGGGGGGGTGCGGGACGACTGGTCCCTCGACATCGCCCCCGGATTGAAGCTAGTGAAGAGTGAAGCGTGAAACGTGAAGCGGCTCAATACGTGAAGCGTCGTTCGTGAAGCGTGAAGCGCCTGTAATATACTATTACGCCACGGAGAATAATGAATCCATCCCTGATAAAGAAACTTCTCTCAGACGTTGCCCGCAAGAAACTTTCGGTGGCGGCGGCGATGGAAAGGCTCAGGCATCTCCCGTTCGAGGAGATCGGCCACAGCACCGTGGATCGGCACCGGGCGCTCCGGCAGGGATTCCCCGAGGTGATTTTCTGCGAGGGGAAGACGCTCGATGAGATTGACGCAATCGCCCGGCGTATCTGCTCGACCGGAGAGAACCTCCTGGCGACGAGGGCCTCGGAGGAGGTGTACCGCCGGCTCCATGAGAGGTTTCCAGGGGCGGTGTACCACGCGCGCGGCAGGGTGGTGACAGTTGAGCAGAAGAAGCTCCGGAAAACGCGCGGATTTATCGCCGTGGTGAGCGCGGGAACCTCGGACGCCCCGGTGGCGGAGGAGGCAGCGGTGACCGCTGAGATAATGGGGAATCGAGTCGAGCGGTTCTATGACGTGGGCGTCGCGGGGTTGCACCGGGTGGTCAGCAAGATCCGTGAGCTCTCACGGGCGCGGGTGATCATTGTCGTCGCAGGTATGGAGGGGGCGCTGCCGAGCGTGGTGGGGGGGCTCGTGGGCGCGCCCGTGATCGCCGTGCCGACGAGCATCGGGTACGGGGCGAGTTTCGGCGGGATTGCCGCGCTCCTGGGGATGCTCAACAGCTGCGCCGCGGGGGTTACGGTGGTGAATATAGACAACGGATTCGGCGCGGGATACGCGGCAGCGCTTATAAACCGTGGATCGTGAAGCGTGAAACGTGAAGCGTAATAACATATTATAGGCGCTTCACGCTTCACGAACGGCGCTTCACGTATTGAGGCGCTTCACGCTTCACGAACGACGCTTCACGAATTATGAAAAAGATTGCCTATTTCGACTGCTTCGCCGGGGTCAGCGGTGACATGATCCTCGGTGCGCTCCTCGATGCCGGGCTGAAACTGAAGGAGCTTGAGCGCGCGCTCGGCCATGTCCTCGTGAGGGGATATCGGATCGAGGCGCGGCGCGTGACACGCGGGGGTCTGGCGGGAACGCGGGTCAGCGTTCACGTTAACCGGGGAGCGGGGAAGGGAATGCGCGGCCTCAGGGATATTCTCGCGATCCTGCGGCGAAGCAGGCTCCCGGGGCATGTCGTCGCGGGAGCGGAGCGGGTCTTTGTGGAACTGGCACGGGCGGAGTCAAGGGTGCATAGAACCAGGCTTGCCCGCGCGCATTTCCACGAACTCGGCGCGGTTGATGCGGTTGTCGATGTGGTTGGTTCGCTCGCCGGGTTGCACGCGCTGGGCGTGAGTGTAATCTACTCCTCGGCGCTTCCCTGGAATTCAGGCACGGTGGAGTGCGCGCACGGGACATTGCCCGTTCCCGCGCCCGCGACGGCAGAGCTCATGAGGGGTATGCCGGTCTACCGGCACAGAATCAATGGCGAGATGGTCACCCCTACCGGGGCCGCCATCATTAAAGTCTGCGCGAAACGGATCGGGCACATGCCGGCGATGAGGATCACGCGTGTTGGCTACGGCGCCGGCGGGGAGCAGTTCGGGAATTTTCCAAATCTCCTGCGCCTCGTGATAGGCGAGGGAGAAGATTGCCGGGGAGCCGATACGGTGGGAGTGGTTGAAACCGAGATAGATGACATGTCGCCCGCCATTTATGACCACCTGAGCAGAAGATTGCATGGCGCCGGGGCGCTCGATGTGTATATCACTCAGATAATGATGAAGAAAAACAGGCCCGGCCAGCTCCTCACGGTGCTGTGCGCGCCTGAGAAGATACCCGTCGTGGCGGATATCATCTTTATGGAGAGCACGACGCTCGGCGTGCGGTTCAGGGAGGCGCAGCGCCTGGTTCTCCCGAGGATCGTGGTGAGCGCGCGAACGCCCTTCGGGCGCGTTCGGGTGAAGCTGGCGAAGCGGCCGGACGGCCACGTCAGCGCCGCACCGGAGTACGACGACTGCGCGCGTCTGGCGTCGAAGAGCGGCATCCCACTCGCGAGGGTGATGGCTGCCGCGTCGCGGGCGGCCGAGGCAGAGATAAAAAAGAGAAAAGCATTGCATTTTGACAAAAGCATTTACTATAACCAGAAATGAGGTGATAGATCATGCTTGACATGAAGGAGTTGCTGGAGCGCGTGGTGGAGGAGGGGGCTTCCGATCTGCATCTGTGCGTGGGGTGCCCTCCGACGATTCGCGTGGACGGGCGGCTGGTCCCGCTGGAGATACCCCCGCTCGTCGCGACCGATACCGAGAAACTTGTCAGGAGCATCACCTCGGATCAGAATCAAGAAAAGGTGCGGTCGCGGGGAGGAGTGGATTTCGGCTTCAGCTTCGGCGACAGGGCGCGCTTCAGGGTGAGCGTCTATAAGCAGAAGGGGTCGTTCGCGATGGCGCTCCGCCTGATCCCCTCCCGCATGATGACGCTGGAGGAGATCGGCCTCCCTCCGATGATCAAGAACCTGCTCTACACGCCGCGCGGCCTTATCCTGATCACGGGGCCGACCGGCTGCGGGAAAAGCACAACCCTCGCGGCGATGCTCAATGTCATCAATCAGGAGAAAGACTGCCACATCCTCACCATTGAGGATCCCATCGAGTACTTTCACGACCACGCCAAGTCTGTCGTGACCCAGCGTGAGGTGGAGGTGGATGTGCCCGACTTCCACGAGGCCATCGTCCGCGGCTTGCGCCAGGACCCCGACGTCATCCTCGTTGGCGAGATGCGCGACCTCGCCACCATGGAGGCGGCGATGAGGGCGGCGGAGACAGGACATCTCGTCTTCTCCACGCTCCATACCACGGGAGCAGGGCGCACGGTGGACCGCATCATTGATGCCTTCCCCGTCGGGCAGCAGGCCCAGGTGAGATCGCAGCTCTCGCAGAGCATCGTGGCGGTCATCTCGCAGATCCTGCTGGTGAGGGCGAGCGGCAGGGGGAGGATCGCGGCGTTTGAAATCATGATCGCCACCCCGTCGATCCAGAATCTGATCAGGGAGAACAAGACGTTCAGGATTCAATCCGATATCCAGACCGGGTCCAGGTTCGGCATGAAGACCCTCGACATGTCACTCATGGAGCTGTACCGCAAGGGGACGATCAGCCAGGAGTCAATGATGGCCGCGGCACAGGATGCTGAGCAGATATTGATCCAGCTGCGGAGCAAGTAGGACACGCTGGGCGTCGTTAAAATAATTATTGACGCCGGCAGGGGGGTGTGCTAGTCTGCCCCGTCACGATTGAAGGTGTTGCGGGGGACGATGATCCCACCCCTTTCCAACCCTACGGTCACCCATCCATACAGGTGTCTTAGCTTAAATAGGCGAGACTGATCTTATATATGTAATCAAACCCCTCACCCCTGCAGTGAAAAGTGAAAATACTCTCCACTATCCACTCTCCACTGTTCACTGTAGCATGGGGCGGTTCGATCTCCAGGGTAGCAGGTGCAACGGTGGAAGCTTCTTCCCATAGACAACTTAGAACTTCGGGTTTGACCCTGCGACGGCGCAGGCTTTTTCTCATAGACGGCATGTCGTGCGCGTACAGGGCATTTTACGCCATCCGCGATCTGCGCACATCATCCGGAGAACCGACAAACGCGGTATATGGGTTTACGAACATGCTTCGGAAAATTGTGCAGGAGCGGAAACCTGACGCGATCGCCGTCGTCTTTGACAGCAAGGCGCCGACGTTTCGCCATGAGCGCTTTGAGGCATACAAGGCGCACCGGAAGCCGATCCCCGAGGATCTCGTCGGGCAGCTTCCCCTGATTAAAGAGGTCATCGAGGCGTACCGGATCATGACCCTGCAGCGGGACGGTTTCGAGGCGGACGACCTCATGGGGAGTCTCGCCCTCACGGCATCGCGTTCGGATTACGACGTGTATCTCGTGACGAGCGACAAGGACATGCTCCAGTTCGTGGGCGACGGCATTTCGGTGCTCAGGCCCGACAGCGGCGAGGTCTATGATGCGGCCGCGGTCGTGCGGCGCTACGGCGTCGAGCCGCGGAAGGTCGTGGACGTGCTCGCCCTTGCGGGTGATGCGAGCGATAACATTCCGGGCGTGCCCGGGATAGGCGAGAAGACGGCGATCGAGCTCGTGAAGGAGTTCGGTGATCTGGAGGGAGTATTGCGGAATGTGGGGCACGTCAAAGGGGAGAAGCGGCGGGAGAACCTGAAGCGTTTCGCTGATCAGGCAAGGCTCTCCCGTGAACTGGTCACGCTCAAGGGAGATGTCCCGCTGGAATGTGGCCCCGACGACTGCCTGGTGAAGAGCCCGGATCGGAGAAGGATCTCCGAGCTTTTCCGGAGGCTCGAGTTCAGGAAGCTCCACGCGGAGGTTGCCGGCGGGGCGGAATCGGGGGAGAAGGCCTATGCGTGCGTCACCGATGCGGCCGCCCTGGAAGGGCTCGCCTCAGCGCTCACGCAGCAGGAGGCGGTTTCGATTGACCTGGAAACCACGAGCCCTGACCCGATGCGCGCTGATCCCGTGGGTGTGTCGTTCAGCTGGCGGCCGGGAGAGGGCTTTTATATTCCCCTCAACGGGGGCCTCGCGCCTGAGAAGATCATGGCCACGCTCCGTCCCGTGCTCGAGAGCCCCGCGGTGCGGAAAATAGGTCAGAATATAAAATATGACATGCTCGTGCTGCGGCGGTGCGGGGTGGAGCTCCGGGGAGTTTCATTTGACACGATGGTCGCGGCCTATCTGCTCAATCCCGCACGGGCGACCTATGGCCTCGCGGACCTCGCCCTCGAGTACCTGGACATGAGGCTCACCCCCATCTCGGACCTGATCGGCACGGGCAAGAAACAGATCAGCATGAGGGACGTGCCGCTGAAGACGGTCTGCGACTACGCGTGCGCAGACGCTGATGTCACCCTGCGGCTATGCAACCTGATGAGGCCGCGCCTCGAGGACCAGGAGATGCGGGGACTCTTCCAGGAGGTTGAGATGCCGCTCGTCGAGGTGCTCGCGGAGATGGAAGCCGCCGGCGTCAGGATTGATACAGCCCTGCTCGAGCGCCTGTCCGGTGAAATGGGGGCGCAGCTGGAGGAGCTCGAAAAATTGATTTACGAGATGGCAGGAGGGCCGTTCAATATCAATTCGCCCGCGCAGCTCGGGCGGGTGCTGTTCGAGAAGTTGAAGCTGCCCGTCTCGAGGAAGATAAAAACGGGCTACTCGACCGATTACGACGCGTTGCTGAAGCTCTCGAGGTCCCACCCCCTGCCGTTGAAGCTGCTCGAGTACCGGCAGGTGAACAAGCTGAAGACGACCTACGTTGACTCGTTGCCGCGGATGGTCAACCCGCGCACGGGGAGGATTCACACCTCATTTAACCAGACCGGGACGGCGACCGGGAGGCTGTCGTCGAGCGACCCGAACCTCCAGAACATCCCGGTGCGGACGGAGATCGGCAGGCGCATCAGGGAGGCGTTCATCCCCGGGAGCGAGGGGATGGTGCTGCTCGCGGCGGACTACTCGCAGATCGACCTCCGCATCCTGGCGCACCTCTCCGGCGACGGGGAGCTGATGGAGGCGTTCCGGAAGGACGAGGATATCCATAGCCGCACGGCCGCCGCGCTCTTCGGCGTCGATCCCGGCCGCGTGACCCCCGAGATGAGGAGGCAGGCAAAGACGGTCAACTTCGGAATCGTGTACGGGATGAGCGCGTATGGCCTCTCCCGCGAGCTCGGCATAGATCCGGCCGAGGCCCAGCGCGTGATCGACCGTTACTTTGAGCACTACCGCGGCCTGCGCGACTATATCGAGAAGAGCCTGGTCGAGGCGACCGAGCGCGGGTATGTCAGCACCATACTGAATCGCCGCCGCGCCGTGCCGGAACTCAAGAGCCGCAGCCAGTCAACCCGCGAGCTGGGCCGCAGGATCGCAATCAACACCCCGATCCAGGGGTCATCCGCTGACCTGATCAAGGTCGCCATGCGGGAGATAGCCAAGGAGCTCGCAGGGGGAAAGTGGCGCGCGGCGATGCTGATCCAGATTCACGACGAGCTCCTGTTCGAGGTGGCGAGCGACCAGTCCCGCTCCCTCGGCGAGATGGTGAGCGCGAAGATGGAGGGCGTCTGGAAACTCAACGTTCCGATCACGGCGCGCGTGAAGACGGGGAAGAACTGGGGGGAATTGTGACTGCCGAACCGGAGAGAGGGCGAGTCGGCGAAACGGCGAGTCGGCGCGATTATTTGAACAATTTGAACGATTGAAACGACTTCAACAATTTAAACGGTTCAATCCGGGCAGTTGATATTGTTGCTTTCTGATGATGGAGCCGAGTCATTGATACGGATAGGATTAACGGGCGGCATGGGGACGGGGAAGGCGACCGTGGCGAAGATGTGTGCCCGCCGCGGGGCCCTCGTGGTTGACGCTGATGAGCTCGCCCGTGAAGCGGTGCGGCCGGGGCGGCGGGCGTGGAAGCGGATCGTCGAGGTGTTCGGCAGGAGCATGTTGAAGGCCGACCGGTCCATCGATCGGCGCGCCCTCGCCGCCGTCGTCTTCAGCGATCAGCGGAAACTGAAACGTTTGAACGCCATTGTGCACCCGCCGGTGATACGGGAGATGCGGGTGAGGCTCGCCCGTGCCGCCAGAGAGGGGAAATATGCCGTGGCGGTCGCGAACGTGCCGCTCCTCTTCGAGGCCGGCCTGGAGGGGGAGTTTGACAGAACGATCGTCGTCACGTGTCCGCGCGAAGAGCAGGTCGCGCGCTGCGCCGAGAGGGATGGGCTCTCGCGGAGGGAAATCGAGCGAAGATTGAGGCTGCAGATGCCCATCGCGGAGAAAATAAGGCGTTCTGATTATGTGATCGATAACGGCGGGACGCTTAATAATACAGAGCGACAGGTGGGGGATGTGTGGAAAATACTAACAGGAGGTAGGGCGTGAGACAGAGAACGAAGAGCGAACCGGTGCAGCAGAACAACAGCACGGGTAACAATGCGGTAGGAGTGACCGCGACGAACGCGGCCGCCGTGGATTCCCCGAGGGTTGCCCGCGGACGGGAGGCCGAGTTGGGGAAGGGGGAGCAGGTCAATATCAGCAAGCTCCAGCAGATGACCGTCTCGCAGCTGAGCAAGATGGGCAAGGAGCTGAAGATCGCGGGCATCGCGACCCTGAAGAAGCACCAGCTCATCTTTGAGATCCTCAAGGCCAAGACCGAAGAGAGCGGGCTCATGTTCGGCGAGGGCTGCCTTGAAATCCTCCCCGACGGTTTCGGATTCTTGCGCTCGCAGAACTACAACTACCTCCCCTGCCCCGAGGACATTTACGTCTCGCCGTCCCAGATACGGCGGTTTGACCTCAAGAAGGGAGATACCGTCTCCGGGCAGATCCGGCCCCCGAAGGACAAGGAGCGCTACTTCGCCCTCATTCGCGTCGAGGCGATCAACTATGAGGATCCGGAGAAGGCCAAGGACAAAATCCTGTTTGATAACCTCACCCCGCTCTATCCCCGCGAGCGTCTCATCATAGAGACCACCCCCAACAACATCAGCGCGAGGGTGTTCGATCTCCTCACGCCGATCGGCAAGGGGCAGCGCGGGCTGATTGTCTCCCCGCCGCGGGCGGGCAAGACGATGCTGCTCCAGGCGGTCGCCAACAGCATCACCGCCAACAACCCCGCATGCTACCTCATCGTGCTTCTCATTGACGAACGTCCTGAAGAGGTCACGGATATGGAGCGGACGGTCAAGGGCGAGGTGGTGAGTTCAACATTCGACGAGCCGGCTGATCGGCACGTGCAGGTGGCGGAGATGGTGATCAATAAGGCGAAGCGGCTCGTGGAGCACAAGCGGGACGTGGTCATCCTCCTGGACAGCATTACCCGGCTGGCCCGCGCGTACAACGTCATTCAGCCCCACAGCGGCAAGATCCTCTCGGGGGGCGTGGATTCCAACGCCCTCCAGAAGCCGAAGAGGTTTTTTGGCGCCGCGCGCAACATCGAGGAGGGGGGAAGCCTCACGATCATCGCGACCGCCCTCGTCGACACCGGGAGCCGCATGGATGATGTGATCTTCGAGGAGTTCAAGGGGACCGGCAACATGGAGCTCCACCTCGACCGCCGCCTCGTTGACAAGAGGATTTTCCCCGCCATCGACATCGAGAAATCCGGCACGCGGAAGGAGGAGCTGCTCCTGCACCCGGACGAGCTCGCCAAGGTGTGGATTCTGCGGAAGGCGCTCAGCGGGCTCAATCCGGTGGAGGTCATGGAGCTGATCATCGAGAAGCTCAAGAAAACAAAGAGCAATGCCGAGTTCCTCATGTCGCTGAACCAGTAATAAATGCAGCCGCGGATGAGCGCGGATAAGCGCAGATAGAGGTATTGTGGCAGATTAAACTCTTGTGTATCCGCGTTAATCCGCGGCTAAAAGTATTTCTATAATATATAAAGGGAGGTTTAGATGAAGAAGGACATTCACCCCAAGTACCTGGATGCGACAATCATCTGCGCCTGCGGCGAGGTGGTCCAGACCCGCTCCACGAAGAAGGAGATCAGGGTCGGCGTCTGCTCGAAGTGCCACCCGTTTTTCACCGGGACGCAGAAGTATGTGGATACCGCCGGTCGCGTGGAAAAATTCATAAAGAAGTACGCCGGTGTGAAGAGCGCGAAGAAGAAGATCCGCACGAGAGCGGGAGAAACCGCGGTCCCGGCGGTTGAAGCGGTTGCCCCCCCCGCCGCTGCGGAGGTTGCCGCCGGAGCCCCCGCGCCGGAGGCACCCCCCGCTCCCGAGAGCGCACCGCCCCCTGCCGGGCAGCCGCCGGCGGGAGCCGCTGAGGAGGGGGCGCCGCCGCCTGCCCCCGACGCTGAAGCCGGAAAGTGAACGCGTGGCTCGTCCCACGGTTGTGAGTTTACACGGGGAGCCAACGGGTCATGGGAGAGAGAGGGAATATGTTTGAAGCGCGCATGGAAGTGCTGGCCGCGCGGCTCACTGCCATCGAAGAGCAGATGAGCGACCCCGCGGTCATCCGCCAGAAGGCGAGATACCGCAGCCTCGCCCAGGAGCACGCGAGCCTCAGGGAAATCCTCCCCCGTTACGCAGAGTACACCAAGGTGCGGGCCGAGATCGATGAGAACCAGCGGTTGCTCAAGGAGTCCCATGGGGACGATGCGTTCGTGACGCTCGTCGAGGGTGAGATCCGGTCGCTCAGCGACCGCCGGAAGAAACTCGAAGACGAGATCATGCGCTCCCTCCTCCCCAGGGATAAGGATGATGACCGGAACACGATTGTTGAGATCCGCGCGGGAACGGGGGGCGAGGAGGCGGGGCTTTTTGTCGCTGACCTCTTTCGCATGTATTCGAAGTACTCAGAGCGGATGGGGTGGAGGGTTGAGACAATGGACAGCCACCCCACCGGCATCGGCGGCTTCAAGGAGATTATCTTCTCCGTTGAGGGTAAGGACGTCTACCGGAGCTTGAAATGCGAGAGCGGTGTGCACCGGGTTCAGCGCGTGCCGGTGACCGAGGCGAGCGGCCGCATCCACACCTCCGCGGCGACGGTCGCGGTGCTCCCCGAGGCCGAGGAGGTGGAGGTGGAGATCGATCCCTCGGAGATACGCGTGGATGTGTATCGCTCCTCGGGGCCGGGGGGCCAGAGCGTGAATACCACGGATTCGGCGGTGCGCATCACCCACCTCCCGACAGGGCTAATCGTCACCTGCCAGGATGAAAAATCCCAGCACAAGAACAAGGCGAAGGCGCTGCGGGTGCTGCGGGCGAGGTTGAAGGAGGCGATGGAGGCCGAGCAGGCCATGCAGATGTCGCACCTGCGGCGCTCGCAGATCTCCACCGGAGACCGCAGCGCGAAGATCCGCACCTACAACTTTCCGCAGAACAGGGTGACCGACCACCGCATCGGCTTGACGATTTACAATCTGGAGAGCGTGATGGCGGGGAACCTCGAGGAGCTGACCGCCGCCTTCCTCCTGAAAGACCGTGAGGAGAAGCTGAAGAACCTGTGAGCCATCAGCGACATCCGGACGGCGGTCCGGAGCGACAGATGCAATTGAAATCCAACCGTGTGATCGATGTGATTAACTGGGGACGGGAGCTCTTCCTCACCCGCAATGTGCCCCACGCCCGGTACAACATAGAGGTGCTCCTGGAACACGTCCTGGGGAAGAAGCGTGCGGAGCTCTATCTCGACTATGACTATCGCCTCTCGCCGCGCGAGATGGAGCTCGTGCGCGGGTACATAGAGAAGAGGCTCAACCGATACCCGCTGTGGCACCTCGTGGGCTCGGTTGATTTTTTTGGCGTCGCGCTGCGCGTGAACGACCGGGTGCTCATCCCCCGGCCGGAGACGGAGCTGCTCGTGGAGCTCGCCCTCAAGGAGCTGGACGGGGGAACAGGCGAGGGGGTCCGGTATGTCGCCGACATAGGGACGGGGAGCGGCAATATCGCGATCTCGATCGCGCGGGCGCGCAGCGATGTCTTTGTGTACGCCACTGATATCTCGGCGGACGCCCTCGCCCTCGCCGAGGCCAACGCGCGCGCCAACGGGGTTGACGGCGCCATCAGCCTGCTCGCGGGCGATCTGCTCGACCCGTTCACTGGTGCCGGTCCACACCGTCTGGACATGATCGTCTCAAACCCCCCCTACGTATCCGCGGGTGAGTGGGCCGCGCTGCCCCACGAGGTGAGAGAGCGGGAGCCGAAGATCGCGCTCTACGGAGGTGAGAGCGGGCTGGAGATGATCGGCCGGCTCGTCGCCGGGGCCCCGCGCTGTCTCGGGCAGGGGGGGCGGTTGCTCGTCGAGGTAGGCGCGGGGCAGGCCCGTGCCGTGAAGGAGCTGATCGCGCGCTCCGGGGCGTACGGCCGCACGGAGATCCACAGGGATTATTCAGGCATAGAGCGGGTCGTCCTCGCCGTGAGGAAATAAATCTTCTTGGTTGCACCACGGAGACACGGAGAACACGGAGAAAAACATTTTAGTAATAATCCGCGCAAATCCGCGGCTAACTATTTTACAATCAATCTCCGTGCCTCCGTGGTGAAAAAGGTAGAAGGACGAGATCATGGACAAAATCGTGGTGAGGGGGGGCAGGCGGCTCAGGGGCGCGGTGCAGATCAGCGGCTCCAAGAACGCCGCCCTGCCGATCATGGCGGCTGCGCTGCTGGGCGACAACCCATCGCGCCTCACGAATGTCCCGCGGGTGACCGACATCACGACCATGGCCGATATCCTGACCTCTCTCGGCGCCCGCGTCGACCGCCCCTCTCCCCATGAGGTGGTGATTGATCCGGGCGGTCTGGGCAATTCCACCGCCCCCTATGAGCTCGTGCGCAGGATGCGCGCGTCGATATGCGTGCTCGGCCCCCTCCTGGGGGCACTCGGCAGGGCGCGCATATCCCTCCCGGGAGGGTGCGCCATAGGCAACAGGCCGATCGACCTCCACCTCAAGGGGATGAAGCAGCTCGGCGCCGCCGTGAATCTCTCCCATGGTTTTGTCGTCGCTGACGGGAAGCGGATGCGGGGGACGGATGTATTTCTCGGGGGCCGCTTCGGCTCGAGCGTGCTGGCGACCGCCAACGTGTTGATGGCCGCGGTGAAGACGAAGGGCGTCACGCGAATAGAGGGCGCCGCGTGCGAGCCTGAGGTTGTTGACGTGGCGCAGTTTCTCCGAAAGATGGGAGCGAGGATCGAAGGGATGGGGTCTCCCTCACTCGTGGTCGAGGGAGTGAAGAGCCTTCGCGGGACCGCGTATGAGCTCATCCCGGACCGCATTGAGGCGGGGACCTATATGATCGCGGCGGCCATCACGGGGGGGAACCTGGCGCTCAAGGGGTGCAGGGCAGACCACCTGCGGGCGGTGATCGAAACGCTCGAGGAGGCCGGTGTTTGCATTCATGGCGGAGCGCGTATGATACGGGTGAGCGGAGGGGGAAGGAGACGGGTGGTGGATGTCACCACGCATCCCTATCCCGGTTTCCCCACCGACCTCCAGGCACAGCTGATGGCGCTCATGACGATCTCCCCCGGCATCAGCGTGATCACGGAGAAGGTGTTCGCCGAGCGCTTCATGCATGTTCCCGAGCTGAACCGGATGGCGGCCTGCATATCGCTTGAGGGTTCCAGCGCGATCGTCAAGGGGGTGCGGGCGCTGAGCGGCGCTCCCGTGATGGCATCCGACCTGAGGGCCAGCGCGGCCCTCATCCTCGCGGGGCTGGTCGCGCGCGGCGAGACGGTGGTGGACAGGGTGTACCACATTGACCGCGGGTACGAGGACATCGTGGGGAAGCTCCGGAACGTCGGCGCCGAGATCGAGCGTGCCGGCTAAATACAACTCATGTTAAAAATCCATATATGTAAAACCACAGATGAACACGGATATAAAAACAGTTATTGGTTTTTAGTTTCTCGTTTCAAGGAATATCACTTTTAATCTGTGTGCATCTGCGTGCATCCTGTTTCCCAATACATATCTGTGGTTGCAAATTAAGGTTCAACCCTGAATTTTGTGAATAATGCCCACTTCTCATAATGCATAACAGATTACTCTAGAACAAGATACTACTAGTCATATCTTCACATATACCCTCTCCCCCTGGTGGGAGAGGGCAGGGTGAGGGGGTTTCTATAAAAACCAGTTTCTCACCCCCACCTTTCCTCCCCCTTCACAGGGGGAGGGATGTGCCGCACGCTCTTGGGCTCACAAAATTCCGGGTTGAGCCCAAATTAATTTATATGGAGGGAACACTGTATCAAGGCAACACACCACCTCATCGCGTCACTTAGCGTGGGCGGGATCCTCTATTGCATTTTTCGTTCGCTCTGGATCAGCGGGTGGAGCGTCGCCGGCGGAACGCTCATTGATCTCGACCACCTCTACGATTACGCGCGGTACCCCTATCGGCCGGAGAGTCGGGGATTCGATCTGCGCCATTTTTTTGAGGTGCTCACCAGCGCGAGGCTGGTAAAGGTCTATGTGCTGCTCCACTCATGGGAGTTGGTCGCGATGGTGCTCGTGGCAGGTTGGTTTCACCCCGCTGCGGGAGTCGCCCTTATCCCTCTCGGGTTTGGCATGGCCATCCATGTACTGCTGGATGCGTTCACCAACCCGACCTCAATCATAGGCTACAGCATCATCAGCCGCTCCGCCCACCGCTTCGCGGGGACATTCTTTTTTAGAAGATAGTGCGCGTTCCCGGGATCACTCTGCGCCCCTGCCTTTTTCCAGGCGTGTGGTGAGTCTCTTCAAGAGGGCGATGATCTGATCCTGATTCGCGGCGTGGATGCTGATCGAGGTTTCAAAACCTTCAAACCGGGCTATGAGGAACGCGTCATCGCAGCGGTCGGCGAGGGTAAATACCTTCTGTTCGACAGGAGCATACATATGTGCCGTCGTCTCTCCCTGTGTGCCTGAGTGCAGCCAACCCTCTGCGATCAGGTGAGTGTGCCACACTGTCGCACATCGGGCCCTGCTTGACAAGCATTATTATGCACAGCATTATTATGCACATATTTTTGTTTCTCTCCCGCATTGCGCCGCCGTTTGATAAATGAAATGGTAGGGCCGGCGTGCCCCTCTAGGGTAACGCCTCATCGACGAAGAGATAATGCTCATTTATGTAGGGGCTTGATTCATCAAGCCCGCCGCGCGGGTCGGATGAATCCGACCCCTACAGTATCTGCCGTTGGGGAGCGCCGTTTTATCTTGTGCGCGATCGTGCGTGGAAATATAATGAACGCCGGAAATAGACCAGGAGGGTGATATGGATGCGATGGATGCACTTATGAAGAGGCGGAGCGTCAGGTCCTTCACGGCCACGCCGGTGCCGGTGAAGATAATAGAAAAGATCGTTGACGCGGGAAGGCTTGCGCCCACGGCCCGGAATGTTCAGCCATGGGAATTCGTCGTCGTCACAAATCCGGATACCCGCCGCGCGATTGCGCAGCTCGCAACGACGGGGCCTTTTATCGCTGACGCCCCCCTGTGCGTCGCCGTCTTTTGCACTGACACGAAGTACTGGCTCGAGGACGGCTGCGCGGCCACCGAGAACATAATCATCGCGGCGCGCGCTCACGGCCTTGGTCACTGCTGGGTCGCAGGCGATAAGAAACCGTACGCGGCGGCCGTCTCCGAGCTGCTGGGCGTTCCGGCGGGGTACCGTCTCATTTCCCTCATCGCGGTCGGGTATCCGAAAGAGGAGCCTCCGCCGGTGCAGAAGCGGCCGCTCAAAGACGTGCTCCACTGGGAGAAGTTTTAAAAAGTAAAAAGGCGCTGGAATTCACCTTGAAGCTTTATTATACTATCCTTAACCTCCTCAATTATTCTAATAACTAGAGACCAGAGACTGTAGTTGCCGTAGTGACGGTGGATGTAGCTCAGTCTGGTTAGAGCACCTGGCTGTGGCCCAGGGGGTCGGGGGTTCAAATCCCCTCATCCACCCCAGCATTTCGAGCGAAGCGCGAAATGCATAAGAACGGGAATACAGTCTGGCTCTCAACAAGCGGGGTTCCGATATTCGATGCAGGAGGAATGTTTCTCGGATAATTAAGGCTCATATATGGACATCAGCGAACGCAAGAGACAGGAAGAAGCTATGAAAAAAGAAGAGCAGGAACTTAAGCTCATTTTCGATTCTTCGCCAATAATAGTTTTTTATAAAGATAAAGAAGGAAGATTTGTGCGTGTCAATAAGGCATTTATTGAAGCGCTTAAAATACCGGAAGAAAAATTTCTGGGAAAAACAGTTTTTGACATTTATTCCGCCACTATTGCGCAAGGCATGACAAACGACGACCAGGAGGTTTTTAAATCGGGACGCTCCAAACTTAACATAATAGAACAATATGAATCCGCAAGCGGAATAAGATGGGTGCAGACAGATAAGGTTCCTATTTTTGACAACAAGGGCATTCTGCTTGGTCTAGTAGGCTTTGCTCAGGACATCACCGAGCGCAAGCGGGCAGAGGAGGAAGCGCTTCTCGCCAATGAGAGGTTGCGATATTTACTTTCTTCTTCAGCAGCGGCTATCTATACATCTAAGACCTCGGGCGATTATGCAGCCACTTATGTTACCGACAGCGTCTCTCAAATAACGGGCTATGAGGCTCAAGAGTTTGTTAAAGAATCACATTTTTGGATTGACCATATCCATCCCGAAGACAGGCAGCGCGTATTAGACGAACTGCCGCGTATTTTTAAAACGGGACAATATTCCTATGAATATAGATTTCGCCATAGCAATGGCAGGTATATCTGGATGCAGGACGAGATGAGGCTAGTGCGAGATGACAAAGGTAGCCCCCTTGAGATAGTTGGATATTGGTCTGACATCACCGCGCGCAAGCAGGCAGAGGATGAGTTGAGGAAATACCAGTCCCACCTTGAGGAGATGGTGCAAGAGCGTACTGCCGCACTCTCAGCAGTCAACGAAAAACTGCGACATGAAGTTGATGATCGCAAGAAGGCGGAAATACAGATAATGGATAACGAACGTCGGTTACGCGAGTTAACCGAATCGTTGCCGCAGCTGGTTTGGACATGCCTGCCGGACGGTCCCTGTGATTACCTCAGCCGGCAATGGATAGAGTACACAGGAATTCAGGAAGCTGAGCAGCTTGGCTCGGGTTGGCTTCAACAAATTCATCCCGACGACAGGGAGCGCGTGATCGCAACTTGGAACAAAACAGTTAAGAAGGATCTCAGATTCGATCTAGAGTTCCGAATCCGGCGCAGCGATGGGGTGTATCGCTGGTTCAAGACGCGAGCGGTACCTCTGCGCGGCGCGGATGGCGCGGTCGTTAAATGGTTTGGATCGAACACCGACATCGAGGATTTGAAACTCTCGGAGGAGGCGCTGAGAGATTCCGAAGAGAAACTGAGGGCTCAAAAAGAGGCCCTTGAGCAAAAGAACATAGCCATCAGGGAGATCATGGAGCAGATTGGGGCTGAGAAACAGAGGATAAGGGATGATGTATTAACCAGTGTGGATAAGGTATTGCTCCCAATCTTGCGAAAATTGAGAGGAAAAGCTACTCGTATTGAGCGAAGGCATATTGATGTGCTACGGAATAGCCTCGAAGCATTGGCATCTTCATTCGGCCGCAAATTGTCAGATATGATTATTAAGCTAACCCCTCGAGAGGTTGAGGTCTGTACTATGATTAGGAGCGGGCTTATGAACAAAGAGATGGCAAAGATTTTACATATCTCACAGCGGTCAATAGAAACGCACCGCCATAATATCAGGAAAAAGCTAGGCCTTGCCAACAAAAAAGTTAACCTCACTTCTTACCTCCAGATTCATTAGGTCAGATGACTCCCTCAGTACTCTGGGTCATAAGTTCGGTGACGTATTATGTTATTGTCACCCGTTCATTACGGGTGCAATCATCCATAATGCGTCATTGCGAGTCCCGCTCAGCGGGACGCGGCAATCTCAACTATATTGGCCCTTTTGAGTAATGTAGCGCACCCTTTAGGGTGCGGGTATAAATCAGGTCAATCAGGTGCGCATCTCAAACTTTATTGAAATTCCGAAAAAAGGCGCCTAAAGAAAAAAGCTGTCAACAAGAAAATTCAACATTTTACGCCTAAAGTTATCGCGGGTCGGAAGCGGCATGATCGGGGAGTGGAAGAAAGAGGAGCAGTTGCAGGATAAATGGCAGATCAATTTGGTGATGCGCAACTTGCGTGATGGGAGCGGGTTATGTGGATTTATCCGGTGAGGAAAGTATGTGCATGATGCAGAATATTTTATCCAGGTCCTGATACGAGTGGATAAGTCATGAAAAGTATTAGGCGTTCAGAAGTGATTTTATGCCCGTGTAGAAGGCGCTAGGAATGTTACGTGTATAATGTTTAGGATAATTAAGTAGAGCTCCGGTCGAATTTGGTTAAAGGTAGCATTAGAAGATTCTAAAAAAACTAATATCGGCTGAATGGTGGTTGTTTAAAGGATGCCAAAAGAAATTCTGAGAAAAGGAGAACATTCATGAAGACTATTGTAAGGGAAATTTTTAGCATGCTGTTTGCCGTCGTGCTGGTGCTGAGCCTCAGCCTGGTGACGGCAATGCCGGCAGCGGCAGATCCACCGCAGTTAGCCTGGTCAGTCCAGTACATGATAGACCAGAGCCAAACAGTCGGTAACTTTAGTCAGTTAAATGACCCTCGCAACAACCGTGGGCTGGCCTTGTCTCCCGACGGGCGGTATCTCTACGTCGGCTACCTCAACCCTAATGGGCCCGCGACGTGGACGCCTCAGCCCCAACATCAGAAACAGGTCCGTAAGATAGATACGGAAAACACTGATTACACAAATGCCACTATCGCCATACTTCAGGGCGACCGGGGCAAGGCGATTGCCACTGATGACAAAGGGAGAGTCTACTTAGCAGAGGGCAGTGACACCGACACTAAAGACGGTGCAGGGGTACACATTTATGACGCCGATCTAACCATAAAGTTATTTACAATAGGTCTGGGAGGTGCCGGGGGATTGGCCAAGCCGGAAGGGGTAGCCGTTACCCGAGAGAGTGGCACACTGGCTCTCTATGTCACTGATCGAACGAACAAAACACTGACCCGTTTCGTGATCAGCGAAGGGTCGGGCGGCGCCATCACCAGTGTCGCCAAGGCAGGCCTCGGTGGTACCGGTTCCATCGTTATTGCCGGAGCAAGCCAGCTGCGCGGGGTCGAAGTAGACCCCTCAGGCCGGATATGGATGGCCGATATCAAGAGCGACAACCCCGCCGTTGGCGATGGAACAGTCTTCAGGGTGAATAGTGACGGCACCGGCTTAACATCGGCCAACGTGTCCACACCGATTGATATTGCATTCGATGACACTCATGCCTTCGTCACACAGCATAAGACGCTCACTATAACAGTGCTGGAACAGAGCGACATGAGTGTTGTCACAGTCCTGACGCCGCCCTGGGTGCCACTTGAACTCGATCCGAACGGACAGGATCCGGACGGTGCACTGTCTGGCATAGTAGTCGTGCCTGGCAAGTTCTTCTACGTTGCCAATGAAGCGGGGCAGACCGCGTCGGAAAAATCGACCTATGGCAGGACTGACGCCCAAAGCGGCAACATCGATGGTAAATACTACACGGACATGACCCATGACGACAATGACCCTATTCTCAAGGCTGTCATTCTGCCTAGCACCATAACCGCCACTGCCGGCTCAGGTGGGTCGATATCACCTTCTGGCTCCGTATCGGTTGACTACGGTGCTAGCCAGACCTTCACCATCACACCAGGCACCGGTTACCATGTTGCCGATGTGGAGGTCGATAACGTCTCTCAGGGAGCACTAGCTAGCTACACCTTCAACAATGTTACTGCCAACCATAACATCGCTGCCAGCTTCGTCATCAATACTCCGACACCGACGCTGACACCGACTGAGACGCCGACAATGACGCCGACACAGACACCGACAATGACGCCGACACAGACACCGACGTGTACGCCGGCAAGTGGGGGGAAGCAGGGTGTCCTTGATGACCTCATTGCGCTGCGGGCCATAGTCACGCGCAAGGAGGATGTCCATAAGCTCGACGAGGCGATAAAGCATCTCACGAAGTCCCTCACACCGTCGTGGTGGATTGATAGCAGCCACCTGAAGGCGCATGAGGGCAAGAAGGTATTCGACGAAGAGAAGGCCGCCGTGATGCAGCTCCGTGCCCTCATCAATGACAGGAAGAGCACCGTCCCTGGCGAGATAGTGCAGGGCTTCATTGATCGCATCATGGCGGCGGATCGTTTGCTCGCCGTGGTTGCCATTGCCGGTTCCACCAAAAACACCGCCAAGGCGATCGTAGAACTCGGCAAAGGCGACGAAGAGGATGCCAAGGGCCACTACGATCACGCCATCGACCACTATAAGAATGCCTGGGATATCGCCACATAGGAATAAAGCTTGCCGGCAAGTAGCCTGCATGATTCAATCTGCGCTGAAGAGGGTGGCTGGCCCCAAAGGCCAGCCGCTGCTTTGTGTGCCATTCACCTCAGCGTGACCCGGACCGTCAACCCCGCGTAAGCGTCCACGTGCCTCGCGCACCTGAAACGGGTCACCTCACCCGGCTCCGCGATAATCAGCGGAGCCGTGCACAGTCCGATCCCGCATATGTCCAGCAATGCATGCAGTTGAGGATACCTCTCCCGCATGTGCGCCGGCCGGTGCTCAATTGCTTCGAAACACTGGAACCTGGTGAGGAGATCATCTCGTACTTGGTTATCCGCAGGGCCGAAATCCTGCTGTTCCTTCTTCGCAATTTTGGTATGCTTCATATGTGGCCTCCCGTTGATAAGGTGTTTGGCATACCTCTGGCTCCCTGTTCCACCCCGGCATACACCCAGCGCGCCGTGGGGACGGTTCTCTCTAATTCTTTTGCAACGAAGCTATTGCGATCAATTTAATTGCAGTTTAAACTGCTAGAATTAGGCTGGAAATTGCTTGCAACAAATTCTCCGCCAACCAGATATCGAGAACCGTCCCCAAAATCCCCACGACCTAGCCAACCGCTCAATGTCGGGGGTGACTTTTTACCTAATTGTAACTGGCACTGTTTTCAGGGATCAGGTCAAGGCGGGGAAATAATTGGCGAGCTATACGTTAAGAAGGCAAAGCAAAATTGTGATGACATTAGGCTATCAGGCAGGTTCTAACCTGCTTCAGCCAGCGACCCCATTCCTTCCCCATATACGTGAATACAATCCGCTCTCCTCTTTCTCTTGATATTCGTGTATAATAGCTATCAATACGGCTGAACGTAGTTGTGCCTCAGGAATCAGAACAGATCGTGCAGGAGTGATGAGTGCGTCGTTGTCATTGCTGCACGGGGAGATAATGACATGAGCATGATGTGGGCCCGGGGGCGCTATCTGATAGTGTTGATCACGCTCTGTGCGGGCGTGATGCTGACATTTGTACTGTTTACCATGGTGCGCGGGTGGGAGTGGCAGCAGGTAGAGTTCGAATTCAAGATGCTCGCCAGAGACCGCACTGATATCTTTATTGATAAGTTTGATGATAATTTGGAGGAGCTCTATGCCGTCGGCAGTTTCTACGATGCGAGTAACAAGGTGGAGCGAGGCGAGTTTGGTATTTTTACTCAGAGAATATTGGCCCGCCATCCAGAAATTCTGGCATTTGCGTGGATGCCGCGCGTCACGGGAGATGAGCGGCAACATCTTGAACGCGCGGTGCGCGAACAGGGTTTGCCGGGTTTCCACATCACCGAGCTGGATAAGAATGGCCGGCTGGTACGCGCGGGTCAGCGCGAACTGTATTTTCCGATCCTCTATGTTGAGCCATTTGAAGCAAATACAATTATATGGGGATACGACCTATTTTCTGACCACGTACGCAGGCGCGCAATGGAGAAGGCATGCGACACAGCCGATCAGGTTGCAACGGAGAGGATCAGACTGATACGGGAGAAGGGCGGGAAGGATGCCTTTCGGGTCTTTTTGCCGATCTATCGTAAAAATTCACCCCACACGACGATAGATGAACGACGCCAAAATCTCGTGGGATTCGTTTCCATCCTCGTCCGTATGGGGGCAACGCTCGAGTTAGCGCTGAAGGATTTGGTGCCACAGGGAATTGATATCTACCTTTATGACGTGACAAAACCATGGAATGAGCAGCTCCTGTATTTCTGCGCATCGCGTCTGCATGTAAGCCCTGTCAATAAGATCTGCAGAGAAGCGAAGAGCTTCGGGGGATTGCAATTTGTTAAAAGCTTTGCGCTTGCGGGGCGCAGATGGTCGGTGGTGAGCCGGCCATGCCCTGAGTTTTATGCCTCGTACAGACTCTGGCAGTCATGGCTTGTCCTTGCGGGGGGGATGCTCGTGACCTTTTTGCTCGTCATGTATCTTTCTGAGATCTTAAATCGCGCGGACAAAATTAAGATTCAGGTGGATGAACGCACAGCGGAACTGAGAATATCAAACCAGAAGCTGGCAGTGGAGATCGAGGAACACGCGCGGGCGCAGCAGATGCTTGCGGAGGCGAGGGAGCGCCTCGCCGTGACGATCGAGAGCATCGGGGACGGCGTGATCGCCACCGATACGCGGGGAACAGTCATGCTGCTCAACCAGGTCGCCCAGACGTTCACCGGCTGGTCCGAGAAGGAGGCGCTCGGGAGGCCGATTGAAGAGGTGTTTCACATCGTCAACGAGCAGACGCGCGTGCGCTGCCCGAATCCCGTTGAGCGGGTGCTTGCGAGCGGCGCGATCGAGGGCCTGGGGAACCACACGGTGCTCATCGCACGCGATGGCAGCGAGCGGATACTCGCCGACAGCGCCGCGCCCATCCGTGGTAAACATGGCGCCATCATCGGTGTCGTCCTGGTATTCAGAGATATTACCGAAATCAGGAGAATCGAACGGGATTTCCAGAGGAGCGAGATAAAATATAGGACGCTCTACGATTCGTCAGCCGATGCCATCATGCTCACCACTCCGGAGAGAGGATTCCTCGCGGGAAACAGGGCTACCCTTTCCATGTTTGGCTGCAGGAGCGAAGAGGAATTCATATCTCAATCCCCCGCGACGCTATCGCCTGAGTACCAGCCGGACGGGACGCTGTCCTCAGTGAAGGCGCAGCAAATGATGGCAATCGCCATGGAGAAGGGCTCTCACTTTTTTGAGTGGACGCATAAACGGATGGACGGGAAAGAATTCTTTGCCACCGTCTTATTGACCCGAATGGAGATAGAAGGGCAGCGGCTGCTGCAGGCGACCGTGCGCGACATCACCAAGCGCAAGAAGGCAGATGAAGCATTAAGGAATTCCGAGGCAAGATTCAGGACTCTATTTGACAGCGCCATGGAGGGAATACTTCTGGCAGACGGAGAGACCAGGCAATTCTTCATGTGTAATAAAGCGATGTGTCAGATGCTGGGATATAAAGAAGAAGAGCTCACACGCCTTAATGTTAAGGATATCCATCCCGAGCGTGATCTGCCCAATGTTATGGAACAGTTTGAGAAATTGATACAAGAAAAAATTAAAGTTGCACCGAGTCTGCCGGTGGCGAGAAAAGACGGCAGCATTATTCATGTCGATATTACGGCTGCGCCAGTGATATTGAGCGGTAGAGAATATCTTATGGGCATGTTCCACGACATCACCGAGCGTAAAAAAGCGGAAGACTCACTGCGCGCAAGCGAGGCGCGTTATCGGTCATATATTGAGGTGACCGGACAGATAGGTTGGACTACATCTGCGGACGGAGCGGTGGAAGATATACCCGCATGGAGGAAATTTACCGGTCAAAGCATTGAAGAAGTTAAAGGCTGGGGCTGGATGCACGCGCTCCACCCGGATGACATTGAAATCACCAAGCAAATATGGAGGAAAGCAGTTGAAACAAAAACAAGCTATGAAACTGAATATCGTATCCGCAGATACGACGGTGTGTACCGGCACTTCATTGCCCGCGGCATTCCCATGCTGAATGATGACGGAAGCACTCGGGAATGGGTTGGCACCTGTATTGACATCACCGAGCGCAAGAGAATGGAAGAGTCACTCGCCCGGGATGCGGATGAGATAAAACGTTCCGCGGAGGAATGGCTGAGAACGTTCGACTCGATATCGGATTTCATCTTTATCCAGGATCAGAACTATACCATCACAAAGGTGAACAGCGCGTTCGCAACGCTCCTCAAACGTGATCCCGATGATCTCATCGGCAAGAAATGCTACGAGCTTCTCCATGGCATGGATGAACCGTGGCCGGAGTGCCCCTTTGAAAAGTCCAGGAAAGACGGGAAGCCGCACACGGAAGTGGTCGAGGATCCGAAGATCGGCATACCACTCCTCGTCACCACGTCACCGATTCTTGACGAACAGGGGAGGTTTATGGGATCGGTGCACCTCGCGAAGGATATCACGCAGGCCATGGAAGCGGAGAGGAAACTGAAGGATGCAGTTGAAATAAAGTCCGATTTTGTTTACATGGTGTCGCACGAACTCAGGACCCCCCTGACCGCAATCAAAGAGGGAATCGGACTTGTGGCTGACGGAATCGCGGGAAAAGTGAACAAGAAGCAGGGGGAGTTTCTCGGTATCGCGATGAGAAATGTGGACAGGCTGGCGCGATTGATCAATGAGGTGCTTGATTTTCAGAAAATGGAAGCGGGCAAGATTGAATTTGACATACGGGAGAATGACCTGAACGAAGCTGTCAGGGAGGTGCATGCGACAATGCTCCCCGCCGCACAGGAAAAGGGCTTGAAACTCGCGGTTCGCATTGACGAGAAGCTCCCGACCGTAAAGTTCGACAGGGATAGTATCGTCCAGGTATTGATCAACATCATCGACAACGCAATCAAATATACTGAAAAGGGGAACATCATCGTCAGTACCGCCAGGAAGGGTAATGTCGCCACGGTGATGGTGCAGGACACAGGGACCGGTATTAACGAGGAAGACATACCGAAGCTGTTCCACAGTTTTGAGCGGCTCTCAAGAGGGAAATACAAGAAAACGGATGGGACGGGTCTGGGGCTGGCTATTTCAAAACAGATCATAGATGCGCACAAGGGGAAAATATGGGTCGAGTCCGCGCCCGCCGCGGGCTCAACCTTCCATTTTGTCCTGCCCATAGAAGAGAGACGAGGCTGATATGGCGAAGAAAATATTGCTCGTCGATGACGAAGCCTCACTGCGCGAGCTGTTGAAGGCCCGGCTGGAGTCGAACGGCTATACGGTCCTCATCGCGGCAGGGGGGGAGGAGGCGCTGAAAATCATGTCCGACCAGAAGCCGGACCTCGTCCTGCTCGATATCATGATGCCCGATATGAGCGGCGAGGAGGTCATGCGGAGAATCAGCGCGAGCAGTGGCGGGGGGTTCATTCCGGTGATATTCCTGACTGCCAGGGACACCAAGGTGAAGGGTCTCGAACTCGGGGCCGTGGACTATGTCCAGAAACCTTTTAACAGTGACGAGCTCCTGGCGCGGGTCCGCGCGCAGTTGAGGATCAAGGAGCTCCAGGACGAACTCACGCACCTCTCCATCACCGACTCCCTCACGGGGTGCTACAACCGTCGCCACGCGTTCGCGGTCCTGAACATGGAAATGAAGAGATCGCGGCGCTACGGCACCCCGCTCTCCTGCGTGATGATGGATGTGAATGAATTCAAGATGCTGAACGACACGCACGGCCATGATTTCGGCGATTATGTGCTGAAGGGGGTTGCCGAAATATTGAGGAAGACCGTGAGGGACGTGGATGTCGTTACGCGGTATGGCGGTGATGAATTCCTTCTCGTATTGCCGAATGCCACCGCGGAGAACGCGAGGACGCTGTGCGCAAGGATTGCAGAGGCATTTTCCGCCCGTCAGTTTAAAAGAGGCGGAATCGCAAAGAAGGTCAGCGTCAGCAGTGGCGTCGCGTCCGTTCCCGACAAAAGGGTGAAGGATGCAGAGTCGCTCATAAAGCTGGCGGATACCGCTCTTTACGAGTCGAAGAAATGCTCCCGATGAACTCTTGTCATGTCTCAGAAATACGTTGCATCATTTTGTCAGGTTCTCTTCCAAGCTGTGTGGGTTTGATTTTGTAAAGCAATCCATGAACTATGTAGGCTCACCCAATATGAAAACTAACCTTCGCAACGCCTTTTTGTTGTTATCCCCTCTCCCCCAGGAGGGAGAGGGCGGGGTGAGGGGGTTTCTGCATTCTCACTTTCTTCACCCCCACCTCACCTCCCCCGTCAGAGGGGGAGGGATTTGCGTGATTTACCCACACAAAATGGAAGAGAACCTTTTGTCATTGCGAGTCCCGCTGAGCGGGACGAAGCAATCTCACGCAACAGGCTTTCAAAGCGGGATTGCCGCGTCGCCCCGCCCTGTGGGCGGGACTCCTCGCAATGACAGTATTATTCAAGTTATTTCTATGACGGTACACTCTGAAGGAAAGGGGCGTCGTGAAGAAGAAAAGGATTTTAATCATCGAGGATGGGGAGGAGCTGCTTCAGGTGCTCATCGCCAGAATCGCGAGCGCGGGCTACGACGCAATCGGGGCGCGAGACGGGCACGAGGGCCTCGCCATCCTCAAGCAACAGAAGCCGGATCTCGTGGTGCTTGACCTGGTGTTGCCCGGGGTGTCAGGAGAAGATATCCTCCACGCCATCAAGGGGGATGAGGAACTCTCAGCCATGCCGGTCATCGTCCTCACGGCGCAGTTGATCACTCCACGCATGGAGGAAAGGTTGAAAAGATATGCCGGCATCGAGCTCATCTCGAAGCCGTACGAACCCGCCGCTCTTATAAAATGTCTGGAAAGAGGACTCAGTCCATCGGGGGCTCGATAGCGCCATTACCTTTTGACTCCCGTGGGGCATCTTTTGCACGACGTCTAAGAGTTTGCTGCGGTGAGCTCACGCTTCCCACGCGCTCAAAAGAGTACGAATTTTCTAAACGTTGTACTATAATGTACGCACGCTTCAACATGGTTGGTCATGGCATTTGAGCGATCGAAATACGCGGCGCAGTTCAAGGCAGAATCGCGAGAGCGCCTCCGGGCAATGGCGCGGTGGCTGTCGGCGTGCGAGAGAAAAGCCGGTCGCGAAGATGCCCTGAGGAATATTATCAAAGAGGCGCATACGATCAGGGGGTCCGCCACCATGCTGGGGTATGCGCGCATTGCCGCCGTCGCGAGGGAATTGGAATCCGGGCTGGAGGGATCGCTCAGTCAGGGGGTCAGCGCGGCGGGGCCGCTGCTCGATCAGATAGCCGGGCAGCTCACCTCCATAGAAAGGCTGCTTGAGGAAATCGCCTGCGCGCAGGGATGAGCGGAGGCGGCCGGTGAAGCGGGAGAGGAGAGGGGGAGCGATGCATAAAAAGGTGTTGATCATTGAGGATAACGCCACTGATGCGGCGATTGTGAAAGAGCTCCTCGAGAAGGAGGGAATGAAGGTTGAGGTCGCCAGGTCGGGGAAGGGCGGCGTGGAGAAGGCAGTGTCCCTCAAGCCTGATTTGATCGTGCTTGACCTCATCCTCCCGGATATCAGCGGGTTCGACGTGTGCGCGCAGCTCAAGGGGAAGGCCGCATTGAAGAAGGCGATCGTCGTGGTGTTGAGCATCAAGGACAACATCGAGGATATCACCAGGGCGTTCCATACGGGAGCGGATGATTACATCATCAAACCGCCCGTGCCCGAACTCCTGATACGGAAGATAAAGCTGTATCTGGGGATACGGTGAGCGGCGTGCGGAACCGCGCGCCCTCCGCGGTGAGCTCACACAGGAGCGGCGACGGCATCGCAAAGAGGATTGCACATGAATAAAGTGAGGATTTTGTTAGACGAAAAAGATATTCCCCAGCAGTGGTATAACCTGGCCGCCGACCTGCCGAGCCCCCCACAACCCCCCCTCGGCCCAGACGGGAAGCCCGTCACCCCGGATATGCTCGCCCCGGTGTTTCCCATGAACCTGATAGAGCAGGAGATGACCGCGGAGCGCTGGATAGACATACCCGAGGGGATACTCGAGATCCTGTGCCGCTGGAGGCCGACGCCCCTCCGCAGGGCGATCCATCTTGAGAAGCGCCTACACACGCCGGCGCACATCTATTACAAGGATGAGAGCGTGAGCCCCCCGGGCAGTCACAAACCGAACACGGCGGTGGCCCAGGCGTGGTACAACAAGCAGTTCGGGATCAAGCGATTGACCACGGAGACCGGCGCGGGACAGTGGGGTTGCGCCCTCGCGTACGCGTGCACGCTGATCGGCCTGGAGTGCAAGGTCTTCATGGTGAGGATCAGCTTTGACCAGAAGCCGCTCCGGAAGATCATGATGAGGGTCTGGGGCGCCGACTGCGTGGCGAGCCCGAGCACGGAGACGAACGCGGGGAGGACAATCCTTAATAAAATGCCGGACACCCCCGGCAGCCTCGGTATCGCCATCAGCGAGGCGATCGAGGCGGCGGTGAGCGATAGATCGGGCGCGACCCGCTACTCCCTGGGGAGCGTGCTGAACCACGTGCTGCTCCACCAGACGATCATCGGCCTCGAGGCGAAGAAGCAGCTCGCGATGGCGGGAGTGAAGAAGCCGGATATCGTCATCGCGTGCGCCGGGGGAGGCAGCAATTTCGCGGGCCTGTCGTTCCCGTTCGTCTGCGACAAGATCCACGGCGCCGAAATCAGGATAATGCCGGTCGAGCCCACGGCGTGCCCGACCATGACGCGCGGCCCCTTCGCCTACGACCACGGCGACACCGCCCGCATGACGCCGCTCATCGCCATGTACACGCTCGGCCATGCGTTCGTGCCTCCGCCGATCCACGCCGGGGGACTCCGCTACCACGGCATGGCGCCGCTCGTGAGCCAGGCGATTGTCGAGGGGCTTGTCGAGCCGCGCTCGTACGATCAGCTAAAGTGTTACGAAGCGGCGATGCTCTGGGCCTCGACCGAGGGGACGATCTGCGCCCCCGAGACGAGCCACGCGATCGCGTGCGTCATCGATGAAGCCGCAAAGGCCAGGGAGGAGGGGAAACAGAAGGTGATCCTGTTCAATTACAGCGGCCACGGGCTCATGGACCTCACGGGCTACGACAAGTTCCTTTCCGGCCAGCTCACCGATTACGTGCTCCCCGACGAGGCTCTCCAGGAGTCGATAGAGCTTATCAAGCACCATCCCCGGCCGAAATCGCAGAAGTCGGGAAAGTGGTGATAGAAACAGCGTAAGGTTGAAAGTTAAAAGTGTAAGGCATAACGGTCTCCTGGACGCGCTGAGAATAAGGTAAGGTACATGAGATAAATATGGATCGGAGTGCGAGCCGTACCGCCGCCGAGAGGGAATCCGTTGCTGCCGGCCGGAATGGCGACCGAGCGTTGTTAACCCAGGCTTTGTGCCATGATGGGCAAAGGCCTGGGTTTGCTGTTTTCTGAGGAACACACGGCAACCGTCCAGCGTGCATAGAAGGCGAAGCACGATGTACCATGTACGATGTGCGCTTGTGAGCGTGCAATGATGGCGCCTGAAGATAGAGCGTTCCAGTTTCTTCTGGATAAAATCCGACGGAACAAGGGGATGGATTTCAGGCTCTATCGCGAGGGCACTCTGAGGAGAAGAATCGAGAGGCGGATGAGGGCAACGCGGTGCGCCGACTACTCCGAGTACATCGTGCATCTGAATAAGGAACCCTCGGAGTACGACAGGCTTGTAGATGCCATCACGATAAATGTCACAAAATTCTTCAGGGATACTGGAACATTCGATCTGATCGGAAAAAAGGTTATACCGGAATTAGTTGAATCAAAGGAAAAACAGGGGAGAAGGGTCATCCGTGTATGGAGTGCGGGAACAAGTTGCGGGGAGGAGGCGTATACCGTAGCCATACTGTTCTTAGAGGTTCTAAAAGACGATATCCGCAATTTTAATGTACGCATATACGGAACGGATATTGATACAACCTGCATCCAGAAGGCACGGGAGGGCATCTACGAGCAAAGGAGTGTGAATAAAGTCAGAAATGAACTGTTGCAACGATACTTTGCAAAAGTGGGAGAACGGTATAAAATATCAGAAAAGGCCAAAATGCTCACGCGCTTTAAGGTGCACAACATAATCTGTGACGACTCTCTCCCGAATATCGATCTCATATTGTGCAGGAATGTGCTGATCTACTTCACAAGAGCCCTCCAGGAGATGACCTATTCGAGATTCACACGGGCGCTCAACAATGGCGGGTTCCTCGTCATGGGCAAGGTCGAATCGCTGTGGGGATACCCCGCTGCGGACTTTGATATAATAAATAACAGGGAGAGAGTCTATCGCAAACGCAGCGTCGGCGCATAGAGTGTAGGGCGGTTAAAATCAGAGAGAGGGTAAACAGGGAGGAAAGGCTATGGCACCCAGAAAAAATCGAGCAGCGGCGGTGGAGAAGAGCACTGTTCTGCGTGAAATCACAGGGGTAGCGCATTTCAAAGACATGCGAAAAGCCGCACGCCTGGACATCCCTATAAAGGTGCGATATGGGATCATCGGCAAGGAGGATAAGCTGGGGGGAGGAATGACCAAGAATATCAGCGCGGGAGGCTGTCTTTTCATTGCGTCCGAAAAGCTGCCTGTGGGCACAGAGCTTGAGATAGAGATAATGCTGGGAGCCTCCCCGTCGGAGTCCCTCAAGATCAAGGGCAGGATTGTGAGGCTCAACAGGGCCGGCGAGGGGATGTACGAGTCCGGGATCGCCTTCCACGCATTGAGCAGGGAGGAGCGCAAGATCTTTGCGGATTATGTGTTTTCCAAAATGTATGAGATGATCGGGCTTTCAGAATGGCCTACTGATAGGAGACTAAAAAAGCAGTGACCGGGAGCCTGTCGCTCGTAAGTCGTCGCTTATGATACGAAACACGGGTCACGAACCACGACTCATGAGTCACGAGCAAGGAGGTGTAAAATGGCGAGCCTTATGCGCAGGAGTTTGACAGTAAGGACCAGTGTTATTTTGCTTGCGATCGCGCTGGTGCCGGTGATTATCCTGGGGGCTATGAGCTATATGTCCAGCAGGGCGGCATTGATCAAGCAGATCACTCAGGATCTTAAAGCCATCTCGGAAGGCAAAGAGCAATCTGTTGTGCAGTATCTTCAGGGGGTCAAAATAGAAACGGCAGTGTATGCGCACGCCCAGACTATTATTAACGCGCTTATAAAGATAGACAACAAAACCGTGGACGCGCCGGAGGCAGTAAAGGGTATAAACGATTATCTTGAAGAAAGGCTGAAAATAAACCCGATGGTGCAGGAATTTATGATCATGGACAAGCAGGGCACTATCGTAGCGTGTACGAACAAGAAAGAGGCGGGGCTGGATAAATCCAAGGATCCTTATTTCATGGGGGCCCAACAAGAAGATTTCTTTATCAGGGATATCTATCAGTCCAAAACTACCGGGAAAATTGGTTTTGTGTGCTCTGCGCAGATCAAAGACCTCAAAACAGGCGAATTCCTGGGCGTGTTTGCTGAACGTCTAGAATTGAACGTTCTCAATGAAATTCTTGCCGACAGGTCGGGCTTGGGCGAAAGTGGTGAGAACTATCTTGTCAATAAGGACTGCTACATGGTGACAGAATCGCGCTTTGAGAAGGACGTGATATTAAAGCAGAAAGTAGACAGCGAGCCGGTCAAGTATTTTCATGAACGGGGGAAAAATATGGCCAGCGTGTATCGTGATTACAGCGGCCATCGTGTGCTGGGAGCTTCTTCCGGAGAAATTCTCAAAAAAACTTTCGGCTGCCTGGGTTGGGTTGTTGTATCTGAAATGAATGCGCGCGAAGGATTCGCTCCGGTAATGACCTTGGGACTGCGCATCGTGCTGGTAGGGATTTTAATATCCGTGTGCGCTCTCATTGTCGGAATTTTCCTCGCCCGCGGGATTGCACACCCGATAAAGGAAATAGCCAGTTCTACCCAGAAGCTGGCAGAAGGTGATCTGACAGTGCGTGTTGCGGCGGAGAGGGAGGATGAAATAGGAACTATGGCCCGCGCCTTCAACGCAACGGTTGCCGCGTTGCGCGATATAGTCTCACGAGTCCTGTGCACTGCCGAGCGCGTCTCCATGCGGAGCCAGCAGCTTTCATCAAGTGCGGAGAAGGTGAACGCGACCACAGATAAGGTTTCGTCAACGGTCCAGCAGATAGCCAAGGGTGCGGAGAGCACGGCACATCTGGTGGAGGAGACCTCCAGGGCCATGGAGCGGATGAGCTCCTCGGTCGATCAGGTTGCCGCCAATGCCCAGCAGGCCATGTCCACCTCGGTGAGGGCGAACCAGGATGCCCAGAAGGGTTGGCAGGAGGCACAAGCGGTCGTCGAGAAGATGGACAGGATCTACAAGACGGTATTCGGCGCCAGCGAGATAGTAAGAAAGTTGGGCGAGCGCTCGGAGCAGATAAATGAGATAGTCACCGTGATCACGGAGATCGCCGACCAGACAAACCTCCTGGCGCTGAATGCGGCCATTGAGGCGGCAAGGGCCGGGGAGATGGGGAGGGGTTTCGCGGTTGTTGCCGAGGAGGTGAGGAATTTGGCCGAGGCAAGCGCGAAAGCGGCGGAAGAGATAGCGGGTATGATAAAAAATATTCAGAAAGCGACTAGCCAGGCAGTCAACGCGATGGATACGGGTTCCAAGGAGGTGGCCGAGGGCAGGGAGGCGGTCGCAAACGCCGGGCAGACATTTCAGGAAATCGTCAGGTCAGCCGCGGCGGGTGCCGGCAAGGTGGAGCAGATCTCAGCCGCGACCCAGCAGATGGCGGCGGGGACAAAGCAGGTCGTGAAATCGGTGGACGATATTGCGTCAACTGCCGAAGAGGCGGCCTCGGCTACAGAGGAGGCATACGCATCCACCGAGGAAATGAGCGCCTCGGTGCAGGAGATGACTGAATCAGCCCAGGAACTCGCAAAGATGGCGATCGAACTGAGAGATCTGGTGGGCAGATTCAAAGTGGACGGTGAGGCTGCTCCGGCGAGAGAGGCTGTTCGGGCGACCGCAGCCCCGCCGGTGCGAGAGATGCGCATGCGGGGCGGTATGCGGGCTGACAGGGACAGGATCAGGGGGCAGGGGGCCGAACGGGATGACAGGAAGAATGTATAAGAGCGTATAGCGTGCAGCGTACAGCGTATAGTTTATCTCTACGCTCTACGCTTAATAGGTTATTCACGGGGAGGGATGCATGGGCAAGAGAGCGGGCGCAAAGAATAAGGGTAGGGGGATTCAGGTAGTCGTTGTCTTCAGGCTTCGGCAGGAGGAGTTCGGAGTGGAGATTGGCCCGGTGCTGGAAATATCCCCGATGCTCGCCATCACGCGCATCCCCCACGCGCCCCATTTTATCGAGGGCGTGATCGAACTGCGGGGGCAGGTGATCGCAGTAATTAATCTGGCGAGGCAGTTTGGGCTCGCGGAGCAGAAGGGACTGCCCAAGACAGCGCGGATAGTCGTGGTGCGCATTGCACAGGAGACACTCGGGTTGATTGTTGACGAGGCGCCCGAGGTGCTCTGGATCGCCGAAGAGCATATCGAACCCACGCCGGAGATTATCCAGACCAAAGTAAAAAGGGATTACATCACGGGGGTGGCGAAGCTGGGCGAAAGATTGATTATTCTCCTCAATCTGAACAATGTACTTGCGGCTGAGGAAATTGACAAGGTGGAAGAGATAAAAACGAGCGTGGAGCGTGAAGCCTAGAGCGGGTGGTGCGGAGCCCCGGATGAGATTCCGGGTCTCCCCGCGCGGTGACGGAGGCGGTAATGGCAAAGATACTGATCGTCGATGACGCATTATTCATAATACGATGTACGAATTGCGATGTACGATGTACAAACTAGCGAGGGAGGCAGCTATGGCAAAAACAATATTGCTCGTTGACGATTCGGCATTCATGAGGACGATGCTCAGGGATATCTTTACAAAAGAGGGATATCAGGTTGTCGGCGAGTCGGAAACGGGAGAGGACGGGCTGGAGAAGTACATGCAGCTCCGCCCCTCTCTTGTGACCATGGACGTCGTGATGCTCGGCGAGGGTGGTATCAAAGCGGTGAAAGATATTATTGCGCACGATCCCAATGCGAAGCTTCTCATGGTAAGCGCCATGGGGCAGCAGGGGCACGTCATCGAGGCGATTAAAGCGGGGGCAAAAGGATTTATTGTAAAACCGTTCAAGCCGGAAAACGTGGTTGCAGAGGTGAGGAGAATACTGGGGTAGCGTATAGCGTATAGTTGATCTATACGCTCCACGCTATGCGCTGTACGCTCGCGGTTAATCATGGATACTAATCAATACAAAAACCTCTTCATCAACTCGTCGCAGGAAATACTGGGCAGGCTCAACAATTGTCTGGTGACGCTGGAAAAGCATCCGGAAGATCTTGAGTGCCTGAATGAGATATTCAGGGAGGCCCACACATTAAAGAGCATGGCTGGAGCCATGGGCTATAAGGATATCACCAGGCTCACCCATGAAATGGAGAGCGTCCTCGACCTCCTGCGCAGGGAGGAGTTGAGGGCCGATAAGCAGACAGTGGATCTGCTCTTTGAGTCATTCGATGCCCTGGAGGCGCTGGTACGGCATGTGTCGCTTCCGGAAACGCAGGGAGCGAAAAAGAAGGACGGCCCGTCGACGCCCCCAGCAGTTTACACGCTCGCTGAAAAGCTGGAGAGAATAAGTAAGCGCTATGCGCAGGATGGAAGAGCCGTCATGCGGGAGAGGAGGGCGCGCGCACGGCTTGAAGAGAGCGAGCGGACTGAAATCCTGAAAAGTGCGAAGGAGGGACTCACCGCATACAGGGTGGCGATCAGTTTGACAAAAGCATGCCCGCTCAAGGAGGCGAGGGCATTCATGGCGCTCAAGGAACTTCAGGAGATGGGAAGGATCGTAGGGGCTGAGAGTGTTGCGGCGCAGCTTGAGGGCGGGGCCTTCGGCAGACATTTCGGCCTTGTATTGATGACCACGCACTCCGCCGCTTCGGTGAGAAAGAAGGTAGAAACAATCCAGGGCATCGAGAGGGTGGTGCTGAAGCCCGTCAGAGCGGATGAGTTGATGGAAAAGGCCGGCGCAGCCCCGAAGGGAATCGCCCAGGCTGCGGAGGCAGAGAGAGAAAAACCCGAGCTCCAGACGGTGAGGGTGGCGCTGGATAAGCTAGATCATTTGATGAATATCGTGGGCGAGCTTATTATCGGCAGGATAAGGCTCGCCGACATAGCGAAGTCGCTGGAGCAGAAGCCCCTTACCGAAGCCATCGTGCATATGGAGCGTCTGACGGATGAACTCCATGGCGAGATGATGCAGGTGCGGCTGATCCCCCTTGAGTATATCTTCAATCGCTACCCTCGGTTGGTGAGAGATCTGGCAGGTAAAGTGCGCAAGAGGGTGGACCTGATTATCGAGGGGTCTGATATCGGCCTTGACCGCACGGTTTTCGAAGGAATAGACAAGCCGCTTGTCCACCTCCTGCGCAACGCGGTGGACCACGGCATTGAGACGCCTGAAGAGAGGAAAGCCGCGGGGAAGATCGAGACGGGAACGATACGACTGGGCGCGCAGCGGAAGCGCAACGTCGTGATCATAGAGGTCAGCGACGATGGCAGGGGGATGGACGTGGGTGTGATAGGGAAGGCCGCGGTCAGAGGGGGAATGATATCTTCAGAGGAGGCCGCGGGGCTCAGTGGTGAGGAGACGCTGATGCTCATCACTGAGCCCGGCTTCAGCACGCGCACGACGGCGTCACATGGATCCGGATGGGGCGTGGGAATGAACGCGGTGAGAACGATGGTTGAGTCGCTGGGGGGAACCTTGAAAATAGAGAGCACGGTCAATGCGGGGAGCAGATTCACTATCCAGCTCCCCCTGACCATGGCCATTATCCGGGCGCTCCTCGTGCGCGTGCATGGTGAAACATATGCGATACCCATGGCGAATGTGCTCCAGACCATAACAATCGAAACAGGTTCAATAAAACCGATCGAACACCACGAGATGGTGTCCTACAGGGGCACCGTTTTGCCGCTGGTGAGGCTTGCGGCCGCATTCGGGTTTGAGGGAGGGTCTGCTGAAATGGCCGCTGCCGGCCGTTTATCGGCTGTGGTCGTGGAGGTCGGCACCCGGAAGGCCGGTCTGGTGGTGGATGGCATCATCGGGCAGCAGGAGGTGATGATAAAAACCCTCGTCGGCGCTTTGAAAAATGTCCCGGGGATCGCCGGAACCACCATCCTAGGAGATGGGAGAATTGCAATGATCGTTGATCTCGCCTCGGCAATATACTCGTGAGTCGCGGGGGATGGGGAGGCAATAGCCAGTCGTGAGTCCAGACTGTCATCTCTCGCGGCTCACGTCCAACAGGGGATATCATTCGATGGAAAAGCTCACGAAGTTCCAGCAGGACGGCTTGAAAGGGATCGGCAATATCGGCGCGGGAAACGCAGCAACGGGCCTGTCACAGATGCTCAACAAGACGGTGAGCCTGAGTGTTTCGAAAGCTGACATTTCGCGCGTCGAGAGGGTCCCCGAAATGCTGGGAGGGCCGGAACAGCTGGTTGCCACGGTTTGTTTTCGAGTGGCGGGAGCCTTGCCGGGAAATATCCTGATGGTCTTTCCCCTGAAAGAAGCCTTGCGATTGGTTGATCTCCTGGTGGGGAGAAAGAGGGGGCGGACAAAAATCCTCGATGAATATTCCGGATCAGCGCTGAAAGAGATCGGCAACATATGCACCGGCTCATATCTGATGGCCCTTGCAGAGGTGGTGAAGACGAAACTTACGCATTCGATCCCCGGGCTGGCCGTAGATATGCTGCAGGCGGTGATGGATAGGATGCTCATTACGCTTGCGTGCAAGGTTGAACGGGTGGTCATCATAGAAACGGATTTCAGCGTGGAAAAAGATATCGTCCGGGGCCATTTTGTGTTTCTGCCCGAACCGGAGGGCCTGGTTTATTTGCTGAACGCAATCGGTGGGAGAAATTGACGGGAGGCATCTGATGGCGGAGAAGAAAAAAGATTCTCCTGGTTGACGACAAGAAGGATCTGGTCGAGAGCATCAAATTCAGGCTCGAGTCGTCCAACTACGGCGTACGACGGCCAGGCGGCTCTCCTCAAGGCCTGCAGCATCACGCCGGACCTCATCATACCGGATATCATGTTGCCGATACTGAACGGGCACAGGGTGTGCCGCATGCTGAAGTTCGACCGGAGTTTAAACATATCCCGATCATCGTCATTACCGGCCGCCACGAGGAGCATGACGGAGATCTGGCAGAGGAAGTCGGGGCGGACGTCTATATGGCAAGGCCGTTCGAGTCCGCCGCGCTTTTGGCTCACATAGAGGCACTGCTTAAAAGATGAGTACATGGGAATTTAGATAGAATTGGAATTCGGGATATTATTTGCGATCATGGTAGACTAATGGATAGGCCCCGGGGAACGGAGGGAATAAAGCCATGGCGAGAGGAAAGGCATTCGATATAGGCGAGGATCTGGTTGCGCGGGGGCCCCTGAGCAACCT
>Ga0315291_10001043_pt1 | contig 37331 bp, 54 predicted proteins | sample YL17G12_20_MG_FD_203070 | JGI IMG/M metagenome (GOLD analysis project Ga0315291, IMG submission 203070) | Sediment microbial communities from Yellowstone Lake, YNP, Wyoming, USA - YL17G12_20 | ecosystem: Environmental > Aquatic > Freshwater > Lake > Sediment | place: USA: Wyoming | collected...
TATGACAACGCAATCAAGAAACACTGTCGCGGGTTTGCACCGCTGGGCTAAGGAGAACGAAATGACGAAGATCGAAATTGCTTTTACAGATGAGCACGCAAAACGTATTCGCCATTACTTGCAATTGCGGTATAAGTCGGGGAAGGCGGCGAAACTGGAAAAACTTTGCTGTGTTGCTATTTTGACGGAGGTTGCCGCGAGCGCGAAGGCAGAAGCCGAGGATTTAACCAATGAACGATAGCGAATATCTCAATGCGCCAGCGACAAAGATGCTTAATAGCCAGTGTATCTGCTGTGGCCGTCCGCTTGTTGATGCTGTTTCCGTGGAGCGGGCGATTGGCCCAGAATGCCGATCCCGTGTGGCAGTGGATTCCAAGGCCGTCTGCGACGAATACAGGGCTCAGGCCAACGAGCTGATCCACAAAGCCGCAGTGTCAGCACAGAATGGCGAGATAGCTACGGTGCTGGCGTATGCCGAGCAGTTGCGAGACTTGGGCTTTTTCATCGTCGCCGACAAGGTTGCCAAGCGATTCAGGAATGCCTCTCGGTATTCGGAGATAGTGATTTCAATTGATGGTGGCGATTACCGTGTTGAAACGCCGTTTCGCAGGGGTGCCAAGAAAGCCTTCGTAAAGGCATGGCGCGAGATACCCGGCAGGAGGTTCTGCGATAATGCCAATTATGTGCCAAGGGTTCAGAAGCAAGCCTTATTCAAACTGCTGAGGCGTTACTTCGGCGGCAAGTATGCCAAGGGGCCAAAGGGATTGTTCAGGATTCCGCAGGCCGAATTTGAAGCAGTGCAGGGTGAACTACCGTTGCAAAATGTGGGGTAAAAAATGAACGAGAAGGATACAAATTGTCAATGTTGTGGGCCGTTGTGGCGCACGACAAATCGTCTCAACTGGAGTCCTTGCAGGTTCCCTTGCGGATGCAGTCCTGTGATGGAAGAGCATTTACGCGAGGAACAGAAGCGTGTGGAAAGAGAAAACAGAATACTGACGAGGGAGAATGTCGAGAAGAAGTTCAACCCCATTGGGCTTTTCAGGGAAATCAACCGCAGGTTCGGCAAGGTTTCGGAATTACGCATTGAAGTCAATGAGGAGTTCCCGCAACGATTCTTGACTGGGGGCGTGACAAGGAAGTATCTCTGGATAGGACTCTCATCGGGCAATCTTGCTCACGGACTGGGAACGGTTGGGCGAAATGTTATTGATTCGCTTCGGCTGAACGGGCGCGGGGATGTCTGGGTACAAAAGAATGGAAGCCTGCGTACTGAGATTATTGTGAGTGTCGGCTGGAGATGCAACAGCGGTGCTTTCAATGGAGCGGATATGTTCACTGCAAAGTATGACTTTGGGAAAAGAAGGTGGACGTTCGTTGATCGGAAATATCAGGCAGGAGAACAGTATAGTCGTGACGAGAAGATAACAGCGGGGCCGAAGGAACTGCGGAAGAAGTTCGATTCTCCGAGGCTCATCAGGGAAATCAATTGCAGATTTGGAAAACTGCCGAACCTGAAGGTTAAGATTGTAAACAATGTCAGAAAGTTGACAGTCGGGGCCGAGACGACAACCGAAGTTCGGATTTCGTCTGACAATATTGCAAGCCGCATGGGAGGGGCTGGACGATCTATTTTCAAGTCGTTCAAGATGGCGGGATGGGGCCGCATCTGGAAGCATAACGACGGGACGCCTTATGTCGGGGTGCAGATATCTGCCGACTGGATTTGCCACACCGGCAATTCGTTCAGAGCGGAAATGTTTGGTGGAGAGTTTGATCTCAAGAAACGAACATGGATATTCAAAGATTACAGGTGTGCGTAGTGGGAATAATATAGCGAAGGAAGAGCAATGAAAAAGAAGACTGAAAATTTCAAGCGTGTTGACGTGCCGCCCGGCGATGGACTGGTAGGGAAGTACATTGGGCTATGGCGGAAAGAGGAACTATACATAGGCAAAGTTCTCAGGGCATGGAAGTGGGGACAGAAACATTTTGTCATTTACATGCTGCTGTCTGGTTGCGAAAAGGGCAGCAAGTGGCAGGCTAAGTATTGGCCGAGTAAGGTATATGCCTTCGAGAAAGAGCGGGAGTGCAGAAAACACTATCGGAATCAGTTGGTATAACAACAAAACAAGGAGTAGCGATCATGGGAGTAGACACAGAGATAAGACTGCCGCCGAACGTGCGGTTGCGCGATGTGGCAGTTGTCATGGGCATACTGGCAGGACTGCCGAAACAGTGGTACAACGGATATATCATCGTTGACGGTGCCAAGCCGAGGCCGGGATGTTCCCCCCGAGACTCCAGAGATTGAGCTGAAGGGGAAAATGGTGGACGGCAAAGAAGACCACTCTGTCCTGTTTTTCTACGAAGGCGACCACAATGGCAAATGGCGGTCGATGAGTCCGCCCAGCACGCCGTTCTGGCAGGCCGTCGGCAGGGGGCTGGTTAAGTTCTTCGGTGGCGAACTGGACTTGAACGACTGTGACAGTAAGGACTGCGACTACAAGGTGAAGCCGCGCAAGAATATCTCTCCGTGCAATAACCCCGAGTGGAACGAGTTCTGGAAGAATGTCGGCAAATACCTGCATTTCATGTTCATTCGGCCATCCAACTACACGAAGGTTTACTTCTGGGAATCGCCGAAGAGCAGTAAGGGACTTGACATAAATCCGAAGTATCACCGCGAGCTTGTGTGGGACATGATTTGTGATCACGATTCCTGCTGGCGATCTTCTATGGGTTCGGCGATATGTGACGCCTATTTCGCCATGAGCAAGCAGTTCAATGGCAGAAAGAAAAGTGGCAAAGAACTTCGGCCTTGTGACTTGAGTGAATTTACTCATCTGTTTTACGAAACGCCTCAGTATGTCAGGCTGGTTAAAAATGAGCTTGTTAATCCCAAGGTAGATCGGTTCTCGCCAGAAGGAAGATTAACCAAGATCATGTATACCGATTTGACTCTGGCAGATATCGAAGGTGTTAGGAAACCCACATCTAACAACGCTGTCGTTTTGAAAATCAAGGTGGACAAGAATGGATGACGTAATCACAACCTGCGGTAAATGCGGCAGCACTCACTTAAATAAAGTACAACATTCCGCCCCCCGTCAGCGTATAGTATTTCAACGGTGTGATACTTGTTGACATATATCATGTAATGCGTGCGGTGCGCAGCATTATCGCGGTAAGTGGCGAAGCAAGGCCGTATGGGACAGGTGGCTCTGCGGTGCCTGCCCGCGACTGTGGTGCTCAAACTGTCCCACGCGGAAGAGAAAGGTGGCGTAATATGGCAGAACCAAAATACAAACTGAGATTAGCGTTCCAGTGGCGAGAATCAGCCAAGCGGGAGGTGAGTGCAGTTCGTGAATTCGTGTGGGAGAAGAAAGAAGATGCACTGGCCTGCAAGGCATTGATGGAAAAAGCGACTGTGCCAGCCGGTAGGGTCAAGCATAGTGAATGGTATCGTGAAAGATGCCACGGCAATCCACCGATCCATCAATGATGCCGCATGGAACAGTTTTCATAACAAGACGGCCTACAAAGCTGAAAACGCTGGTAGGCTGTTTGTGAAATCAAAATCGAGTTCTTTGAGTTCACGGAGGCGATACCATTGTGAAAGGGCGATATTGCAAACATTGTGGCAGCCTATGCCTGCCATCGGGATTCAAAGGTGCGTGGCAACACTACCACGGGCCTTGTACTACGGATAGTGGCATTCGGAATGGGCCGGTTGAATTGATGCCAGAGGGCTGTCTACTCGTGAGAAAAGAAGAAAGGATGGGACAAAAATGAAAGACGTACTGATACTTGTTGGAATATACACGGCAATGATTGGCTTGGGGCTTCTGGGTGTTTATGCCGCTGAGGAAACGGGATTTATTGATAAGCAACCAGTGGGACAATCCGAGTCTGTTGACCCACAGTTCAAGGCGGGCTTTGAGGCTGGCGTGAAGTATGGCATTCTTTCCTACATGCAGAACCCAGAACAGGACGGACTGGACTTCCATATCAAGGAAGCTCAGAAGTGGTACTGGCTGGTTGTTGTGGACGGCGGGACAACCCTTGTGAAACGGGCAACCAGCGGAGGCAAAGAGAGGTGATGAAAATAGCAGCAGAGATATGGGACGTTCGGAATAGATACGTGATTGAGGGGAAGCACGCGACCGTGGCCGTGAACTGGGGTGCCTTCGGCCCGGTTCCTCCAAAGGTTGCTCGAAGAATGGCGAGGAGTATCCTGCGATGTGCCGATGAGGTAGAGCGGCGCACGAAGGAGCTGCGCTCCAAGGGATGGAAAGTCCGCAACAGTTTGGAGGAACAATGACAAACAGTCCATGTCCCAAATGCGGAAAGCGGCCAAGACAGGACTGCGGGTATCTGCGGAAGATACCGTGTACTTCCGGTGGCGGCACTGATTTCGATTGCGTGGCTCCTGATGTAAATGGCCAACCGTGCGACGATTGCCACCATGTCTGGTGCGATGGGTGCAAGGCGGCAGCGAAGTCATGGTGGGCAAGGTTCAAGGAGTGGTGGATAAAATACACTGACCCGGAACCGCCTGAGCCACCGAAGCCGCCGCTCACGATCTTCCCGGCAAGGAAGCCCACGGTTTTAACCGTGGGAGGAATTGCCGAGCACTATAAAACAACTGTTGACGGGATTTAGTTCTTTGTGATAGATTGATACACAAAGCAAATGAAGACAACTCTCAAAATCAAATTGTGTCCATCGCGGGAGCAACACATCGTTCTCAAGAACACGATGATGTGTTTCAACGAAACCTGCAATTACATCTCTGAAATCGTTTACCGCGAAAAGTGCTATTCCAAGTTCAAGATACAGGCAATGTCTTACAAGAATATCAGGGAAAAGTTCAATCTCACCGCACAGATGGCCATAAGAGCCATCGGCAAGGTGATTGACGCATACAAGAGAGACAGAGCTAAGTTGATTTCTTTCAGGCCGTTGGGGGCCGTCATCTACGATGAACGAATCATGTCCTTCAAGAAGCTTCAGGCAGTTAGTCTGTGGACAACCAGTGGAAGGCAACTGATACCGATGATTCTCGGTGGTTATCAAACAAGCCGTATGAGGCATATCAAAGGACAAGCCGACTTGGTTTTGATCGACAATGTTTTCTACCTGCTTGCCACTGTTGAAACACCAGAACCGCCAACTGAAAAACCACTCGACTATCTCGGAGTTGACATGGGAATTGTCAACTTGGCTACCGACAGCACTGGTGAGGTTTTTACAGGGCAGAAGACAGAGCAAGTTCGGCAACGGTACTTCAAACTGAGGCAATCTTTTCAGGAAAGAGGTACTAAATCGGCAAAGCGACATTTGAAAAAGATCAGGAGAAAGGAGTCTAAGTTTCGTGCGGATGTAAACCATCGCATATCGAAAAAGCTTGTTGAGAAAGCCAAAGACACTCATTTCGCCATTGTCCTTGAGGATTTGAAGGGCATACGAAATAGAACAACGGTAAGGAAATCTCAGCGGGCAAAACATGCCGGGTGGGCATTTTACCAGTTGATGCAGTTCATCATCTATAAAGCAAAAAGAGATGGTGTACTCATTATTGTGGTAAATCCCAAAAACACATCGAGGGAATGCTTCGTGTGTTGGCACATAGAGAAAGCAAATCGAAAGTCGCAGGCTGTGTTTCAATGCAAGAAGTGCGGACACACTGACAATGCCGACTTCAATGCCGCCAAAGTGATTGCAAGAAGGGCTGCCGTCAATCAGCCTATTGTGCCAAGCAAGGCTGCTTAGGCGCAAGCCCACGAATTCATTCGTGGGTAATTGACGGATACAGAGAAAGTAGCCAAGTCATTGAAGAAGGTTGCCAGTGCCGTGAAGACGGCTGGCTGGTGCGTGTTCTGGGGACTGGTGCCGCACGGGTGCGCCCACGAGCACCCGATTGTCAGTCTTGTGTCAAAGTAGGAAGGAGAGAGTATGTTTGTATTCGGCACGAAATACGGAAAGGCATGTGGTTTGAAGCATATGACAGACTGTCCTGATGCTCGGCGTCTGCTGATTATGTGGGTGCCACGCTCATTTTCGCGGTGGAAGAGAGTATCGTGGGGATTCACCCTTGGGCGATTGTGGATACAGTGGACGCCAGACAAGAACGAAAATGGTTAATTATCTCTGGATTTTCCGATGCCTGCCGCAATGTAGTGGTGAAGGAGATTGAAACTATGACACTTGAAGAACTCCAGAAAATTGGCAGTGAGAAAAAGGACGCCAAAGAAGCTGTCGAGTTGCGTTACTCAGAGCGGAAGCGCGAGATTGAAGAAGAAGTTCGGGTAAAGCTCAACGACGAGTTCGGTGCCGATCTTAACCGGGTGCGGGCAGAATACGACGAAGTGTATAAATCTCTTCAGTCCGAGATGCAGCGAATTGACGTTCAGGAGTCTTTGGAAAAGCTTCCGTATCCCGAAGGCACGATTATGGTTGGATGGACGCGGAATCGTATCGACATGCCGTGGAAACAGTGTAAGGAGTGGCGACAGACAGGAGAGAGGGCTGTTCTTCAGGTCGTGCGGGAAGGGGATGTCTTCCCCTCAAATATTCGGTGGTGTCGTCCAAGAGTTGGAGCCGTGATTCTTCGATACTTCAAGAAGAACGGTTCGCTGGGACTGAAGTGGGACTCTTTTCGTGACTACGTTGGAGTGAACTGCTGGCGGCCTGAAGGACAGGTGCCGCCCGAAGTGAAGGAGTAGGAATCGGCATGAATCTCGCAGCACAACATTCCACAACCCTGCACATATATCTGGTGAGCGCGACATGCCTGTCAGACGGCACCGCCGTTGTCAGGAGCCGCAAATTTGATTACGATGGCAGGCTGTTGGAGACTTACTCCAGTGTGGATTGTGCCGCAGGGGACGCATGGCGTGTTTGTTCGGAGCGGATTCGGCAGAAGATAACGAAGCGGGAATACAGGGAAATCTCCATAGAGTCTCTTCCTAGCCAGATGCGGGCATGGCTCGCTCCGAAGGATGTCCAACTGTCTCAGTCCGATGCTGTGCGAATACTTCAAGATGTGCCAAAAGAGCGGGAAGTGATTTTCAGAGATGTCGTCGGAATGGAAGACTACTACGATGAGGGCATTCCGTATTTGTCAATGGATGATCTTGGCAACCCCGAGTACATCAGCGTGTATGACAGGTTCGGCGAACTTCGTGCGGTCAAACGGAGCCGTCTGCAATCCATCTCCAAGTCCGAGCGTTGCGCCGAGCTGGAAAACATTCGACAGGTGATGTAATTTTGTTGTCATGAATCCGAGCCTGTTTCGTATAGTGTGGGAAATGGGAGAATTGAAGCAATGCTAAAGAGTATCGAAATCATAGATTTTGAGAGTCACGAACACACGGTAATCAAGGATTTGCCCGAAACACTGGCCATGATCGTCGGGGTGTCAAACAGTGGTAAAAGCTCAATTGTGCGAGCACTCAAACTGGCCAGTTTCAACCAGTTCGATCCTGCTTCCATCCGTATCGGCAAAAACAAATGCACTGTGATTGTCACTACCGAGCGCGGCACCGTCAAAGTGACTCGTGGCCCAAAAATCAACACATGGGAAATCACGCCGAACGGCCAGCCGACTCAATATCTGGAGAAGGTCGGCAAGGCCGTAGTGCCCGAAGCTGCCGCTATTATCGGGCTCAATATCATAAAGCTCGGAGATGTTGAGATTCCCGTAAACATAATGAACCAGCTTGAATCGCATTTCATGCTGGCGAGCATGGGCGGACAGGATGCCACGGGTTCGCTCAGGGCGCAGGTTGTTGATGAGATTTCAGGATTGAGCGGCATTGAAGGCGTAATCAAAGATGTCTCACTGGATATTCACCGCTTCGGCAGGGAAGTGAAAATCACCGAAGACAGCATGGAGACGATCCGAGCCCGCCTGCATGACGAAAAAGAACTGGAACGAGAAAGTGAAATCTTGGCGAAAGCCGAGGCGCAGGTTGCCGAGTGTGAGCGCATTTCCGCAGTCCTTGAGGCCGCGAACAAGCACATTGATATCTGGAACGCAGTTGTGGCTGAAGTGAACGAATCGGAAGCGGAGCTGGCGGCTCTGCCCGATGTGGACGCGGTGCTGGCATTCTGGGAGAAGGCCAAGATCAATTTGGACAAGTATGCCAAGGCGGACGCGCTCTATGAGAAGTTCACTGCGGCAAAGAGCGAAGTGGAAAGCATCGAAGCGCAACTGGCGCAGATGCCCGACGCCGCCAAGGCCAAGAAACTTTTGGCGGTAGCAGAGGAGAAACTTGCTAAGTACAGGGCCACACTCTATCTATACGAGGAGTCGCAGAAGGTAAGAGCGGAACTGGCATCCTTGGAAAATAAGCTCGCCCAGCTTGAGAAAATTGGAGACCCTACGGCATTCTTCGACAAGGCGACTGTGGCACTGGAGCAGTATAGGGCCGCTGCCAAACTGCGTGCGGAATCGGTGCGTGTCGGGAAGGATATTGCTGCCACGGAAGAGGCGATCAAGAAGTGCGACGCCGATATGGTCAAGGCAAGGAGCAGGCTAGACGAGCGTTTGAAGAAGGTGCAGGTGTGCCCGTTGACGCTCGGGCCTGTGTCGCAGGAATGTCTGGAGAAGGCGAAGACGGCATGAAGGTAAACCACATATGCCATCATTGTGGGAACTTTGAAGAGGGAAACTGGACGGATGATTTGTCTAACAAGTTGCAGAAAGAACACCTGTGTTTCGATTGCAACTTTTGGTTCGAGTTGATAGGGCGGTATCACGCGGAATATCCTGCTGTTATCATTGACAGGATGCACTATGTCATCGAGAGGGATGACAATCGCCAGCATGCCATGCGGGGCTTCGGCGGCAGGGAATTCAAGATTCGGTTTAAGAACACGGGAAAGGAAGTGGTGACGCACAATCTCTGGCATCAGGGCACGATCCCTGAGAGCTTTTGGATTTTGTTGCCAGACAATGCTGAGTTTATCAGACAGAAAGAAGTGAAAATAGGAGAGCTGCAAAATGCGTGAATATATCGGCCACGAACTAAAGCTTATTGTCGAGGGAATTGCCACCAAGGGCATGCTCGTCAAGGAAGACAATATCTTCGCTTATGTGAAAGGTGAACACGAAACATGGCGGATTCCGAAGGCCAAGATCGGCATGTTCGCACCCACCGATTTTGAGCCGTTCGACTATGTGCCGCTCCATGTTCTGTTCTGTGAGAACTCTGCGATCAACTGTCCGGGCGTACAGTTCATCAAGGAGGGTGCGGGGTTCAGCCAACAGGACATGGAACGGTTTATGACGCCTTGCCCGCAGTGTAGCTCGGAATGCAAGCGCGGCAGCAAGGGAGAACTGCGAACGGTGTCGGGTAAGTTTTTGAGTAAGATGTTTTCTGGAACAATGTATGGGGACTATCCCCCTGAGAAGAAAGGAAAGTGAGTATGGATGTCGAACAACAGGTAGTAGCAAGGTTGGACATTGAGCTAGGGATGAGAGAGCTGAACGGGATGCGGGCCGAGCTTGATAAGGTTGCCCAAACCAAGAGCAGGCTGACTGGTGCGCTCGACAGCGGCAGGAAGCGCATGCAGGAATTGCAGGCTGAGAGCAACAAGCAGTTCAAGTGCGATACCGAGCAGTTGCCGAAGGTTATGGACGGATTCGCTGCCGACTACGATGTAAACATGCAGGCGGCGAGGGAAACGCTCGCCACGAGCGCGGTTGCGCCCGCGCAGGAGTAGAAAGCCATGTCCATTCTGATCTTGACAAAATGGACATGAAATATGACTCTGTTTCTATGAAAACAATATACACGAAAGAAGGCGTTCCGGTTGTGATGGATGATGGCGATTATCAGGAAGTAAACAAATATGTGTGGCATTCATACGATAGGTATGTCGAATCTTGTATAAACGGTAGAAACACCAAGTTGCATCGCTTCATATTGGGCGTATCACGGAAAGATGTCTTTGTTGACCACATCAATGGCATAACTACGGATAATCGGCGGTGTAATTTACGATTATGCAGTAGATACGAGAATCTTCAAAATCGTAAACTAAACAAAGACAACACCACAGGTGTAAAGGGGGTCGTTAAATTACCTAGCGGGCGTTACAGGGTTAGGATTCAAGCTTTTGGCAAGCGAGTTGATTATGGAGTGTATTCTTCAATAGATGACGCTCGCAATGTGAGAATCGCCAAGGCTAAGGAGCTGCATGGACAATTTTACAGAGAAGCCTGAAAACCAAGGAGAAAAATGATGCCTGAAGACATAGTGACAGTTGGTATCGACGCTTCACTCACTGGAACAGGGGTGGCAGTGAAGCGCGGTTCGGTTATCATGGTGGAGACGATCAAGACGACACCCGACGCTTTTGAGAACGATCTGGCTCGGATGATTCACATTCGCAATACCATTATGGCAAAGATGCCGAACGATGTGAAGCTTGTGTGCATTGAAGACTTCTTCACGGGCATGCACGCGGGCTCTGGCATCAGGCTGGCCATGCTCGGCGCAATCGTGCGGGTTGCCATGTATGAGAAGGGAATCAGCTTCATTGTTGTCAGCCCAACTTCGTTAAAGAAGTGGATTCTAGGCAAGGGTGTTGGTGAGAAGAATCTCATCTTGCGGGAAGTTTATCGGAAACTCGGGATGAGCGTCGAGAATGACAACGAGGCGGACAGTGTTGTTATGGCGCACCTTTCCGAGCAGCTCCACTGTGAGTTGACGGGGATACCCTACGAATCCCCGAAATACCAACAGGAAGTGGTAAAGAACTTGCTAAAGAGCCGTGCCGAGCGTGGCTTCAACTTGCCACCGAAGCCAGAATAACTGCAATATCTCTGGATTTTCAGCTCTTCCCTGCAATGTCGTTGTGAAGGAGAAACGCTTCATGGGAGTCGATATTCATAAAGAGCCGTCCGATTTGGCCAGCTATCCTGCGGAAAGCTGCGTGCTGTGTAGGAAGCCCACAAGGACGTGGGTAGACCCGCACACGCCGCTGTGTGCCGATTGCGCGGCCCTACCTGACGCTGTAGCACGCTTGGCCGCTCTAAAGCCTGTGCTGCCCTGCCCGATCAAGATAGCCGCCTGCAAGGAAGGTGACAGGGTGTGGACTGGCAAGCGGCACGGAGACATCATCCTGCAAATGATAAAGGACGGATGCAAGCGCGTATCGAGCAGCCAGCAGGGCTTCGTCACTGAGGCTGGCGAGTTCCTGACTCGCGCTGAAGCCTATGAGCGGGCCGTACGGTGCAAACAGATAAAGGAAGACGGCGGCACGAGAACCCTTGTATCGGAGATGATCTACTGAAAATCAAAGTCAGGAATATCAAAGAACTGGTTGACGTGTGCGACAAAGATTGCCCACGCCGCCCGTGCTACTGGTGTCGTCCAGACCCCGGCTCGTTCACGCAAGGTGTCGGCTACCGAACGCGCACTGACGCCTATGGCAAGATTGGCTGGCTCTGTGGGAATAGGGAGGTGCATGGCTGTCCGTGGCCCAAGCCCGCACCAGTTGACAAGAAGGGGCCGAAGTGAAAGCTGAGTTCATAGCGGGCGAACTGCGGCTGACGGCCACACTGCCAGCGGAGCGTGATATGATGTCACACTTCTTCGGCACGGGTTTTGTTCACCTGCGGGTCAAGGCGAGCGAGAAAGGAAAGGGGGACATCGTGCGGCTCAGCCCATCCACAATGGAGTGGAATCCGACGATTGATGCGGACGCCAAGGAAAAGAATTAAGGAATAATCAATGAGCGTTCAGATATATCAGGGTGATTGTTTGGAGGTTCTAAAAACCTTACCGCCCGAGTCCGTACATTGTTGTGTGACTTCGCCGCCGTATTTTGGGTTGCGAGATTACAAAATCGAAGGCCAATTCGGCTTGGAGCAGAATCCCGACTGCGGACGCCACGGGCTTGTTAAGCTGAGAACTGATCTGGAGCAGGACTGGCTGCTTTACGCAATGTATCAGTTGCGGAGCGCAGGGTTGGACACGATGTGTCGGCCCGAGCGGGTGCCTGCGGATATTTCTGAATGCTTTGAGCCTGCCGAATGCGGCATGTGCTATGTGTGCAGGATGGTTGCCGTTTTCCGAGCGGTACGAAGGGTGTTGAGAAACGACGGCACATGCTGGCTGAATCTTGGGGACAGTTATTCAGCGACTCACCAAGGCCGACAGGGAACATCACATTCGGATGCGTTTCACTCTACGGGACAAGCCTACATTGACAATGTGACTTGCACGCGACGAGAAAAAGGGGTTCCTGATGGCCTCAAACCCAAAGACTTGATCGGTATCCCGTGGCGCACGGCACTGGCATTACAGGCTGATGGCTGGTATCTGCGGCAGGATGTTATTTGGCACAAGCCGAATGTGATGCCGGAAAGTGTAACGGATAGATGCACAAAGGCTCACGAGTATGTTTTCCTGCTGGCGAAGAGCGAAAAGTATTTCTATGATGCCGAGGCTGTGAAAGAGCAATCAAGTTCCAACCCGGTGTCATCAGCAAGAAGGAAAAGGAAGGACTTTTCGACAATAGGAACGAAAGAACTTCAGGGCTCAGTATACGGACAAAGCGGTAAGGGATTGAACTCAGAGAATAAGGGGGAAACTCGCAATCGCCGATCCGTATGGACAATCAACACAAAGCCATTTAAGGGTGCCCATTTCGCTGTTTTTCCGCCTGCGCTCGTAGAGCCGTGTATCCTTGCGGGCACCCATGCGGGCGGCACGGTTCTCGATCCATTCGGCGGTGCAGGCACGACAGGCTTGGTCGCCGATCAGCACGGAAGAGACGCAATCTTGATAGAGCTAAATCCAGAATATTGTGCTATGGCCGAGAAAAGAATCAACGATGCCGCTACCGCCCGTGCCGAATCGAATCGTCAAGAATCTGCCGCAGGGAGAATATAGGCGTGGCACCCCTGCGGTTTATCTCAAAACGGCACATGCCTTTTTCGATGTCCACTTTAAGCCACGGAACGGCTTCACTGGCAGCCCTGATCGCCTTGGCGGCTTGTGATGCCGATTTATTGGTGATGCCGATATGATTGCACAGCTTATCCAGCCCGATCTTGTAGCTCTTGCGATTGCTCTGCATGCCGAGCCACCACTGAAGCGCAAGGGAGCATACCCTGTTGGCCTTGATGTCATTCAGCGGCATAAACCACGGGCTTGCAGTGAGAGCAACGAGATATTCCTCGGCGATGTGAAGCTCAATGTCGTTGTCCTTCCGATGGCTGGCCGTGATGACATTCAGGTATTCCAAGTCTCGCAGTGCGCCATCCAGCGAGCGGTTGAAAGAAGTGCATGGCGGCTTACCGAGCAACTCTGCGAACCTTCGCCGATGAATATTGATGATGCGGCAGTCCATGTGGCCCGTAAGCACATACCAGCCGATACCGAGAAGTGTCTGGAGCCCGATCAAACCAAGGGAGCCCTGCGGCTTGGCCGTGGAATGGCAGATGCTGATTTCCATATTTCTGGGGATGACAGTCCAAAGCGCGGCATTGATGGCCTTCGGCGTAACAAGCCGTCTGCCGGGATGGCCCTTCCCATGACAGGTATCGCACAGTGTGACGCATTCGCATTTGTCGGTATCGTGCAGGGATATGGCGTGCTTGATTACCGCGTCCTTATCGCCATAAAGCTGCCACAGGCCAAGGATGATATGATAGAGCGTGATAACATGGTGGCACTGAAGGTTCACAGTGGCGTCACATTTGAGGCAGTGTGTGCCTATGTTACGGGAAACCCACTTGCCGTATTCCACCGATATACGAATGGCTCTTTCGATTTCTTTGACCAGTGTAAAGTCGCCGCTCTGCATGTCCATACTATACGCAGCGGTAATGGGATTTGCGTCGTCAAAAAGTGGGATTTGCGTCGCTATCTCGGTTTTGGCCTGTTTCCGTTGCAAGATACCGAGACAAAAATGACTTGTGGCGGAAAACAGAGCATTTTAGAGTGCCAATTTCGGGGGCTTAATAACTATAATAAGCAAGCTGTTTCCCCTGCCGCAGTATTCACTGGCTGTCTTGCGCCGCACGCCGTTGTCCGCTTCATTGCGGCCCTACGGGCATCCACTGGCCTACGCCGAAATTTCCACCCTTTTCCGCTGCGGCTCGGCACTGGCCATCCTTTTTGGGCTTCATCGGCAAAGGGAAGGGAGTGTATTGGGACTTCGTTTGTGGGCTTCTGTTTTGGCTTCTTGCCACTCAGTGACAATTTTTTGATATTTTGCGCTACAGTGTGAGTTGAAAAAGAGAAAGGGTGCGTAGCCCCTGAAAGGTAAACAACTGAACGAGCAGGAGAAAATATGAATAACGCAGTGATCGCAGCCGAATTGGTGAAGATGGCCAAGGAACTGGAAGCGGTGGGATTCGATCAGGATGAGAGGCCGGAATTTCTCGGTGTGGCAAACGGCATCGAATCTCTTCGTGGCAGGTTCAGCCCTGCATCCGATCCAGCAATCTTCCTTGGCATCATCAGGGATATGGCGGTGCATCTTCGGCGGGGGAATACGGATGCCATACATCGGCTGTCGCAGGAGCTGGTTTCGGAATTCGGAAGGTAGGAGATGGATACCATGAATAACACAGTGATCGCAGCAGAACTGGTAAAAATCGCCAGCGCATTGGCGGGCTCACCGAGACAGGCTGGGCCAAGGGTACGAAACCTTCAGGAAGGGATTGCTCAGGCAAAGGCTAACGCCGCACGGTTCAATGCGACTTTCTATGTCAATTCCACATCTGATGGCATTCGTGTCGAGCGTGAGCCCGTGACTCAATCGTGGGCTGGCAATAAAACGCTGGCTGCCGTGAGTCCCGACGGGAAAGTGAAGAGTGCCTCGGTGAAGCAAGCCGCAATAGTTCCAATGGCTTCCGATTGGCAGAAGATTGAGAACACCCTTCGCACCGCCCGCAGAATGATGGAAGATGCCGAAAGCAAGTTGGCCGATCTGAAGCAGATATATGCACTGGACAAGTTCATTGGCAGGGAGATTTCAAATTCTCTTGTTGAGTTAATGGACGCCGAAAGCGCGTGCGAAGATGCTGCCGATCTGGCAAACGACAGAATGAGAAGGGGAGTGTAACTATGAACGACAAACTGGCAAACGACAGAATGAGAAGGGGAGTGTAACTATGAACGACAAAGCTGTAGCAACCGAGTTAACCAAGATAGCAGGGCTGATCTTCCGCCCTACATTCCTTCAGCACCGGGAGCCGTTGCAGGAAGGCGAGCAGGCCAAGCCGTGGAAACTGTACGAAATAGCCAAGAACGCCTACGGCAAGCCATTCAAGCCCGAACTGGTGGACGAATACGAGACCGAGCGGGAAGCGCAAATCGAACAGCGCAGGCAGCGTGAAAAGCAGGTGCGTACCGAGCCGCAGGTATTCCGCCGCTACGAGTACCAAGTCAGCTACGAGAAGACGGGCACGATGCACGCTGCTTCCGAGCTGGTAAAAGTGGCACGGGAACTGGTGAACAAATACGCTTCCATAGCCGAACGCATAGCAACCGATCCGTTGTGGCAAACTGGCCGTGCAGGCGAAAGCCTGTCCGACAAGATGAGCAAGTTGCTGCGTGCTGCGGCTGATGCGAACAGGGAGTTTCAGTTCTTCGACAGGGTTTCGTCCGCAATGTCCGTCCAGCTCGGCAGCCGAAGCGAAGTGATGGCCATGACGCGGCAGATCGAGGCTCTGAAAAAGGCAATCCTCGATGTGCAGAATAGGGCTTATCTTGCCATGAGCGCGGCTGAATCGCTACACGACGAGTTCACTCGTGCGGCGCAGGAGTACAACGGGTGAACCGATTTGCGGCCATAGCCGAGCGAATCACTGCCAAGATTGATGAGAGCTTGGCATTTGAATTGAGCCAGACGATGTGGAAGGCAAAAGCAGCAATCGAAAAGGCGACGCATAAGGCTCTGAGTTCAAATAATTCCGAAGCAATGGACATGCTTGATAGAGCGTGGAAGCCATTAAAGGAAATGATGACTTTTCTCAATTGGCAGTTTTTGAAATATAGCGATCCATTGACAAATATGTCCGAGCAGCAGGCTCACCGCTTGCTGGACTCGGCCAAGGATACGCTGCAAATAGTGAAAAAGATAACGAGCGTTTTCGGACTAAGATGAAAAACCGATATTCAGCCATAGCAGAACGGATAGCGGGATTGCTCGATGAACCCAGCAGGGAGTCAGGATTGCCTTCTCCGTTTGAGCGCGAGATTCTGTTCAACAAGATTCAGCATGGTGATTTTGTAACAATAGTCACACCGCATGGCTCCACCCGGAAAGGCAGGGCGGTTATGCGCGGGCCTGCTGGCTGGGTATTGAATCTCGGCGGGGCTCACGGCACGCCGGGAATTGCCAGTGAAGATAATGTCATAGCGTTACGCAAGGGGAGAGCATGAATAGACGCGGCTCAATAAACTGGCAAACCATGCTGGAGCGGATGCACGAGCGCACCGCTGGCATACAAGGTGCAAGAAAAGTTCCAGTAGACAGCTTGGATTCTCGGACAAGGGCCGACATAGCAGAGCATCTTGCCTACGATGTTCCAGCATTGAAGAAACGAAATTACACGGGGGAAGAAGCATATAGCGAGATATTCGGATTGGTGCAGCAGCCAGTTGTCATGGTGGGCTACATGAATCCAGCCGTGCTGAGAAAACAGTTTGGCCCGAGTCGTGGGACAAGTGAACTAGCAGTTCAGAAGTACCGGCAAATGTTGCGCGACGGGGTGGAATTCGATCCCGTGTTTGTGGCAAATGGACGCTTTATCGATGGCGGACACCGAGTGGAAGCATATCTTCAGGAAGGCCGCAGTCAAATCCCTGTGGTGGATATCGGCCCGCTGCTGAACATGGACTGGGAAAAGTGGCTCGCGGGCGACGAAGGCTATTTTCCCTTCAAGGCTGGCAATCCCGGCGAAGAGCCAGTCAAAGTCGAGAAGAGCGTGATCCGAGGCACCCTGCCGACAGAAGACTTGGAATCCATGTGTTACATCCTGCGCGATATTTCCCTTTCCGATGACGAGATGGCCGGGAAGATTTCCGAGGCGACTGATTACATATCCCCCGAGGCAGGAAGCATCCTCGTCCGCGCATGGAGGGATGCGGGTCGCTCGGAGAAAGACTGGCAAAACCCAGAGCTGATGGATTTCATCAGGAAACAACTGATAACAAAAATGGGGAAAACTATGAACAAGGAAGACAGGATAGCGGATAAGATTGCATTCTCGTGGGATACGCCAGCGTTCGCGGCAAGCGAAATATTGAAGGTGGCCAAGGAACTGGTTTCGTTCGGGACTCCATCCAAGGCCGAAGTGAAGACATTCCTGTATAAGCCGCAGGGTGATTTCTTTTTCGAGCAGAAGCCCGACGGGCTCTACCTGACGCTTTACAAGAACACTGATACTCATTCCATCTTCAGCAGCTTGTTCCATAGTCGCTTCGATTTGGAAGAAGTAAGAAGCGGTATGGGAGAGTCAGTTTACAGGATTACAAGAAAGTAGCGTAGGATGCCCTATAACGGGCCGTGTGGCTGGCTTGGGTGTCATCACAAGGGGCAAGGGCTCCAAGCGGGCCACGGCGGCAGGGACAGGGCATTTGGGGCGCATGTGGCGCAAGAACGGCAAGAATGCCCTGCCGTAGCAGGAAAGAAATTGATTATCTCTGGATTTCCGCGCTCCTGCTGCAATGTGTTGGTAGAAAGAAATAGCATATGCCAAAATATGTGCCAAAACAGGTAGAGATGACTCGTCCGGGTTCGCAGTATAAATATCGCATTGAATATCCCAATGGCAACGAGAAGTGGGTGCGGGAACGCCCCGGCCACAAGAGCGATAAGTGGAAGATTCGCGAGAAAAAGAAGGTTTTGCGTGACCCAGCCGTGCGTGAGTTCCTTGGCAGGTTCACATATGTCGTAAATTCCTACATTGCCGAAGAAGCCGACGAAGACGCAATACGCAAGGTTGTGCGCGACTTTGAGACTACACGCGGCTGGAACAAGGCCCGATCCGTAGTGCGCAGAGTGAAGCGTTCGGAAAGCAAGAAGCTGGAGAAAGCCGAGGGTGACGCAAAGGAATGGCAGCAGAAGATCGTGGACGCAGTTGACATAGCAGTCGAATTTGTGGGCAGACGCAGGCGCGACAAGAAGGACAAAGAGGCCGCGCTCGGCACGAACAGGGAATACAAAACCAGAAACAGGTACATCAAAGACAACCTTGCCAAGCATGCCGAACGGATGAAGGAGCTGATGGCTCAGGGACTGACAAAGGAGCAGGCTTCAAAGCAGGCATATGACGAGCTGTTCGGGAGCAAGAAAGCCTACGATCAGCAGGACTATTACGCCGACATGGAATTCCCCGAAGGCGAAGGCCCCCGAGTAGCAAACGATTTAAGCCAGTCTGGACAAGCAGGTGAACAGAACATGAGCGTGAGAGCTTCAAACGATACTAATCTTTGGCTCGGCGACCGCTACACTGCTACCGTTGTCTGGGCTGGCCGTTCTTTAGGGAAGAAAGCCAGCAAGGAGATGGATGAGGTAGCCGTTGAAGACAGGTTGCTCAAGGTTTTCAACAATCTTCAACGGCATATCAAGAGCCGTGAGTTCACTCCCGATGGCATAGAAATAGCGGGTATGAACGGCAGGTTTGTTTATCTGAAACCGACTGGCGGCAACCTGACATGGGAAGCCTACGAGAATGACGGCGGGAAAATTGAAGTGGGTAGTGCGCCACTTGCTTCCAAGTGGGAGAACAAGGTGAAAGACATTCTGACAAGGGTGCTGGCGAATCCTTCCGAGCGGGTGAAGAACGCAGCAACCATGCCACTTGTTTTCACGGCACCCGAGGCTATAGAGAATCCGAACAACTGGCCTTCTGTGTTTCTCGCTGGAAGCATCGATCAAAATCAGGCCGAAGATTGGCAAAAACAGCTTATCGAATCTCTTGCTGGCATTCCGTGCGTGGTGCTCAATCCCCGAAGAAAAAAATGGGACTCATCGTGGGTTCAAAGCATAGACAACCCGCAGTTCAAAGAACAAGTGGAGTGGGAGCTGAAAGGACTGGAGAATGCCACGGTAATCGCCATGTGCCTGACAAAAGACTCCAAGGCACCGATCTCCCTGCTGGAGCTTGGGCTCCACGCGACGGACGGCAAGATGCTGGTATTCTGTCCCGATGGCTTTTATCGCAAGGGCAATGTTGATGTAGTTTGCGCCCGGTATGGCGTGCCTGTATTCGGCGACTTTGACGAGTTCACTGCGGCGGTAGAGAATAATCTTCTTGCCCTGAAGGAATACAAGGGAGTGCCGCTCACTTCTTCCGACAGGATTTCCCGCAGGATGCTTGCGCGGAAATTTGTCATAGGACTGCACAGGACTGCCAGCGTTGTCACCGAGAAGGGTTGTCTCGACCAATTAACACTGGCACTGTGCGGGCACGGGTATTCGTATTCCGAAGCCGAAGAGCTTCGCGCTACTGCCTGCGAACGGTGCAGGAACGCGCTCGCGTATGCGTGCGGGCTCGGGTATGGCTACCCCGTTCATTCCCCCGAGTGGGATGCTGCCAACACACGGTGCGAACTGTGCCAAGATGGGTTTTAACGCATAATTTTTTGATATTTTGCACTATTGAAAGGACATCGGATATGAACAGAATCGAGAAAATAGCAGCGAAGATGACGGCGGCAACATCCATCTCCAGCAGGATACGGAATGCTGAAGCACTCATAAAAGGCGGCGGACGCGGGATAGAACTCGGTATCCGCGAGATTGACTATCTCTCCCGCGACATGGCACAGCTTCACAAGCAGATGCGTGTCATACAGCGGTCGTCTGAAATGGGCTATGTTGGCGAATCTGTCATGCAGGAAGAGCTGCTGGGACAGTTGGAGAATTACAAGTAGGAGAATCGAATATGAATAACGCAGCAGTGGCGGCAGAACTGGTGAAGATAGCGAAGCAATTATCGGCGAGCAGAAGCCTTCTTGATTCCGTTATCACCGACGACGATGTTATGAAACTCAAAGGTGTCGTAGACGAGCAGAGTTACGATTTGGCAGTTGAAGTCTACATGAAACTGCACAGAGACTTGGAACTGACTGACAACCAGAATGAAGCTCTGCTTAGGCTGCGCCAGTGTGTTGACAGGGCTCACGGTATGCCGCAAGATGCGCACCGCAACAACATCTTCAAGGCGGCACACGCACTGGGAATCAAGCTTCCAAGCAGCATGTTCTAAGCGAAGGAAAAACACAATGAACAGACAAGCCGTAGCAGCAGAACTGGTGAAGATAGCCGAGAGCCTTATTATTGAAGACACGGCTGAAGACATTGCCGCCGATGTATCGTCCCGCATGGATGCAGGGATGAGTGTTTACGACGCATTCAAGAGTATAGGCTATGCCAAACTGTGGGCACTCACTCGGGACGCCGATACGCCGTATCAGTGGGAGCAACAGCCTCATCCGATGCGCGTAAGAATTCTCACCAAGGCAATAGAAAAAGCCATGCAGCGGTCGGCGTCTTCCAAGGTTGCCTATGGCTATCACAAATCCTATTATGGCGATCCGTATTGGTTGACGCTAAAATGGCCTGCTCATTGCGACAAGTGCAAGAAGCCGCTAAACAAGGGGGAACGAGCGTTTTACTACCCGCGAAGCAAGAGCTTTTTCGGTGAATCGTGCGGCCACGGTGAAGAAGCGGAACGCGATTTTCACAGCAATATCGAAGTCGAAGAGGGACATCTGATTGGATATTGAACTTATAGCGTCGCGGTTGCAGGCGTCACTGTTGTTCACGGCAGAAGAAATGGCTCTGCCGAAAACAGTGAGACAGCCTGCCAGCACCGAAGCCGAACTGTATGAGTCGGCCAATGACGCTTACGAACAAATGATGGGATGGCTTCCGTCACTCGGGCTGGAACATTATCACCAGACGGCTCCATTTGAGCCAAGGATAGCCTACAATGTTGAAGGCCCGATCTTGGTGACGACGCCAACAAAGAGCGCGAAAAGGGCAAGGGAGAAGGTTGCCGCCGATTACAATGGCGACTGGTCTCGCCTTACCGATGTTGTACGGGCGACTGTCGCGGTTGACATGGTGGCAGAGCTACCCGACACAGTGGATGCCCTGCGGCAATCGGGCATGAATCTGGCCAGAAGGCCGAAGGACAGATTTGCCAACCCGATGCCGAACGGATACAGGGACGCGCACCTGAACGTGGTATATGGTAACGGGCACATTGGAGAGCTTCAGATACATGTGAAGCCGATACTGCGGGCAAGGGAAGAGATGCACGGGGAATACGAGAAGGTTCGGGCGATTGAAGCGCGGATGAAGAAGGGCGACAGGGAAGACTTCACGGCAGAAGAGAAAGAGATTTTTGATGACGCCGAGGGCACGATGGCCCGCAAATACGCGAAGGCATGGGCCGATGCAGGTGGCGGCAAAACTGCCAGTATGCCATGCAGGGCTGGAATGACTGATTTGAACAGGGCAGGAGAATTACTTGCCTGTGGGTAAAACAAAGGAGAAACAAAATGAACAGGATAGCAGCCGCAGGGCCATACACCCTGCTTGAACAGTTGAACGACAGCCTTCGCAAAGGCGAACTTCTTGACGAAGCATATCTCAAACTTGTTGGCCACGGATGGGGCCATACGCAAGGAGTGGATTACATCTACGGCAGGGCTGGCGGCGATATTGCTTCTGTATTGATCGGTTTTGAAGCGGGCCGTAAGACTATGGACGAGACGATAGCAACGGTCAGGCGCAACATAACGCAAGCACTGAGGGACAATGAGCCGTTCCGTGGCTTGCGCGGTGAAGAAGGGGCGACACATGCGTTATGGATGAACCTGATGGATAAGGGCCGTGCAGCAGGCAATAAGCAGGCCGGGCTGATGATGTCGGGAGCAGTCAAGGCACTCTACTACGCCCAGCACCGCATAGCGACGCTCGGCAGGGATTTGGAGAAGCAGATGATCGTCCTGAGCGATAATCTGCAATCGCCTGTTTATGCGGAGAATAAGAACGCAGTCATAATGAATGTATACTCCACCAAGGATGTGTTGGAAAACTTGATAAAGGCCGCATCTGATTTGAAAAGCGATTTAGACGGCATTCACGCAGCGGTGGACAGGATTAAGGAAGCCAGCGAGAAGACAGCAGGCGCGGGCCTGAGTGACAAGCAGATTGCCGAGCGAATCTATCGCGGACTGAATCGCATGGCGCAGATTATCAAGCACGAGTTCCCGTCTTCCACCCTGCGATATGGCAACAAGGAGTTGAACGGCACCATAGAAGGCCGCAACGTCAAGATATACTACCGCATTATCAGGGCGAGCAACGGCGAAGTGGCAGGATTGCCAGTGATCGTGCTGGACGGGCAGAAGTATGACGACTTTGACGGCTACTTCACCGAGAAAACAATCACAGACAAGCTTGGGAAATTGCTCAGCTCAACGAGCAAGGCAGCGGCCTCGGGAACCCGCCTGAGTCTGGTTCGCAAGTCCGATACCGATGAGTGGGTTGTCAAGGTATTCATTGATGGCAAATATGATGAAAGCAAGAGCTATTACACCGATGACAAACAGGATGCCATCAACACCATGAGCAAAATGAAAAAGGACATGGGGATAACAGCGAGCGCGGACGGTCAGGCAGTGGCAGCAGAGCTGGTTGCGGTCGCCGAATTGCTCGCCGCTGATGAGAACGCCAAGCAGGCAACAAGAGAGTAATAGGCGGAGAATGGCAGACGTATATCCAAAGTCGCTTGCGGATGTAAACAAGGCGGTGCGCCCGCTCGGTGTTCGGTTCTACCGCAGTCCTGCTGGCTATTATTACCCAGTTGCGCTGGATGGAAGCTGGACGGGAGAAGGCGTGTACGTTTACAGTGCAGCACAGATGAGCCTCGATTTTTGGATAAAGGAAGCACGGAAGCAGGCAGACAAGTTCACACGGCAGGCTTCCCGCAGGGCGAATACCCTGCCGAGCGTGAAAGAATTGATTTCGATAGTGAAAGAATTGAAAGGCGTCTAATGCGAAGAGCCTGCAAAGTAACATTGAAATATATTACGGCCAGAAAGCAGAGGCAGGTCAATGCTTTGATTCAGTCTTATCGCTCTGCGGTGAATTTTTACATCAAATCGTTTTGGGATGTTAGAGGCAAGCTCGACAAAGAAACTCTTGCAAGGCTTCGGGATAGTCGATTGTCCGAACGCTACAAGCAAGCCGCACTGAAGCAGGCTTTTGATATTGTGATCGCTACCAAGAAGTCGGCCAAAGTTCTTGGCAAACATTGCGAGGTGCCGATTTTCAATGGCAAAATTATTCTCGATCAAAGACATATTGCCACCGAAGACGGAAATGGCTCTTTCGATCTTGTCCTGAAGCTTGCTGCTCTTGCAAAAGGACACAGAATCACACTGCCGACAAAGCATACAGCCATGACAAGGAAATGGCTTTCCGTGCCGAATGCCAAGTTTATCCAAGGATGCGCACTATCCGAAACTGGCATCACTCTCTGGGTAAGTATCCCCGAACAACCACTGAAACAAGAAGGCCGGGTTCTCGGCATAGACCTTGGTGTGAACAAACTCATTTCCGATTCAGATGGCAACCACTACGGCAGAGACTTCAAAGCCATCCGTGATAAAATCAGACGCAAGAAACCATGTTCCAAAGCCAAACATCGTGCGCTCAAAGAGCGTGAAAACTACATTTGCCGCATTGTAAATCAACTTCCGTGGCAAGACTTGAAGGTGATCGGTTTTGAAGATTTGATTGGTATCAAAACTGGCAAACAGAAAAATCGTGGTAAAGATTTCAGAAAAGCTATGGCACCTTGGATAGTTCGCAGGGTAGCTGGCAGGATAGAGTGTAAAGCGCAGGAGAACCGTGTTCGGCCTGTGAAAAATAACCCTGCTAACACCAGCCGAACTTGTCCACAATGTAGTTTGGTGTCGAAAGAAAACAGAAAGGGAGAGAAATTCCAGTGTGTTTCCTGTGGCTACAAAGGTGATGCCGATACTGTCGGGGCACTGAATATTCTCGCTAAAACCTTGGTAACTCTTGGGAGTTTACAGTCCCCAAGGCAAAAACAAAAGAAGGTGGCGTAGAATGAGCACATTCGGCCCTTCTAACTATCACACGCTCAAAATGATCGAGCCGTGGACGGACGCTTATGGCACCCCTGCTCAGGATTTGGTTAAAGAATACGCTGGCGCGGATGGTCAGCAAATGCAGCCGCTCAGAAGGCGGCCAGACTACGGGGAGAGAGAAATGGACATCAAAGACAGAGTGCTGGCAATGCGGGACAACGATCATGTTTCACGCGCCGATGTGGCAAAGCTGTGCCCCGACTGCGGAGAGAAAATGGCGAGAAACAACATTCGCTCGGTGAAGGCTTCCGTGGTAAAGGATGTTATTGTGAAACACGAGATGCGTGCCGCACTGGCGGAAGTCAGGAAGGAATAAGACAAATGAATAGACAAGCCTTAGCAAAAGAACTACTGGCAATAGCCAGCACATTGGTTGAAGCCGATTCCGATTTGCCTCGTCTGGAGCTGAAGCAGTTGGACAGGGAGGCGGGCGTATTCCCGTCGCAGAAATCACTTCAGGATTACATGCGGGAGCACCCAGATGCGAAGAGGGGCCAGCACAAAGTGAACTATCGTGAATGGAAACGAAAGTACCGGGACTAGGATGAACTATGCCGCCGCAGAGTTGCTGAAACTGGCAAGGGAGCTGATCGCCTCGGTTCCCTTCAAGGACATTCCTGTCGGCAGCTATTTCCATACAGGCACTGGCAAGGGAATGGGATACGAGAGCGATACCGTCCAGATAACTGTGTTCCAGAAGACAGACTCTCAGAAAGCAGAGGTTGTCAAGGCAGACTGGGCACCGAGGCAGATCGGTCGAGTTGATCGGTTTTCGCCGTTCAGCCCAGTATTTACCTTGGGCTCCCTGCCGACGCACGACACGAGAAAGGGGCTGTGAACAGAGTCGCATATGATTACTCTTGCCTGATGGCGCGGATGCCTGATCCCATTGCCTCCAATGTGCAATCTATTGCCGCTGCCATTCCGCCTGAGTTTATCTATAACACCCTCGATGGCGAACGCGGCAAGGCCAAGGATGTCCATGTCACGGTTCTTTACGGCATACACACAACGAATCCCGATGAAGTTATGCAACTGGTTGCTGGCATTTCTCCGCTCAGGGCCACACTCGGCAGGACTACCGCGTTTTACAATCCCGAGTGCATTGCTCTCAAGGTAGATATGCAGAGCAGCGACTTGGTGAACCTGAATAATCTCATCAGGCGTTCTCTCCAGTACACCAGTATCTATCCCAACTACATACCGCATATAACGATTGCCTATCTGAAGAAAGACGAGAAGAACCCGTATTACTACCGCAACTATATGACGGATGATTTTGAAGGAATGGAAGTTGTGCTGGACGAGCTTGTGTTTTCAACACCGGGCGGCAAAAAAGAAACGATAAGACTGAACGCAGTGGTTTCCAGTGCCGTTCGGGAACTGCGGATAGCGAGCAGCGTTTTGTCAGGAAGGAGTGTGCGAAATGCCGTGGGATAGCGTTTCTGAAGCAGAAAAGAAAAATCCGGGATTGAAAAAATATTCCGATAAAGCGAAGAGGGGATGGCTCTCCTCTTTCAATTCCTGTATGGAAGATAGCGGCAATGAATCGAAGTGTTTCGCCATTGCTTATTCTGTCGCCAACAAGGTTGACGGCAAGAAGGCTTCCGACGATATCGCCCGATCCTTGTTGGATATAGCGAAGGAATTGCTTCGTGTATGATGACAAAGGCAGATACCTTGGCGTGCCAAACTGTGAAAACTACGGCGGCATAGCTCGGTTTGTTGACAAGCAGTGCTGTGGCGGTTGTGCTGTTCAGGTGCCTGAGATACTATGCAAGAAGCGCGGTGAAATCGGCTCTGATTACTGCAACGCTTCTTGTTCGGAAAGAAAAATGCTTAAAAAGTAACCGCTCTTTCGTAATATGGTGGTGAGCGAAACTATGATTACCGACAGACTCTTCATTGAAAAAAATTGCCCGCACTGCGCGACAATCGTGGCCGCACTGGTCATGGATGCCGCAATGAACGACGCATTCCGTGGCAAGGATGGGCAGGCTTTCCACGTTTTCTCTTCCCTTTCCAATGCGGCTTCGATAGAACTTCTTAACAAGTTCGACTTTGACGGGAAGCACATACCCATATTGGAGAAGCACACGGGCGAATTGCTCACAGAGCCGAATCAGATTTTGAACTACTTGACGCAACAGGGAATGACGAAATAGGAAGGGAAATATGAGCGACAAAGACAAACCAGTTCATGCAGTGGACTTCGATGGGACTCTCAGCAAGTATAACGGCAGGGAGCACATTGACTACGATCCCGCCAAGTATGGAGCCCCCATCGACAAGATGGTTCGGCGGGTGAGGATATGGCTGGCCAAAGGCGAAGGGGTTGTCATTCTCACGGCACGGGTGCATTCGTTCCACCCCGCTGACGCGATTCTGGAATCAACCAAGGCGATCAACAAATTCTGCTTGGAGAACTTCGGACGCGAGCTGCCAGTCACATGTGAAAAGCATCCTTCCTACACAGACCTTTGGGACGATAAAGCAGTGCGGGTGATTCGGGACACGGGCGAAATATCCTGCGGCGCGGATGTTGATGACCCGCTTACTCAGGGTGCCGATGCAATAGGAAGCTTTCTGGGATAAGACAACACGCCGCGAAAGCGGAAAATATGAAAGGAAATCACAATGTCTCTGCAATTGTTCAGGCCGAAGTATGAAGTCGAGGAGTGCATCCGCGAGATTCGCAAGGTGATGGAAACAGGCTGGACAGGCTGCGGCCCCAAGTGTGTCGAGTTTGAGAAGGCTTGGCAGGATTACACTGGAGCAGCCTATCCGCACTTTGTCAGCAGTGCCACTGCCGCGCTACACCTTGCCGTTCGACTTCTGGACTTGCCAAAGGGCTCCAAGATCGTATCCACGCCGATCACATTCGTTTCCACCAATGCCGCTATCGTCTACGAAGGACATGAGCCCGTCTTCGCTGATGTTGCCAGTGACATGAGCATGAGGTTTGAAAGTATCGAGAAGGCGGTGGAGAAAACTGATGCCAAGGCTGTCATCTGGGTGCATTATGGTGGCAGCGTCTCAAGGGATTTCTACGCGCTGATGGACGCTATCAACTCTGGCAAACTCAATGTGAAGGTAATCGAAGATTGCGCCCATGCCTCGGGGGCCTGTTACTTCGATGGCAGGCGGGTAGGCAGTCGCACGGATACGATTTCCTGTATGTCTTTTCATTCCGTCAAGAACCTTGCCATTTTCGACGGCGGCATGATTTGCGTGCCTACCCAGCAGATGCGCGTGCGTGCGGGCGCGTTATCATGGCTCGGCATAGACAAGGGAACATTCGCCCGCACAGTGGACGGCGCGAACGAAGTATATAAGTGGGCCTACAATGTGCCCGAGCTGGGCTGGAAGTATAATGGCAACGACATAGCTGCGTCTATCGGCCTCGTGCAGCTCAGGTATCTGGACAGGGACAATGCCTACCGCAAGCAGATTTACGAGTGGTACAAGGACTTGATGGGTGACAAGGTGATGACTCACGAGCGCGGAAGCTCCCATCATCTGCTGGTTGCGTGGGTGAAGGACAGGGACGGAGTGATTGCCAAACTGAAGGCTAATGGTATCGCTCCCGGTGTCCACTACCTGCCAAACTACCTGTTTTCTCCATTCTCTCACTACGACCACTCACTCTGCGTCTATGCTGATAAGGCGTTCGCAGAAATCATCAGTCTTCCTAATCATCTGGAAATGACTCGCAAGGATGTAACAACAGTTTGTGGAATCGTTCAAAATGGTGGCTGAGGAAGGACTGACGTTACTGGATGTCGAGAACGAAAAGGATGTCCGATTCCTTTTCACTACGCGCTCGCACCCGAAGATTGTTCCCTATCATTTCGGCCATCCGCCGCCTGATTTGCAGTCTCATGTTGCATGGCTCAAAAAGAATGTTCCATACACGCGCACGATGTATATCATGCACGACGGCTCGACACCCGTGGGGTATTGCCAGTGTCACAAACCGATTGGCGGCACTGTCGAAGTGGGCTTTGTTGTGCATCCTGATTACCAAGGAAAAGGCTTCGGCGGCAGAATGATTGACGCGCTGGTGCATCGACTGCAAGCGGTGCCAGAGATACGCCGAATCGAATTGCAGGTGAAATGCGACAACGAGCGGGCCATCGGTGCGTATAGTAGGAGAGGATTCAGGATAATGGCGTTTGTTGATGATGTAATCGTGATGGCAATATGACAGGCACTTTTCACATAGTAATAGCAATGAAGCCGTGCGAAGGCACTTTTGCCGAAAACGCGCTGAAGCACGGTGTTGCAGGGTTGGCCATCGATGCGTGCAGAATTCGTGCGAATGACGGTGTTCCGTTATTTGACAATGGAAGGCGCATTTCTAAGTCGGCCTATGCAGATGGATTAGGATGTGCTGGTCGAACTGGCGAGATAAGTACCCAAGGTCGTTTTCCTGCCAATCTGATCCGTGACAATTCACCAGAAGTGCTGGCAGGATTTCCTGAGACAAAGAGTCCAAAGCCTTATGTCTTTAGTGGTAAAAAGAGTGGGGGATTTACCAATGGAGATATTGGGAATGGGATAGGCCATGAAAAAGAATATGGTGACTCGGGCTCGGCAGCCCGTTTCTTTCACGCAGTTGAAGAATATGAGATAGAGGGTGAGGAAACATGAACCCAGAAACACTCAGGAAAATCAGGGCGATAGTTCAGAAGCAGATGCGGCAGGAGCAGCCGCCGCAGCCGCCTGTAGCCCCCGTAGAGCCCACGCCGCCGCAGGAGCCCGTTCCAGTGCAGGAGCAGCCTGCCGAAGCCACCACGGCCCAGCCAGAGGCGCAGGAGGCGGCTCCTGAAGTTGCGACGCAACCAGTGGAGCCCGTAGAAGCGGCTTCCGTGCGGAACCAGTTGATCTTCGGTGATTGCTTGGAGTTTTTGCGGACTTTGCCTGATTCCTGTGTCTCATCTTGTTTAACAGACCCGCCGTATGCGCTAGACAACAGACAACCAGATATTCGTAAGGTTCTTTCTGCTTGGCTGGCTGGCGAAAGTATTTCCGCAAACAGCAAGGACTTCATGGGAAAAGATTGGCAACTTCCCGGCCCTGAAATCTGGCGAGAAGTGTTTCGCGTGTTGAAACCCGGTGGCCATATTTTTAGCTTCAGTGCGACAAGAACCTATGATTTGATGACGATGGCATTACGAATTGCGGGATTGGAAATCAGAGACAAACTGAGTTACTTCTGCGAGATTTCCGATAATTCTACTTGTCTCACATATGGCCAAGGATTCCCAAAAAGCTTAAATATTTCAAAAGTTTTAGAGCAATCGGGTCATCCTGAAGAGGCGGAATTATTTAAGGGATATGGGAGCGCACTGAAGCCCGCAGTTGAGCCGCTAGTTTGTTGTTCCAAATCCGAAGCCAACACCGAAGCCCCTTCACTGGCAATCCCGCCGTTCAAGTACGAACCCAAGGTGTCCACAAGGGAGCGCAACTACGGCTGCAAGGATTTGTTCTGGCGGCACGACGGCAGCGAATACCAGCCGATTGAGCAGGCGGAGTATGACGCATTGAAGGCCGACAATGAGGCCCGCAAGGCGGAAGAAGGCTTCGAGCCAGCGAAAATTGCTGAAGGAAATATTTGGCCTTGCGTTAAGAGCATCAATTTCATGCGGTATCTGGTGAAGATGGTTAAGATGCCGAAGGACAACCTGATTCTCGATCCGTTTTGCGGCTCGGGAACCACTGCGATAGCCTGTATCCTTGAGAATTGTGATTTCATAGCAATAGAGAAAGACCCAGTGGCGCACAGGATTGCTGCGGCACGAATTGAATACTTCCAGCGCCGAGAACGCGCTGAAGCACGGTGTGGCGGGGTTGGCTATTGATGCGTGCAGAATTGAAACAAATTGGGAATTGGAATCAAGTGTCAGAATGGGGCACAAGAATAAGCCAACCAAAAGTGACGGAATCACAGGATGGAATGGAAAACAAATGCACGCGGAACCGCATATAAATGGTCGTTTCCCTGCCAATATTTTGCACGACAATTCACCCGAAGTGCTGGCAGGGTTTCCCGTGACAACGAGCGGGAAACTAACAACAAAGAGTAAGGCGGTGGGGTGGGACGGTGATGGCGGGAAACAAACATGGAAGGGAATGAGTGGCGACTCAGGCTCCGCAGCCCGCTTCTTTCACGCAGTTGAAGAATACGCAGCCGAGGCCGAAGAATGATCCACAAAATCACCTTTGTCATAAACGGCCATGATGCCGTGCTCAAACGATGGGCCGTGGGCTATCTCTGCAATGCGCTGAACGATCTGTCCTTCGATGCCAAGATTGTGGATTTGGCCCGAGGCGGTAAAGAACAAGACTGCGAAGGAGCGGATGTGTTGGTTGTGTATCGGTGTTTTGATTACCGCACGACGCGGATGGCTCGAAGGATGAAAGAAAAAGGTGCGTTCGTACTCTTCTTCATTGATGACTACTTGTTCCAGCCGAACTGCAAATACACCGAAGGACTGGTTGTTCCGATGGAACCGATGGAAAATGCAGACGCGATAGTGTCGTGCAGTTCAGTGCTGCTGTCCAAGATTCCGTGGGATAAGCCGAAGATACTGAGACGCAGTGTTTTGGACGCCGAGGCCATGTCTGTGTTGAAGCAGGAATACAGACGAGCGGGGCCGTTCTCTATTGGCTGGGTTGCAGGAGCGGGCCGTGGAACTGGCTGGGATATGTTCGTATCGGAGTTCCTTGATATTCTCAATGCCGAATTGAAGGATGGAGAACAGTGCGTGTTCCATTCATTCGGCCAGCGGTTCTTGCACAGTCGCACGAAAGTTACCGTCAAAGAGCATATGTATTTCCACTGGGAAGACTGGAAAGGGCTCTATTCGGAACTGGTATCCTTCAATATGGGCACATCTATTAACCCGCTGGACGAGCATGATGAGTTCTGTAAGTCTAAATCCGAGCTGAAATGGGTGGAAACCGCTGCAATGGGCGTTCCCCTGATAACATCAAGAGTGCCGCCATACGCAGAGTTCATGCAAGAAGGAGAACTTGGATTTTTTGCTTCCACACCAAGAGAATTTGCTGATAAAGTATTGCTCATTATGCGCGACGAACAGCTATCGAGAAAAGTATCGGCAAATGTTTCTAAGTATGTGGTTGAAAATTACGATGTGAAAGAAAACGCACGCAAGTTTGCGGATGATATGAGACAGGCCATGAAAGTAATAAGGAAGCAATGATCCAGATTTCCATAATAATGTCTACCTACTGCCGCAACAGGCCGAACGGGGATTGTCCTAATCTGCTGAGAAGGGCCATTGATTCCATTTTAGCGCAGACATTCATCGACTGGGAATTTATCCTGATAGATGATGGTTCCAAGGATGGTTCGGAAAAAGTATGTAGGGAATACGCGCTGAAAGACGCACGAATACGGTATGTCAGATTTGAAGAGAACTCGGGTTGCCCGGCGCGGCGATACAATGACGGCATGAAGATGGCGCAATCACCCTATTTCATGTACATGTTTGACGACGATTATCTGTATCCACACGCAATGCAGTGCCTGTATGAAGCCAAGACGAAAACTTTTCCACAGTGCGGTATGGTTTATGGATTGGCCGACTATGTTGACGCCAAGACTGGAGAGAAGAAGATGGGTTTTGGCGAGCCGTGGAACATGGAAGTTCTATCCAACAGGAACATCCTCGGGAATCTTTCCGTCATTGTCCCGAGGACGACGATAAACACCGTGGGAGGCTATGACGAAAATCCGATTCTCAGGAGATGGTGTGACTGGGATTTGTGGAAACGAATCGGAATGAAGTTTCCAGTGGAGAGGGTATCTGTGTCCGTAGGATGCGTGATGCACAGCTCGCCAGATAGCATCTACAAGACGGTTAGATTATCAGATGACGATACGAAGAAAATTTCTGAAATACAAACGATCCAATGCAGGCATGTAAGACTTCAGGGCGAAATATCTCTTGTCGAAACTACGACAAAACCATCAATAGAGCTGGGTGGAAAAAAGGTCTGCATGGTTATGGCCTATACGCCACAGAATCCCAAATTCGACAAGATGGGAAGATTCGCCTCGGCTGTGAATATGGAATACTGCCGAAAGCATGGATATGGATTCAGGCTTTACACATCCGGGTTTGCCAAGGACAGGCATCCGTCGTGGAGCAAGATACTGTTCATCAGAGACACGCTGAAGACATATCCGTGGGTGATGTGGATTGATACCGATTCGGTAATAACTAATCCAAATATCACGCTGGACAGATTTCTTGATGATAGATTCATGCTGGTAGTCGGCAAGCAAGACTGGAACATTCCGCCTTGGAACAGCATAAACTTTGGCGTGTTTTTTGCCAGAAGCGAACCTTTGACTGAAGAATTTCTTGATAAAGTTTGGAGCAACAAAATACGAGAGGGCGATATTGGATGGGAGCAGGCCAGCGTTCGGGGAGTAATGCGCATCGAGCCGTTTAAGCAACGAATCAATGTGGTATGCAGAAGAGAATTCAATTCTATTGTTCCTCATGAATCTCTTATGTTGCCGAAGGAGTTCAATCACGATACGGAATCGTGGCACAAGGGGGATTTTGTCGCGCATTACGGGGGAATCAGAAACGACACAACTGAAGCAATGTCGGCCATGCTGGCAGACCGCGAGACGAAGAGTATCGTGTTTGTGACGCATAATCACGATCCAATGCAACAACGATGGACAGTGAGATACCTTAGCGAAGCACTCAAACCGCTTGGCATCAAATCACAGGTTGTGGATTTTGCTCTTGTCGGCGGCAAGGTTGCGTGCGAAGCGATATGTAGGGCGGCTGATGTCGTGGTCGTATTCAAATGTTTTCATCCAGATGTGATAGACATGATGAGGCGACTAAGGGCGCAGGGAAAATTCATGGTGTTCTTCATTGATGACTATCTTTTCCAGCGAGGTTGCAAATATACCGGGGGCGGCTTGACGCTCGAACCCCTGATGATCGCCGATGCCTTGATGTCGCCAAGCTCTTTCTTGTTGTCCAAAATGCCTTTTGATAAGCCGAAGATATTACGAAGAAATGTTCTGGATGAAGCAGGGATGACTGCATTGAAGCAGACTTATCGCCGAAACCCTGCCGTCTTTTCCGTGGGATTTACAATGGCTCCAAGCCGTGGCGCAGAGATGGACTGGTTTATGGAAGCGATGTTGGGAGAGTTGGATGTTGGAGTCAAGGACGGTGAGAAGATCGTGTGTCACTATTTTGGCAAGAAGTCGTTTCATCCAAGAAGCCGAATTGAACTCAAGGAACACGAAGCTTTTGATCGGGCGGACTGGCGAGGCTTCTATGCCAAGCTTGTTTCGCTGGATTTGGGGGTGGTCGCAAATCCAATGGATGAAAAAAATGAATATTGGCACTCGAAGTCGGAACTCAAATTTGTGGAATGTGGCGCAATGGGTGTTCCACTGGTAACAGTAAGAGTACCGCCGTACACGGAATTCCTCAAAGAAGGCGAAAACGGATTTTTCGCATCCACTCCGAAAGAGTTCGCCGAAAAGATTTTGGTGGTAATGCGGGACGAAGCATTGTCGAGAAGGGTTTCAGAAAAAACATCGGCACAGGTGCGCGAGCAGTATGATATAAGAGCGAATGCCGAGAAGTTTTTGAAGGATTTGACTAAGGCGAGAATGAGAGGAGAAGATAGGAGTGAAATTACCACACCAGTTGAAAAGGTTGTCGTTCCAGTTTATGTCGATCAGGATATGAAAGAGCGTACTCGCGTGTTGAATCAGCGGGCGACCGAGAGTGCCAAGGTAGCGAAGCTGATAATGGATGATTGGATGGCGGCGGCAAGGGCCAAAGCGGCAAGCGGGGGACGATGAGAATGAGAGGCGGACACAAACTGGTAAAACTATCATCGGCTTTATGGGCCGAGGCGATCAGATCGAAAATCAGCGATCCCACAATCCAAATTGTCGTTGCGAATGCTGTCTGGTGGGACTGTTTCGGCGACAGCACTGGCCCCCATCCCGAAATGAACTACTTCGTCGAGATTTGGCGGAACTGGCAACTGGATGGAACTGCAAAAAAGAAATCAGATGCCGTCAAGTATGCCGAATTGTTCAAGGCATACAGAGATGTCGGCTACGAGCTGGCAGATGCGAAACAAAGAGCAAAATCATTTTGTTCGAGGAAGTATGAAGCAAGAGCGGAGCCGCAAATAAAGACGGAATGGAAGGACGATGATGACAAACCTTAACATAAGCCACGAATGCCCGGTGTTGCCGCCGCAGGCACGGTTGAAGAACCTGCCTTATGCGGCCATGTGGATTCTAATGGGTGCCGAAGTCTACCTCGACCACTCAAAGAAAACGGATTTGGTTCGACTGTTGCTCGACAATGAGAGCATGGATATAGCCACTGCCGATTATGAAACTGCAAAGGGCCTTGCCGATTACGCGCAGAATCTCATTCATGTGGGAAAGGTTGTGTCTGCTGTTCAGGCTTTGTCCTTGCACAAGCTCATAGCCGACAAGCTGGCTCATATGGCCGATGAAAGGGTGAATACTCGCAAGATAGCCATGATTAAAGACAGGACGGGCTCGGGCTATTGGCGCATGGTTCTACCAGCAAATCACATAAGCATGGACGGTATCTCGGTGGACATTACATCGGCGGGCATGAAATATGAACACTTGCTTGAATATGACACTATTTTTGTGCAACGAGTGCATGACTGGGAATCCTATTACTTGCTCAAAAAGCTCAAAGAGGCTGAAAAACACATCGTTTATGATATTGATGATAACCTGTTCGACATTCCAAGGGAGAACCCAGCGTCCAGATTCATCGGTAGGGACGAGATGATGGCAGCCGCAGAGTGTATGAAGTTGGCCGATGTGGTTACGACAACCACGGAAGAGCTTTCCAAGAGGCTTGTGAAGACGATAGGTGAGCCTTTAAGCCCTGTTGTCATACCGAACGCCATAGACACCGAGGGATGGCTGGCAACGCCTTTCACGGGCAGCCCAGACGGCTTCCGACGCATATTCTGGCAGGGGGGCGAATCCCATGCGGAAGACTGGGAAGAGTGCGCCGATGCCGTTGATGCGATCATGGCTGAAATGGCAGACGTGAGGCTTGTCATTCTGGGCTATCTGCCGCCAGCCGTGCGAATGTTTCTGACGAGGGCGCACTGGAAGGGCAGGGTCGAGTTCCTTGGATTCAATGCCGCTGAGACATACTTCCAGATCATTAAGGCCGTGCGTGCGGAAGTCGGTATCGCGCCGCTGAAGCAGACGGGGTTTAACGCCTGCAAATCGCCGATCAAACTTTTGGAATATTCGATGATCGGTATGCCAACCGTTGCGTCAAATGTGCTTCCGTATTCGGCGGTGATCGATCCCGATGATAAGGACGGTTTTCTTGTCAGTGGCTCGCGGGAATGGTTTGATGCGCTTTCGATCTGCCTGAACGACAAGAAGAAGCGTTTATCCATGTTGGAATCGGCTCGGCAGAAAGTGCGGGACAACTACGACATTCGCAAGGTGGCTCAGGAATGGCGAACGGTGCTGGTTCCGTGAAATCTAATCGTCAGATAATCGTCAGACGGCATCTTGTTTGCGTCAGAAGCGAATGCTGCAAGTGCCAGCCTTATATATCTCAATGCCCAGCAAATTGCGAATACGGCATTCTGCATCTTCTGGAAAAAGACGGTGGTGTTAAAGATATGGAACGGCGGACAGGCAAGACAACGAGATTGCTGGGGATAGCGCATGAGTTGGTATCCGCAGGATATACTGTGTATTGGATAGCCTTTAGCTCTGATGCCGCGAAACAAGCGAAGAGCTTGTTCAATCCCTCTGTTAATGGAAAAATTGTATTCGTTTCTGCTCTGAATAAATCAGAATCTGACAGGGGTAGGCCGGGATGCGTTCTAGCAGACGACATCGACCCGTCGGTTTTATAATTTTTTGATATTTTGCTCCACGGTAGAAGACACATTCTCAACTTGGGGGGAACGAAAATGTTTAGATTTTTTGCGTCATTACGGCAGATGATAGCTGCCGAAGCGGCATACGAAGCACTCGGTGCTGTGGTGCAGGACGCCATTCAGAAGATTTACTTACCCTATTTGGAACATGAAAAGGTTTCCGCGAGGCCAGAAGATGTGGCCAAGTATGACACTTTGATCCATGATTACGAGCTGGCTTCGGATGGCAGGAGCCCCGAAGCGAAACGGTGGGCCGAAACAGCGAGGAATACTTTCCTTGGCAATGCGCGACGGCAGGGAGAACCAAGGGAAGTTGCCGAGGAAATGGCTCAAGATTTGGCAGGCGAATACTATCTCAAGTCTAAATACTGGGATACATTCAAGAAATTTGATCCGACGCAGGGTGTTTTGAGACTGCGTCGGTGGTGGGGCGGGGCAATATCTTATCAAGCATTTTCAAGGGAGAGGGAAATTGGAAGACAGGAATCTCGCGGAGGGGGAGGACGAGCTGATCCAGAATCACTAATGACAGGGATTCCCTCGGGCGGTGAGAGTCCAGCGGATGAAATCATGTCGAGAGAAATGCTGGCCGACTTGCAATCATATGTGCGCAAGTCAATCCGCGATCAGTTAACTTTAGATGTTTTTGAGGTATGGATGAGTTCCGCAACAGACAAAGGTGCCGATGCGACTTCTATAGAGCACGATGTTGCTGCACCCGTTATGGCCGACTACCGAAGCAGGGGTGACTCGGTTTCTCGCACGGATGTTTACAGTGCGTGGACTGATGTGCGGAAACTGATCGTTCAGTTCTTCGAGCGTGAACTCGACATGCGATTTTCCGAAGCACAGAAACGAAAGTTGCATTTGAGTTCAGTGGATGCTATTACATGTCAAGTATTCAGGTGCAGGTTGGCCGCGTGGGTGCTGGGCCGGTAGAGTTCGATTGCAGGCCGCAAAGCCTGAGAATATGAGAGGAAACATGGCTCCGATTTACGGATACTGTTGCAGGAAGTGCGAGGCCGACTTTGACATAATGCACGGCATTTCCGAGAAGCCGTCAGTGTCCTGTCCAAAGTGTAATTCCAAGAACACATTCAAGGTCATTTCTGCTCCGACGATCATTGTCCACAATACCAGTGCCGTTCGCAGACGCACAGATGATGGTAAGCG
>Ga0315291_10001044_pt1 | contig 37296 bp, 31 predicted proteins | sample YL17G12_20_MG_FD_203070 | JGI IMG/M metagenome (GOLD analysis project Ga0315291, IMG submission 203070) | Sediment microbial communities from Yellowstone Lake, YNP, Wyoming, USA - YL17G12_20 | ecosystem: Environmental > Aquatic > Freshwater > Lake > Sediment | place: USA: Wyoming | collected...
GTGCCGCCGGCGGCGGTGGCGCCCGACCCGGCCGCGGACTCACCGACGAGGTGGAGAGGGTGGTCGGAGGTCGGGACCGGTTGGGAAAGATGTGGGATATGCGCAGGGAGCCTTAGAAAGCCCAGCACCGCTTTCCGTGACGTGCGTGGCGGTTGGCGGCCGCCCGCCCCCCCCAAAACTCGGCGAGGCGCGTCGCTGCGCCGCGACAGAGGCCACCAGGCCGACTACGAGGCAGCGGCGGCTGCGACCGCGTGCGCGCTCACGCGCGGCATCCGCACATTCGGCGGCCGCTGGCGCGCCCGGCCCGGGGGCTGGACGCGCCAGTGGGGGGCGCGCTGATGGTGGCAGGCGGGGCCCAGTGGGCGGGCGGGCGGCGGCGAGCGGGCGGGCGCGTGTGGGGCGCCGCTTGCGGCGCGCTGCGCCGCGGCCCGGCCGAGCAGCGACCGCGCCACCCGGTCCGCCCACGCGGCAGTGGCCCGGACATCGCCGCCCTGACTGCTGCACTGCTGGAGCTGAACGCGTCCGTCAGAAAGCGTCTCAGGGGCAGCCCGACACCAGCCGCCCTGACCCTAACCCTAACCCTAACCCGCGTGTCGCCGTTCGCGCGCGCGCCGCCACCCACACACACCCATGTAAGACGCGCCGCCGTCGCCGCCGTCGATACAGTGTGCCCGAGGCCGCGCCCCACCCCAAAACTGCGCCCTCCCTCTGCGCTCCTCTCACGCCGCGACCGCCGGCGCCGCCGCCGCCGCCTCGCCCACCCCCATCTCACCATGCTGCCGCCGCGTCAGCCGCAGCAGCAGCCCCCCGCTCGTGTGAATGGTTGCCCCCGTCATCATGCCCACCGCGGGCGCGGCCGGGTCGATCTCGTACGAGAATCGCCGCGCGAGGACGGCCAGGGCGGTGACGGCCTCGTAGAGGGCAAAGACGTCGCCTGGAAGAGACGAGAGGGGGGTGGATGGTGGGTGGGTGCATGGCAGGGGATGGTGTCGCCCTCGCCCACCCCCCTCCCAAAACACCCTCTGTCCCGCTCTCTCGTACCAACGCATTTCCGCTTCCCCCCCCCAAACGGCAAGTACTTGTACCCCACCGTTGTCTCGTTGGGCGCGGGCCCGTCGAGCGGGCCAAAGCGCATGGGGTCGAATTCGTCGGGGCGGTCCCAGTGCGACGGCGACCGGTGCAGGTTCCACACGGAGATGAAGAGGTCGGCGCCCTTGGGGACCGCGTACCCACCGAGCTCGGTGTCTTCCGCGGCGCGCCGAATCAGCACGGGCGGCTGGGGATAGAGCCGCATCGCCTCGTTGACCACCCGCGTCGTCAACCTCAACCTCGGCATGTCGTCCAGCCCCGGCGCCGCGTCACCCAGCACGGCGTCCACCTCGGCCGCGACCGCGGCCGCGACGTCGGGGTGGTGGGAGAGGCAGTACATGGTCCAGGTGAGGACGGCGGCGGTCGTCTCGTGGCCCGCGATGAGCAGGGTCATGAGGTCGTCGCGCAGCTGTTTGGACGAGATGGTGTCGCCGGACGCCAGCAAAAAGTGGAGAATGGACGGGTCTTTGGCCGACAAAAACTCTTCCTCGAATTGCTCGTCGTTGGTGTCGACCAACTGCTGGCACTTGGCAATCAACCCGTCCAACGTCGCATTGATCACCTTGAGCGCGTCCCCGCACGCCCGCTGCCTCGGCACGATCCAGCGCAGCGGCGCCACGTTCCAGTAGGGCACAAACGCGGTCGACCGATACTCGGCCTCGCGCAGGACGGTGTAGACGGCCTGGATGAACGGGTCGTCGGTGGTGAGCGAGTCGAAATCGTAGTTGAACACCGCTTTGCCGATGATGTCGAGGGTGAGGCGGGAGAAGAAGTTTTCCATCTCCACGGGCTCGCCGGCATCCGCCCGCGCCTCCAGCGTCTTGGCTCCATGCAGCGCACATTCCCCAAACATGCCCAACGACGCCCCGATGTAGCGCCGGTGCAGGCTCGGCACAATGGCCCGCCTCCGCTCGCGCCACACCTCGCCGTCGGCGGGGATGAGGCCCTGGCCCATGACAAAGTCCAGGATCTCGGACAGAAGCCCTTTGGTATACTTTGCCGCATCCGTCAGCAACACCTGTCGCGCCAGGTCGGGGTCGGAGACGACGACGAAAGATTTGGGGCCAAACGCGAGGCGGAAGACGGCGCCATAGGTGAGGAAGAGGCGGTAGAGGGGGACGAAGACGGGTTGGCCCACAATTTCGCGGATGTCGCCCGACGCGGTGGGCATGCGGGACGCGGCCTCGGCGCGCCAGCGCAGGCCGATCTGGGCGAGCCAGAGCGCAAACGCGCGGCCTGAAAAGATAAGGGGGGTCGGCCCCGCTCGCTCTCCACCAATCCTCCCTCTCCCTCCCTCCACTCTACCTCCTACCTAACCCCAACCGATCCACCGCCGCAAACTTGCGCACGGGCCGCGTGACGCGCTCTTTCGTGCTCCCCGCGTCCGTAAACTCGCCGGATGAGATGCGGTCGTCCAGGGCGGCGTCGAACGCGATAGCGCCGATCAGGCGCGGGGGAGGGCGGGGAGGGAGGGCGGGAGGAGGGGTCGCGGACGCGTCGCCGGCGGCGGCCGCCGCATGCGGCGCGGCGGTCGCGTCCGCCGGGCCGCCGTCTGTGCCGGAGCGGACGCCGTCATTAACGGCCGACACGCGGGCGCGCCGGAGGCGGGCGGCGAGGAGCGGGCGGCGAGAGGCCTGAGCCGGCGCGCGGCACGGCGCGGCCGCCACCCCCTGGGACGCTCGCGCCAGGCGCATTGGCGCGGTCGCAAGTGCGGGCGCGCGAGGCAGGGCGCTGGGCGGCGAGTGGGGGGCGGGCAGCGACCCGACGCCGCGAGTGGCCGCGGCTCGACCCTGGCGGCCAGTCGCGGGCGGCGACGCCGCCGACAGCTTGGCCTGCGACCGTTTGCACCACACTGTAACCAAAGCACGCCTCATCCATCTCCCTGTCTCACTTGGCCCCACGCCGCCCGCGCTTGCGCGCGGGCGCGGGCGCGGGCGCGGGCGGCGCGTCCTCGTTCGCGGCGCCACCGCCCCCTTGGCGCACACTGGCCAGCACCGCCTCCCACGACAGGCCGCCGTCGCCGTAGCCGTCCGAGTCGTCGCCGTCGTCGGCGGCAGGAGCGGGAGCGGCGGCGTTGCCGTCGCCGTCGCCATCCTCGTCGCTGCTGCTCTCTCCCTCTCCTTCGGACCCTTCCTCATCCCGCACGCACGCCGCCTGGGGCAGCACCTCGTCGCCCGCCAGTGTGCGCGCGGTGGCGGCCGCCACGCCGCGCGTGAGCGCGGCGGCGGCTGCGGCGGCCGCCGCGGGCGCCGCGCCCGCCTCGGTCGCGGCGTCGGCCTCGGTCACGGCGTTGGCGGGGGTGACCGGGGTCGTCGTCGCCGCCAAAGCGGCCGCCCGGCGGCCGGCCTTGGAGCCGGCCGCGCCGACCGGCGCGCGCTCGTCGCGCGCGCCGTCGTCGCACTCTCCATCCCCTTTCGGGGGCTCGGCGTAAAACGGAATCTTGCCCCGCTGCCAATCCAGCAGCACCATCTTGGCGGCGGTGTTGACGTCCGGCTCCCCCCCGCGCCCCAGTTTGCCCGCGCGGCGCGCAAGCGCCTCGAGAAACGCTTCCGCGTCGGCCCAGTCGTCGACGCCGTAGGCGCGCACCATGGCGCTGCGCTTGACGCGGGCCAGGACCGCGGGGATGTGGTCCGGCGCGTCGGTCAACGATTCGACGCGGACCACCCCTTTGAGCACCGCGTCGGTGTCGGAATCCGCGGCCCGGTTGTACACGACCCCGGGGCAGTCGATCAAAAACACGCGCTTGGTCAGGGTGACGTACTGCCACACCTTGGTCTCGCCGGGGACGGGGGCGACGGTGCACACCTTTTTGGTGCGCAGCGCGTTGATGACCGACGACTTGCCCACGTTGGGGTAGCCGACGAAGCCGACGCTCACATGCTTTTTGTCCGAGCGCAGGCGGGCGAGTTGGCGCAGGAGGCCGAGGAGGGAGCCTTTGCCGAAAGGGGTCGTGACGCTCGCGTGGAAGGCGAGGGTCGGGTACTCGGCCGACAGGGACGCGAGCCACTTGCGCGTGACCCAGGCAGGGACCTGGTGCGGGAGAGGGGGAGGGGGGGTGAGGCGGGAGGCGCGCAGGGTTGGCCGGCGCGCCGCGCCGACCGACCCGCACCCCTCTTTCCTCCACCCCGCTCCTCTTCTCAAGGCCTCGGTCTAACGAGATTCAATGTCTGTCGTCGCCGCGGGCGCAAGCGCCCGCTCGGATGGTACGGACAATTGGTTCGGTCGTCACCGGCCAGGGAAGAGCGAGTGTTTGGGTGGAGCACAAGGGAAAGAGCACGCGTGCACGTCTTTCCCGCCCCCCCCCTCCCGCCCAACACCCTCCCCCCCGCCTCCCATCTCACCAGGTCGCACTTGTTGAGCAACAGGATCAGGTGCTTGTGCCTCGCGTTTGCCTTCAAGTGCTCCTCCAAAAAGCGGCACCGCGTCCCCGCCGGGTCGCGCGCGTCGAGCACCTGCACGACCACGTCCGACGAGTCGAGCACCTTGTAGAGTTCGGCCCAGATGCGTTTCGACTGCCCCTTGTCGTAGTGCGCGTCGCGTGCGGCGGGGCGGGAGGAGCCGTCCAGCGCGGCGGCCGCGTCCGCGGTCGGCGGCCGGCGCTCGTAGCCGCCGGCTGCCGCCTCGGCCTTGCCCACCAGGTCGCCGTAGCCGTCGACGCCGGTCAAGCGAGGGCGCTTCCGCGTGGATTTGGACCCAAACGTGGCGGCAAACGGCGCCGCGGCCAGCAGCGTCGCTTTCGCGCCGTCTTTCACCGCCGGCTCGGCCAACAACGCCAGCGGCAGCTTCTTCTGCCGCAACAGCACGGCATACCCATCGTGCGCCTTGGCCGCCATGTCCTCCCGAAACTGGTCGAGCTGGCGGGCGCCGACGACGCGCGTGTTGCCAAACCAGCGCCGGTCGGGCTGGATGCGCGTCGAGGGGAGCTCCTTGCTTTGCAGGTCTTCGTGCACGATCTTGCCCTTGGCGTCGCGCCGGGCCTTGGTCTTGTACATCTTGAGGCGCCGGACCTGTGGGAAGGGGAGAGGGGGGGGCGGATGGTGGGCGCGCCGCCGGCGGCCGGCGGTGGCCCGCGCGCCGCCGCCTCGCGCCGCCCACCGCGCGCGCGGCCGCCGCCATAGTCCTCCTCCACGCATTCCTCTCCTCTCCTCCACCCACCGTCGCCGCATCGCGCCCCTTGCCGCCCTTGGTCGGGCGCCCCGCGTCGAGCGAGTGTTTGGGCTTGCGCCCGTCGACGACGGGCGTGCGCTTCTTGGCCACCATGGTGGTGTGGGGGTGGAGGAAGGGGCGCGGGGCGCGTGCGCCGCCGCTGAGAGGAGTGAGAGCGACGGCCTGCGGCCGTCGCGCGCACTCTGCCGCGCACGCCCGCGGCAATGGAGGCTCTCGCCCGCCTGGCCGGTTATGGTGAGCGAATTTAGAAGCTGTGGAAGGTGGCGCTGCTGGCGGCGGCGCCCGTCCCGCTGCCCGCCGCGACGGGGCCAGCGCGGCGCCCCCTTCCTCCGACGCCCACACCCATTTTCCCTCCCCAGCCACCGGCCGCGAAACGCCGCCCGTGTCGGACAGGTGTGTGGGGTTGGGAGGAGGGGAGAGGGACTGCAGCCCACCGCGCATGCGGCCCGGCGGCCGGCGGGCGGGCGCCCGCGCTCGCCGTCGCCCCGCGCCTGCGCACCTCCGCCTCACCAACCCCTTGTCTATCTCCTCTCCTCCCTCAGCGACGACGACCTTCCCCTGTCCGATTCCGGCGCCTCCGGGGAGGAAGTCCACGACGACGCCGCGGCCGAAGCGGGCTACGGCCAGCCGCCGCCGTCGGACGACGACGCCGAGTATGGCGACGCCGACACCGAAGGCTACGCCACGACCGAGGGGTATGAAACTGCGGGCGCGTCGGCCGACCTCGAGTCGTCGCACGACGCGCGCGCGGACGAGGCGGCGGCGGCGGCCGCGACGGCTGCCGCGGCCGCCCGCGCCGCCGCGGACGACGTGGCCGCTGCCGTCGCGCCGGCCGAGGTGGCGTCCCTGGTGGGCGGCCCGTTTCGGCGCGTCGCGGAGATGGCCGCGCCGGCGCCCGCGCCTCCGCCTCCCCCCTCCACCGCCCCTGCCACGTCCGCCTGGGCGTCGGGCGCGCTGCCCTGGCTGCCCAGACGGCCGGCCGCCGCCGCGGCGGCCGAGGGCGCCGCTGCGCCGCCGGCCGCCGCGCCGCCGGCGGGCGGCCTGACCGGCCTGCCGCCCCGCCCTGGCGCGGCAGCTCCCGCTGCTCCTCCTGCCGCGCCTGCCGCTCCTCGCGCCGCGGCGGGCGGCCTGGGCGCGCTGCCGCCCCGGCCCGCGGCGGCGGCGGCCGCCGAGCCCGCGGCGCCGCCGGCGCCGCCCGCGCCGGCCCCGGACTCCCCCGCGCCTCGCCCTCCCCCGGCTGCGACCGCAATGGCGCTACCGCCGGCCGCCCCCACCCCCCCCGCCCCCAACAACGACACGGAAGCCGTCGCCGCGCAGCGCGCCAAGGTGCGCGGCATGATCGTCCTCCTCTTCCGCCTCTGCGCCCGCCTCGGCCAATCCCCCCAAGCCCCCATCGTGCGCAATACGCTCAACAAGCTGGCCATGGCGGAACGGGTGCGGTTGCCGGGGGGTGGGGCGCTTGATGTCGCGGGGGCGGTCGCGGCGGCTGCCGCCGCCGAGGCCGCGCCCGGCGGCGACGGTGCCTTGCCGCTCTCCTGCACCATCCTTGTGCTCGGACCCGCGGGCGCCGGCAAGACGGCCCTGATCCAGGCGCTCCTCCGCGAGCCCGGCGCCCCCCCGCCTCCCTCGCCCCCTCCAACCGACAAAGTCGCCATCCTCTCCGGCACCGTCGCCGGGTGCGCCATCTCCTTCATCGACTCGCCCGGCCTCCTGCGCGGCGCGTCCGCGGTGGGCCACAACGCGCGCGTGCTGCGCGGCGTGCGCGCTGCGCAGGCCAAGCATCGCCCGTCGATCGTCCTCTACGTCGACCGCATGGACGCCGTCACCCGCAACGGGGGCGACGCGCCGCTGCACAAGGCGGTGGCCGACGGCCTGGGGCGGGCTGTGTGGTTCAACACGATTCTGGTGTTGACGCACGCCGCCGCGGCGCCGCCCGACGGCGCCGACGGCCCGCTCCCCCCCGACGCGTTCTCCCAAAACCGCATGCACCTGCTGCAGCAGTCGGTGCGCGCGGCGGCGGGCGACGGGCGGCTGTTCAACCCCGCGGCCTTGGTCGACATGCACCCGGCGTGCCAGACGGACGAAAACGGCGACGCCCTCCTCCCGTCCGGCATCCCCTGGCGCCCGTCCCTCATTCTCTGGTGCCTGGCCAGCAAGCTGATGGCCGACGCGGAGGACGTGCTCAACGTGGCGGGCGCGAAAGGCGGGGGCGCCGCGGCGGGCGCGCCCGGCGGTGACTCGGCCCAGGACCGCATCATGGCCATGCTGCGCGGCCAGAAGCTGCCGCCCATTCCCCACCTGCTGTCCATGCTCAACCAGGGCAAGCCGCCGGTGGCCAAGCCCGACGCGGAGCGGGACGTGCTCTCCCTCGCGGCGATCAAGCGTGTCAAGTCGGAATCCCGCCGCCGCGAAGAAATGGCGCGCCGGCGCGCCGCGCTGCAGGCCAAGCGGGAAGAAGCGCGCGTCGAGGGCGCGGGCGCCGCGGTGCCCCTCTACGCCGACGACCCCCCCCTCGCCCCCACCTTTGACCCGCCCGCCGCCCCCCACCGCTACCGCACCCTGGACGCCCAGGGCGCCTGGATCACGCGCCCTTTCGTCGAGCCGACCGCGCTCGACCACGACGACGGCATCGACGGCGTGCAGGCGGAAAAGAATTTCATGCTGCGGCGGCGCGGGGCGGCGTTGGACGGCGTTCCCGCCCGCGCGTTCGGCCTCGTCCAAAAGGACCGCTCGAAATGCTCGGTGCAGGCGGAAGCCGAGGCGAGCCTGCACCACGGGGGGGCGGACGGACCCGTGACGTCGGTCGGCGTCGACGCGTTCACGCACCAGCGCGACGTCGTGTACACCGCCCGCTGCGAATCCCGGGCTTCCTTGGGCGCGCGCGCCCGGGGCGCGGTCGCGGTCTCCGCCTCCCGCCTCGTCGACGGCGGCGGCGCCCCGACGACGGGCCCGATCGCGCTCGGCGCCAAACTGGAGCAACGCGTCGCGCTCGGCCGCGACCTGGAGGCCGGCGCGACTGTCGGCGCCATGACGACCAAGACGAGGGTTGGGGGTCGCGAAACGGCCACCGCGGGCAACGCCGAGGTGAAACTGGCGCCCGGCGGTGCGGGCCGCGCGCAGCTCGTCGCGGGCGGCTCGTTCATGCGCTTCCGCAAAGACCTGGCGCTGGGTGGTAACCTGGGGGCCCAATGGTATGCGACGCCGGAAACCACGGTCGCGTCCAAGGCGACGCTCAACAACAAGGGCGCGGGCGGGCTCACGCTGCGCGTGACGAGCCACGACGTGCCCGCGCTCGGATTGTCCCTGCTGGTCCCGGTGCTGGGGTCGATCATCGCGCGCATTCGCGGGACGGACGACGGGCTGGCGTGAGAGAGGGAGGGTGGAGAGAGGAGAGGGGGAGAGGGCGGGAGGCGAGTGTGGGCGCGCCCGGCTCGCTCCTCCTCCTTCACACCACCACGATCCCGCGGCCCGCGGCCCGTTTGTTCCGCCGCGCTCGAGCCCGAGCCCGCGCATCGACGCGCGCCCTGCCCGCGCCCCCCAGACCCTGCGCGCCCCCTCAGCGCCCTCCACCCCCATGGCGCGCCCCACGCGCCACGGCGCGGCGCCCTTGACGGGCTCGGCGTCCCGCGGCGCGTCCTTACGCGCCGCGCACGCGCCCCCGCCGTCGCGCCCGCCGCGCGCGCGGTCGGCCAGCGGCGCTGCGCACGCCGCGGCCGTCCCCGTCGCGCCCGGCCTGGCGGTGCCGCCCCGCCTGTTTGCGCAGGAGGTTTTGGCGGGTGAGAGAAGAGAGGGTGGAAGGAGGACGGGCGGTCGATGGCCGCGCGCGCTGCGTGGCCGGCGCTGCCCCGCCCCGGGGGCGGCGTCTGGGCGCCCGCGCGCCGCCCGCGCCGCCCCGGGCGCGAGAAGGGACCGGCACCGATCCGCGCGGGCGCGATCGGGGCGCGCCCGAGGCAACAGCGCGGCGCGGCGCCGCACCGGCGCCAACCGACCCCGCCCTCGACCGCGTGCGCAGAGACCAACCCCTTTTTCAACTCCCTCTCCCCTCCCTCCAGGCCCCGCCCCCGGCCGCCTGGCCAACCGCGCCACCTCTTTCGTGGAGGAACACCGCGTGCGCGGCTACGAGTGCGGCCCCGACCGCGAGACGTCCATCTGCACGATCGCCAACCTCCTCCAAGAGGTCGCCTCCAACCACGCGGTCGCCCTCTGGGGCAGGACCGAGGCCGGGTTTGCGACGGACCCGATCATGGTGGAGAGAGGGTTGATCTTTGCCGCGACGCGCATCCAGGTCCAAATGGACGCCTACCCCAAGTGGGGCGACATGATCGCCATCGAGACCTGGTTCCAGGAGGAAGGGCGCGTCGCGGCGACGCGCAACTGGATCCTGCGCGACGCGCTCTCGGGCCGCGCGCTCGGCCGCGCGACGAGCACGTGGGTCATGGTCAACACTGCCACCCGCCGCCTGGCCAAGATGCCGGACGAGATGCGGGCCAAGATGCCGCTGCTGGCGCCGAACCCGCCGCGGGGCGCGGTGCCGGCGGCCTGTGCGCGGCGCAAACTGCCCGACGTGGAAGGGGAAGATGTGGTTGAAGGCCCCGTCCAAGTGGCCCGCCGGGCCGACATGGACATGAACGGCCACATCAACAACGTGACGTACCTCGCGTGGGCGCTGGAGACGGTGCCGCAAGAGACGCACGACGGGCGGCGCCTGGCGGAAGTCGAGATCGACTTCAAAGCGGAATGCCTGGCGGGGCAGACGATCGAGTCTTTGGCCTCACCCACCCCCGCCCCCGCCCCCTCCCCTGCCGGCGCCACCGCGTTCGTGCACGAACTGCGGCGCTGCGACGGCGACAAGTGCTACGAGCTCGTGCGCGCGCGGTCGGTGTGGGTGGCCCGTTGATAAAGAGGGGAGAGGGGGTGTGTGCGTGGTGGCGTCGGCGGCGGCGTGGGAGTGCGGTGGCGGCGCGCGCGCGGGCCCACGCGCCCGTGCGCGCCCGTCTCTAGCGGGCGCGAGCTCGCTCATCCATCCCTGGCGGTTGCACCGCCGCGGGATACTTGTTGGGGTGCGTGCGTGAGCGAGAGGAGCGAGGGGAGCGGCGGGGCGGGCTTTTTGTTGGAGCAACGCTTTCCCTCTTCTCTCTTTCCCGCCCGCGAGCAACCTCGTTGCACACGCTGCGCGGGCGGTGTGCGGCGTCGTGTTTGTCCCCCCCACCGTGCTTTTGGTGTCTCGGCGGCGCCGAGACCACCTCTCCTCCTAACTCGCCACCCACCCCTCCCAAGGCGCACACCCCCCCACATCAAGCCGACGCCGGCGACCCGCCGCGCCCCCCACCCAGCGCCGACCGCACCGTGGCGACGACCGAGGCAAACGCGGCGACGACCCAGGCGACAAAGGCGGCCCACCAGGTTTGGGTGGAGCGCGCGGCGGCCGCCTCGAGCTTCGCCGACGACGCCTTGGCCGCGACCGACGCCGACGTCAGCTCGGCCACCGCGCCCGCGAGCGCGGCGGAGCGGCGCGCGAGGGCGGCCTCGTCTGCGGCGGCGCGGTCGGCTGCCTGCTTCTTCACCGCGGCCAGCTTGGCGGCGTACTCCGGAGCCAGGGCGGCGGCCGGCGCCGCGTCGGCGACCGCAACCGCGAACGCGGCGGCCGCGCCGGCGGACATGGCCGCGCCGGCGTCGCCGACCTGGACCACCGGGGAGGGAGGCGTGGGCGCGGCCGCCGCCGCGGCAACCACCAGCGACGGCGGCGGCACGTACTCCAGGGGCTCGGGCTTGACGCGGGGGGGGAGGGGCTCGGCCTTGGCGACCGCGGTGAGCTTGACGGTGGCGGCCGCGAGCGCGGGCGAGGAGGGCGCCGAGCGCGGCGCGGCCGCAGTCGCGGGCGCGGCGCGCGCGGCCGGCGCCGCCACCACCGGCGCCTTGGCCTTGGCGACCGCCGGCTTGGGCGCGTCGGCGACCTTGACGGCGGGCGCGACGGCGGCCGCCGCGGCCTCGACCGCGCGCGCGGTCTCCGTCCCCACCTCCTTCTGCTCCTCTTTCTTGGCAAACGCGCGCCCGCTCGTCACGTGGAACACGCCCGCCGCCATGATCCCCGCGGGGAAGAGGGCGCCGGCCACGGACTCGACCGCGGCTTCGCCGCGCGGCGCGCCCATGCGCTCGCCCGCGCCCGCGGGGCCGGCCGCGGCCAGGACCGCCACCACGGCCGCCGCCGCGGCGGCGAGGGTCGCCTGCGACGGCGGCGCGTCGGCGTCGGGGCGGGAGGAGGCGCGCACGGCGGGCGCGGCGCGCGCGCGCGACGGGCGCGGCGCGCGCAGCGTCGGCCGGGCGGTGAGCAGGCGGGGCGCGGCGATGGCCATGTCGATGGACGAGTGGTGGTTGGCGTGTGGGGAGAGGGGTGGGAGGTGTGTGCGGGTGCAGCGATGCGGCGCGCGCAGACATGGGGGCGCGCCGTTCGAGCACGCGCGGGCTCACGAAAGGAAGCATACACAGCGCCCACGCCTCTCACTCCCCCTTGAGCGCCTTGCCCAACTCCCCCTTGGACGCCAGCTCGGCCAGGACGTCCGCCCCCCCCAAAAACTCGCCCCGCGTATACACCTGCGGAATCGTGGGCCACGCGGAAAACGCCTTGATCGCGTCGCGCAGGCCCGGGTTGTAGGTTTCGTCGAGGACGTCGACGACCTGGAAGCCGGTGCCCAGTTGGGCGGTGAGCAGGGTGAGGACGGAATGCGAAAAGCCGCACTTGGGCTCGCGGCGCGTGCCCTTGATGAACGCGACGACGGGGTGGTCGTCCACGACGGCCTGGATGAGGACGTCCAGGCCGACGGTGAGGTCGGCGAGGCCTTTGCCCGAGGTGAGGCGGATTTCGGGGGGGGGCGGTGCGGCGCGTTTCGGCGCCCACGCCGCCTGCCCGTCGGGCAGGTTGCCTGGGGGCGCGCCGCCAGTCGTCTCCACCACTTCCTGCACCCAGGCGCGCCAGGCGGCAGTCAGCTCGTCCCGCGTGGCGGTCGGAAACGGGGCGTACTTGACGGCCGCCGCTTTCTCCGCCACATCCTTCGCGTGGCCCGCGACCGTCGTCGCCAGCCGGCGCGACATGCCGACATACTGGACTGCGCCGGCGGCGTCCAGGACGGCGTAGACGGCGGTGGTCGCGGGGAGGGTGGAAGCGTTCGCAACAGGCACAGCCGTGAGGCTCGCCAGCGTCGGTGCCGCCGCCGTAGTCGTAACAGGGGAGCCGTCGGCCGCCGCACGCGGCAACGCAGGCGCCCGCGGGCGGCGGCCAGCGCCAATGCAGCGCGCGGCGGGCGCGGCGGCGACCGCGGCGCGGGCCGCGGGGCGGGCCGCCGCGGCCGGGATGGCGGCGGCGCGCAGTTGGAGCAGCATGCCGGGAGGGAGAGCGGACTGGTGTTTGCTGGGCGAGAGGAAGAGTGCGGCAGCGGCGTCCGCCACCCCGTCTCACACAAAAACCAACGCTCTCCTCTCTCCTCCTTCTCAATCAAGCATCCGCGTGCGTCCGCACCACGTGCGCCACGATGCGCAACTCCCCCGTGCGCGCGCAGGGCGCGAGCGTGAGCGCGTCGCTCGCCGCGCGGGGCGGGCCGCGGAGCGCGCCCGCGGCGGCGGCCAAGGGGCCGGGGGCGGGGCGGGGGACGGTGCCGGTGGCGAGGACGAGAAAGGTGCCGTTGGGGAGCTCGAGAGCGTCGAGCGCGACCAGGGCGGGCGCCGCCGACCCGAGCGACGCGGCGGCCGCTGCCACCGTCTCGAGCGACGCCAGCACCGTGCGCGCGCCGCTCACGGGCGGCCGCCCTTCCAACGTTAGAGTCGCGCGCGCGTCGTACAGGGGGGCCAGGGCTGCGGTGCGGGCGGGGTGGGTGGGGAGGGAGCGCGCGGCAAAGAGCGAACGCGCGGCCACGAGGGCGGCGGCCAGTGTCGGGCGCGGGCTGGTGGCGCCGGCGATGGCCAGCCTGGGCGAGGAGCAGCGCGCGGAAGGCGGCGGCGAGCCGTCGTCGGCGCCGTCCCTGCCACCGCCCGGCGACGGCGACCGCGACCGCGCCGCGGCCGCCGTCGCCCTGACCGCCTGCATCCCGCGCGGCACCGGCGCATTGTTCCCACCCCCCACTACAAACGGGTGCCGCGCCAACGCCTCCGCGGTCGGCCGCTCCCCTGGCGCCTTGCGCAGGCACGCGCCGACAAACGAGGCGAGCTCGGGCGAGAAATGGCCTCCCGGAGGGAGGCATGGCGGCTTGTCGTCCGCCACCTGGAGGAGCAGGGCCAGGGGCCCCGCTGCCGCGTCATAAGGATACGCCCCGGTCGCGCACTCGAGCAGCGTGAGCCCCAGCGCCCACACGTCGGCCGGGAACGCGTACGCGCCCCCCCGCGCGCGCTCGGGCGCCATGTAGGTGACGGTGCCCAGGAAGGTGGTACAGGCCGCGAGCGTCGCGTCGACGCACGCCGCGACGCCAAAGTCGGAGAGCAGGGCGGCGCCGGACGCGTCGAGCAGGACGTTGGCGGGTTTGATGTCGCGGTGGATCTGTGAGAGAGAGGAGTAAAGGGGGTGAAGGGGGGTTGGGAAGGCTGCGCGAGCGCGCGGCGTCGTCCCACTCCCTTTCTTCCCCTCCTCTCCTCTCTTGCACCATTTTGCGCTGGCCGTGGATGTAGGCCAGCCCGGTGAGCACGCCCGCCGCCGCAGCGGCCAGTTCGGCTTCGGGCAGGGGGCCGCGCGCGGCGACGGCGTCGGCGAGGGAGCCGCCCTCCATGAGGCGCAGCACGAGCGCCACCCGCCCGCCTCCCTCCTCGGCGTACGCGCCCAGCAGCGGCACGAGCCCCGGCGGCGGCACGCCCCCGGGGGGCGTCGCGAGCGCCGCCACGTCGCGCAAGACTTGCGCGCGCGCGCCGGGCGTCGCCGCCTCGACGCGCTTGACCGCGACAGGAGCGCCGGACGCCACCAGCTCGCCCCGGTGCACGACCGAGGACGCGCCCCGGCCCAGCACGGAGAGCAGGCGTACGTCCTTTTCGGTGAGCTGAGAAGGAAGGGAGAAAAAGGAGGGGGGGCGGTCGGCGCAGTGCCGTGCGGCGCCTCCGCAGCCCCTCGCAACCTCGGACTCGGTCGCGTGGCGAACGGATACGTCCACCCATGCCTGGGCATCGTCCGACGCGCGCGCGCCCGCGTCCCGACCCCGCATGCCGCGCGCGCGCGCGCGCGCACCTGATGCCCCACGCCGCCCCCCTGCGCCCTCGCTCCTGCCCCATTGGCCCTCCCCAGCGCTTTCAGCCGCCCGTCGTCGCAAAAGCTGAGCGTGACCGACGCCGCCACGCCCGCGCGCGCGCCGGGCGCGCCGCCGTGCCGAGCGCCGTCGCCCACGTCCACGCGCAGGCCCATGGCCGCCGGCGGACGGCGGCGGGATGGTGGTGGCATGCCGTGGAAGGGGGGCGGGGCGGGCCCTGCCGCCCCGGGCGGGCCGACTGTCGGCCGTAGAGTGCGTCGCGCCGGCGGTGGCGGCCCACACCGCCCGCAATCCCCCTCCGCGCCCCCGCGGTGGCCGAGCGCTCGACCGTCCGGCCGCCATGGCGGGGCAGGGGCCGCCCGGCCTGCCCGTGCTCTCGTACCCAGGCGCGTGCTGTCGCGCCGGCGGCGGGCGCGGGGGATGCGCGGGCGCGCCCGCCGCGCCCGCGCTCACGAGAGACCCATCCTTGCCCGCAGGTGCGCCAGCGACCACGGCCGCGCCCGCGGCGCCCGCGCGCGGCGGTCGCGCCGCCGATGCTGCGCCGCCCTCGGCCGCTCCACCCCCTCCCCGCGCCGGCGACGTCGAGGCGGCGCGCAAGCGACTGGCCCTGGTCGCCGTGGAACGGTGAGGAGGCGGAGAGGGGAGAGGATGGCGGGTGGGAGGGACCCACTCGTTTGCCCCGGCCCCGACCCCCTCCTCTTCTCTTAGCCTGCTCGACGGCGCCCCAGCCGACGCCACAACACTGGCCCCTCTGACCGGTGACGACTTGCTGGCCGCGGCCGAGGAGCGCGCTTTAGCCGGCGCGTGCGGCGCCCCGGCGTGCCTCTCTCGCGCCGACCCCGGCGCCGCCGCGCGCCCCAAGCGCCTGCCCGCCCTTGCTGGCGTGCCGGCGCGCGACGCACGCTTTTGCGGGGCGGCGTGCGAGGCGGAAGTGAAGCGGCTGGCGGCGAGGCTGGGCGGGGCGGCCGACGCGGCGGCGCGCGTCGGCTTGCTCGCCGCGCGCGCGCCCGCGCGCCGCGCTCCCCTTCCCTCCACCGGCCTCGCCGCCGGCACGCCCGCCACGCCCATCATGCGCGCCACCGTCGTGGAGCGCGACCCGGGCGCGGCGGCGCCGGTGCCGACGCCGCCGCCGCGCGGGGGGGCGGCGGCGGTCGAAGGGTACGTGCCGCGCAGCGCGCAGGCCATGCAGGCAGCGGCCGCCGCCCCCGACGTCGTCGACACGCCGCGATCCGCCCGCCTGCGCAAGACGGTGTCCTGGCGGGACGGCGCGGGCGGCGGGCGGTTGACGAGCGTGCGCCGCGTCGACGACGACGGCGCGGTCTCGCGCGACGCGGTGACGTCGTCGTCCGACGGCGACGGCGGGGACGAGTTTGCTGTCGGCCCCGGCGGCGGCCCCTCGTCGTCCTCCTCCCCGCCGGCGGCGGTCGTCGAGTTTGAGGTCGACGGCGACGCGCCGGCGTCCGCGTTTGGCCGCCTCAAAATCTCCGGCCCGGCGGCGCCCCTCGACGACGCGTTGGCCGACCTGGACCTGGGGTCGAGCGACGAGGGCGGTGGCCGCGGCGACGGCGCCTTTCAAGACGTGGAGTCGGGCGACGGGTCCGCGTCGTCCGCGCCGCCGTCCGACTCGGACCTGCCCGACCCGCCCCCGCTCCCCCCCCCCGACGCCCTGGCCGCCCGAGAATCCGCGCACCAGGCCCAGCTGGAGGCCGATTTCGCCGCCTGGCGCGCGCGCCTCGCGGCCGACGACGGCGAGGCGCCGCCGTCGCCGGCGGCGACGGCGGCGCCTCGCCGCGCCTCGTCGCCGCGCGCGCCGCGGCGCGGCCGCCGCGGCCGCGAGCCGGCCAGCCCGGGCACGCCCGAACGCAGCCTGCGGCCGGCGCGCGGGGGGAGCCCGGTGAGCCCGTCGCCGTCGGATGATGAGCGCGGGGAGCGGAGCGACGATGGCAGCGACGCGAGCGCCGGGGCTGGCCCGGCTGCCTGGGCCGGGCCGCCGCTCGAGGGCTACACCACCACGCTCTCCACGTTTGGCGGCGTGGCGGCCGCGCTGGACGCGTGGGTGACGGACGATACGCGCGCGCTGCTCGCGCCGCCGCGCGCGGGCGCGCCGCCGCGCGCGCGCGGAGGCACCATCCCGCCGTCCCTGGGCGCCCCCCTCGCCCGCGCCTTGACCCCGGTCGCGTCCGCCATGCACGTGCAGATGCCGCGGTCGACGCTCGACGGCGCCGTGGGCGACGTCGCCGCGACCTTCTCGCGCGTCGCCGTCCCCGCCCTGGCCGAGCCCCAGTGGGCCGCGGTCGCGCTCGTGCTCGCCAAAGCTCTGAGCCTGCACCGGGTGCCCGCGCTGGCGCCCGCGTTTGAAGGGCGCGACGCGGTGTCGCGCGCGAGCGGCCTGTTGAGCCGGCTGGGGCTCACGCTCGAAGGTTTTGCCGCGTTGCTCGACATCGTGGTGGACCCCATGGATTGAGAAAGAGATGAGAGATGGGCGTGTGCTTTGGGGCTTCCTTTGGGAAGGGAGTGGCGCCGTGCAGCGAACCGCGTCGGCCGCGGCAACCCCCATCACTCTCCACGCCGGGCGCGCGCCCGCGGGCGGCCAGGCGGGCAGCCACAGGCCTTCCCCCGCCCCCAATGGCCCCAATCGACCCCATCTCCGCCGTGCTTGACGCGGGCGACGACTTTTTCGCGGTGCTGTGCCTCCCGCCGCCAAATGCCGACGCCGCGGGCACTGTGACGTGGTCCATCCCCGAGGCTGACGTGCGGCGCGCGTTCCGCAAGCGCGCGGCGGACGTGCACCCCGACAAGCACCGCTTCAACACGGCGGCCACGGCGGCGTATCAAGCGGTGGCGCGCGCGGCGGCGGCCTTGACGGATGATGGGTTGCGGGAGCGGGCGGTGGAAGCGGCGGCGCCGGCGGCGCGCGAGCGGCGCGCGGCCGAGGTCGCCGCCGCCACGGCCACGCTCGATCCGGCGTCGCGGGCGGCGGCCGCGGCGATCGACCGGGACGATGCGCGGGCAGCGGTGGCTGCGCGGGCGGCGGCGGTGGCCGACGCCGCGGCGGCGGCGGCGGCGGCACGGCGTGCCGCCGCGGCGGCCCGGCGTGCCGACGCGGCGGCCAAAGCCGACGCGCGCAATCGCATGCGGGAGAGGCAGCGGTCGAGCGACGATGACGAGGCGTTGGCTGGCGACGCAGGAGATAAAGGCGCCGGCAACGCCGCCCCCGCCGCCGCCTCGGACGACGACGACGACACCACCCCAGGCGCCGCCCTGCGCGCCGCCGCCGCCGCCCGCGCCCGGCGCAAGCGCGGCAGCGGGCGCAAGGTGGTGGGGTGACGGTGGGAAGTGTAGAGAGAGAGCAGGCACTGCAACCGAGCACCGCGACGACGGCAGTCCCCTCCGCCGCCGCCTTTTCGCCCTCTCGCCTTCGCCCCCCTTTTGCATGCCGGCCGACGACCCGCCGCCGCCGGGGCCGCCGGCGGCGGTCGGCGCGGCGCCCGATGCGGCGGCCGGCGCAGCGCCGGCCGCCGGCGCGCGCAACGAGGCCGTGCTGGCCGCGCTGCAGGTGAGAGAGAAGGGGCGTGGTGGGGATGGTGGCGGCGCCTGGATCGCCGCGAGGCCGTCGCCCACCCCTCGACCCCTCTCTCCCTCTTTAGGCCCGCATGGCCGCCCTCGCCCGCCCGCGCCCGCCGCCGTCGGCCGGGCAGGAGCCCAAGGACAAGTACGCCTTTTGGGAGACGCAGCCGGTGGTCCAGTTTGGAGGCGACGACGACGATGCTGCCGCCGACGGCCCCGTCGACGCGCCCAAGACGCCCGCCGACGTGCGCCCCGACCCGCTCCCCCTGCCCGCCGGCTTTGCCTGGGCCGCGGTGGATGTCACGGACGCGGCCCAGGTGGAAGCCCTCCACGCCCTGCTCCACTCGCACTACGTCGAGGACGATGACGAAGCGTTCCGCTTTGATTATTCTGCCCCGTTCCTCGCCTGGGCGCTCACGCCGCCGGGGCACGTCCCCGACTGGCACGTCGGCATCAAGGCGGCGGCATCGGGGCGCCTCGTCGCGTTCATCAGCGGCGTGCCGGTGACGCTGCGGGTGGGAGGGAAGAAGGAGCAAGGCGATGGCGCCACCCCTCCTCCTCCTCACTCTCTGGCTGCCGCCGAGGTCAACTTTTTGTGCGTCCACAAAAAGCTGCGCGCCAAGCGCCTCGCCCCCGTGCTCATCAAAGAGCTCACCCGCCGCATCAACCGCGCCGGCGTGTGGCAAGCCGCCTACACCGCGGGCGTCGTGCTGCCGCGCCCGGTGGCGACCGCGCGCTACTGGCACCGGTCGCTGAACGTGCGCAAGCTGGTGGAAGTCGGTTTCACTGGGCTCCCCCCGCGCCAGACACTGGCCCACGCTGTCAAGCTGCACCGGCTGCCCGCGACGACCGCGACGCCGGGGCTGGTGGCCATGACGGAGGAGGATGTGGCTGGGGTGGCGGCGTTGCTGGCGCGGCGGGCCGAGAGCCACCGCCTAGCCCCTCTCTTCTCCGAGGCCGAAGTCGCGCACTACATGCTCCCCCGCCCCGGCGTCGTGCACACGCACGTCGCGCGCAACGGGCCGGGCGGGAGCGTGTCGGACGTCGCCTCGTTCTACACGCTGCCGTCGACCGTCGTGCGCCGCACCGGCGGGCACGACACCCTGGTGGCGGCTTTCCAGTGGTACACGGTCGCGACATCCGTGCCCGACGCCAAGCTCGCAGCCGACGCGCTCGCCCTGGCGCGCGGCGCGGGGCACGACGTATACAACTGCCTCGACATTTCGACCAACGCGTCGATCCTCGCCGACCTCAAATTCGCGCCCGGCGACGGCCGCCTGCGGTACTACCTGTTCAACTGGCGGGTGGCGGGCGGCGGCATGGAGGCGGGCGACGTGGGGCTGATCATGCTGTAGCGCGAGGGACGAGTGGCGTGTGTCTCTGGGCGCCCGCTCCTCTCTCTCTCCGCGCGCCTTCTTCCTGGGGGTCCACTGTTGTCAACATGGCGCCCCCCGCGGGCCACAATAAAAAAAACACTGCCGCCACGCCCACACACCCCCCCTCGACGCACCCGCCCGCGTCTTGCTGTTTGTTCTATTGGCACACGAAGCGGCCGCCGTCAGCGCGGCGCCGCGTCCTCTTCCGGGCGCACCCCGCCGGACGACCGCGGCCTGGGCACGGGCGGCCGCCCGCCGCGGCGCGGCGTGCCGCCGTCGTCGCTCGGCGTCGACTCGTCGCGCGCGGCGGCCGCGGCGAGGGCGCCGCCCGGGGAGGAGGCGAAAGACGCCAGCGACCACCCCACCGGCGCCGACGCGGGCCCGTCCCAGCCGCGGCCCGACGACGCGGCGCGCGCAAACGCGCCGCCGTGCACGCGCCGCTCGGACTCGCCCCCGCTCGACTCGGGGGCAGGGGGAGGGGGGGAGCCCACGGAGGGAGGCCTCCACGCGCCACGCCGGCCCCGGCCGCGCTCGTCAGCGGCCGCGGCGGCCGCCAGAGGGCCGCCGCCGTCGTCGCCGGACGACGCGGCCGAGAGCACGCCGACCGAGCCGGCCGACCCCGCGAGCGCAAGCGAGTTGGAGGAGCCGACGCCTCCGCCCAGGGACGCGCCCAGGGAGCCGGCCGAACCAAAGGCGAGCCAGGAGCCGGAGAGGGAGCGGGTGCGGCCGAAAAGGGTGGAAGGGACGCCTGGGGCCGAGGCGGCCGAATCAAACGCGCCCGGCACGCTGCCACCCCCTCCGGGATACGCCTTAAGCACGCGCGGCAGCCGCACCGGGCGCGGCGCGGTGACGGCGCGCGCGGGGGCGTCCTCCGGGATGGGCGTCGGCCGCGACATGCGCGCCGTGAGGGAGCGAGACGCGGATAGAGGGGATAAAGGCGTCCCTGCGACGAGCGTCGGCCGCAGCGCCGGCAGCGGCGGCGGCAGAGGCGGCGGCTGCGCTTGATCGCCCGCAAACGCGACGTCGGCCGCCTCGGGACTTTCCGCCCTTTCGTACCGTCCCGCCGCCGGCCGGCGCGACCGCCCCGCGCGCAGCGTCTCGCCCCCGATGTCGGCCGAGGAGGCGCGCGCGATGCGCGGGGCGGCGTCGCGCTGGGCGGCCGCCGCCGCCGTCGACGCCGACGCCTCCGACCCCGCCGCCGACGACGTGCACCCGCCCGCGTCGCGCGCGCCGGCCGCCATGGCGGCCTCAAACCAAGAGTGCGGGGGGGCGAGGGCGACGAGGCTGCGGGCGGCGACCGCGGGGCCGCCGTTTGCGTCGTCGCACGACGCAAACCCCGGCGCAAGCCCTTGCGGCGGCTCCCGCGCGCTCCGCGCGCCCAGGGGCGCCTCGCACAGGTGCAGCACGACGGCGGCGACATCGTCCACGGACGCGGCGGCCCGGCGCGCCTTCCAGCGCTCGTGGGCTTCCGCGGTCACAGCGTCGGCGGCGGTCAGGCCCGTCAGCGGGGCCAGGCGCGTGCCCACCACGAGCGCGACAGCTTCCGCCGGGTCGACAACGTCCCACACGCCGTCGGTCGCCAGCACGAGGCACAAATCGCCGTCCCCGGGCGCGTGCAGGCGCACGCTCGGGTGCGGGGACACGCCGAGCGCGTGCGCGGCGGTGTCGCCCAGGGAGCGCGACATGGCGAGGCCGGGGGTGCCGGCGGCGAGTTCGGCGGGCGTCCTGCCGTACACGCGGTACACCCCGGTCGCCTCGCCGCGCGCGCCGCGCGGTCGCCGCACCGACCCGCCCGCGCGCATGATGCGCTGCCGCTCCGCTTCCACGTCGGGCGTGTGGTCACGCGACAGCAGCACCGCTTCCGGCCGGCCGTCGTCGCCGACGCGGCCTAGGATGGCGCGCGAGTCGCCGACGTTGGCGACGGCGAGGCCGCCGTCCGGGGTGTGGAGCGCGACGCACGCGGCCGTGCCCGAGAGGCGGGCGTCGGGGAGGGCGGCAACAACCGCCGCGTGCGCCGCGGCCGCCGCGGCTTCAAAAGCGGCCACGCGCTGCGCGCGGCCGCGCGCGAGAGCGCGCGCGTCGCCTTCCAGCGCGTCGGCAAACGCGGCCGCCGCCACGACCGCCGCCGCCCTTCCATGTTTCCCGTGCCCGTCAAACACGCCGGCCAGGGTGGCGCCGCGCACGCCAGCAAAGCCGGGGCGCAGGAGGATCTCGTCCTGGCAGTGCGGCTTGTCCGGTTGGGTCAAAGGGGCAGGGGTGGGGGCGTCTGTGCTCGCCGCGTGGACCGCTTCCGCAGCCGTCGCGGCACACCAGGCGAATCCCGGCCTCACGCAGCCGTCGGCGACCGCGGGCGGCGCGGCGGCGTCGAGGTCGAGCCGCTCGGGCAGCGGGCTGCCCGCCACCCCGCCGCCTCCACGCAGCCCGGTCGCCAGCCGCGCCAGCAGCGGCGCCCGCCTGGACCCCGACCCGGACTCGCCCGCCCACTCGGCCGCGGCGTCCGAGTCGGCCGAGTCGTCGCCGCCGGACGCGTGCTCGCTGTCGCGCGACGACCGGCGGCGGCCGCGCAGCCAGGAGGTAAGCATGGTGTGGGGGAGGGGGGTATCAGGGGCGTGGCATGGCCTGGGGGACGGGCAAGGGCGCGGGTCTGGCGCGGCAGCGCAGGAGCCACGCGCCTAGCAGGCGCCAGGCGCACGCACGCCCGTCGCGTGCCTGTCTCTCTCGCGCCGCCCGCGGCAGGCGCGCGCGGGCGGGCGGTCCAATCGCCCCGCAGCGCCCTGCCGACGCGCCGTCGCCCGCCCCCGCGCGCGGCTCCCGCCTCCAACTCTGCTCACCGCGCCGCGGCGGACGCGCCTCTTGTCTGGCCCGACCTCGGGCGCGCGCGGAGGGCGCGGCCGCGGGCGGGATTGTGGCGCGGGCGTGCGCTGACGCTCGGCGGCGCCCGGCCGCACTGCCCGACTCGACGCTCCCCGATGCGGGCGCCCTCCCTCCCCGCCCGGCGTCTCACCGCCGCCGCGCCCCGCGCGCGGCCGGCCCCGCGCCCTGCGTCCGCGGCGGCCAAGGATTGGGGCTATGGCGCGCCCAAGGCAAGAGTTCCGAGGCGGTGGCCGTGTGGGGGAGACCTGCGTGCGCGCAGCACGCAAAAGGGGCGGGCGGCGCGCGCGGCGGGGGCGCCGGTCGCGGGGGGGGGGGGGGGCGGGCCGCGGGGGGGGGCGGGGGGGGCGCCGTTCGCCGCCCCCCCCCCCCCCCCGCGCGTTTTCAGGCCGGCCAAGACCTCACCCGCTTCAAGCCGCCGACCCCCGGTGGCGGCGCGCCGGGCGACAACCCCAACCGGCACCCCGCGTGGTGAGAGAGAAGGGATCGGGGAGCAGAGCGCGGTGGTGGCCGTTGCGCCGCGGCTCACGCCACCCCCTTCCCTCCTCCCCCCAGGGCCTACGGCTCGCCGCCCGACTACGCGACACCGCGCTCTTACGGCGCCCCCAAAGCGTCCGACGCGGCCGGGCTCCTCTTCGGCGGCGGCGGCTTCCGCGGCGGCGGCGGCGGCGGCGGCGGCGGCGGCGGCGGCGGCGGCGGCGGCGGCGGCGGCGGCCCGTGGCGCGCCACCACGTCCATCTTTGCCCTGCTCGTCACCGCGGGCGGCGTCGTGGCGTATGTGCGCAAGGGGTCGGCTTCGTCGCTCGAGGCGTCGAGCGCGGTCGCGGCCGCGCTCTTCCTGGCGGCCGCGCTCATGGGCGCGGCGCACACGCGGACTGCGGGCCTGGCGCTGGCTCTGGCCACTGTCGCCGGCCTGGGCACCTACATGGCGCGTGCCTATGGCCGCTCCCAAAAAGTCATGCCGCACGGCGCCCTGGCGGCCGCGTCGGCCGCGCTCGGCGCCGGCTATGTGTGGGCGCTGCTGTGCGTGGCGCGCGGGGTGGCGGCGTGAGCGAGTTGAGGGAGCGGGGTGTGTGGGAGGCGCTGTTGGGCGAGGGGAGAGAAGAGGGAGCCTCACACGCCTACGGCCCTCCATTCTCCGGCCGCCCGCTGGGCCACGTGGTGCCCAGTACGGGTGCCAGCACTCCCCGCACGGCGTCCAGGGCGGCGGCCTCCGCGGGCGGCGCGCGCGCGAGCGCGGCGCGAGCCGCGCGCACGTTTGCCTCGACCACCTCGGGCGACCCGCACCCGACCAGGTGTGACGCCACGTGCGGCACGGCGAGCGCGTCGCGCAGGGCGAGGTCGGCGATGTCAAAGCCGGCGTCGGCGGCGACGGCGGCGGCGGCCCGCGCGGCAGCTTTCAACTCTGCCGGCGCCGGGTGCCACTCCGGCGGCCCCCTCTGCGTCAGCAGCCCCATGCTCAACGGGGACGCATTGATGACGCCCAAGCCGGCGGCCGTCCACCGGGCGGCGGCGGCGTCGAGCGCGTGGTCGGCGAGGCAGCCGCGGCAGTAGGAGAGCACGATGTCGACCGAACCCTTGGGCGCCGCGGCCAGCACCTTGTCCAGGGCCGGCAGCGGGTACCCGGTCACGCCGATGGCGCCGATGACGCGCTGCGCCTTGAGGTCGAGCAGCGTCGGAATCGCTTGCTCGCACACTTGGGCCGCGTCGCCGAATTCGACGTCGTGGCAGTGCACAATGTCGAGGCGGTCCAGCCCCAGGCGGCGCAGGGAGTCGACGATGCTGGCCGACACGCGGCCGGACGAAAAGTCAAACTCGTCCTGGCCGTAGCGCCCGACCTTGGTCGCGACAATGATCCCGTCCCTCGGCAGCGGCTTCAACGCTTCCCCCAACACGGTCTCCGACTTTGTGATCCCGTAAAAGGGCGACGTGTCGTAAAAATTGATGCCCGCCGCGTGCGCGGCGGCGACAGCGGCGACGCCGACGTCGACCGGCACGGGCTAGGGGGAGAAGGGGGGTGCGGGAGTTGACCGCCGCCCGCGTGCGATGTGTTTACCTCCAATGTAGCTCACTGAAGCGTGTTGGGGGGTCGGGCGGGCCCGCATTCGCGGGGCGGGCACCGCAACGCCGCGCCGCGGCGCGCCGCCCCTCCCCGCCCGCTCCCGACCCCCCCACACCCCCCATCTCCACCCACCTCAAACACGCTGCCCAGCGGGGACGCGCCAAAGCCGATGACTGACACCTCGAGCCCCGTCGCGCCGAGGCGGCGCCGCGGCAGCTGGCCCGCTGCCATGCTGGTGGGAGAGCGTGGGCGGCGGAAAGAGAAGCCCGCGGGCGCGGCGGCGTGTGGCTCAAGGCCGGCGCAGAGTGACAGAGCTCGAAATCAACCCCTCTCCTTTCTCACTTCTCTCTCACCTCTTCTCCCCAAACCCGGGCGCCGGACGCCCCGTCAGCGCGCGCGCCGGCACGAGCATGGCGGCCGACCGGGGGCGGGTGCCGCGCGAGGAGCGCGCGAGGAAGGTGGCGGCGGCAGCGGTCGGGCCGGGAGCGGGGGCTGCCGCGTCCAGGGCGACGACTGTGACAGGGCCGTCGACGCGCGATGTCGGCGCCTTCCGCCGCTTGGCGGTGCGGCGCGCGTCGGAGGGCGATTTGTGGGCGGCGCTGGGGAAGGGAGGAGGGCGTGGTGGTCGGCCTGAGAACGCGGCTCGACCAAGAGCTCGCCCACCCATCTCTCTCCACTCACCGCTTTGCCTCTGCCTGCCCCGCCCGGTGCCGCGCCAGGGCCGCTGTCACGCTGGCGGGGAGCAGGTCGGGGGCGCCGTCGTCGCCGTCGTCGCCACCAGCCGCCTCGGCCTCGGCCGCCTTGGCCCGCTTCCGGTCGGCGGCCGCCGCCTGCCTCTCGCCGGCCGCCTTGGCGCGCGCCTTGCGCTTGTCCCGCCCCGCCGCGGCCGCCGCCGCGGCGGCCGCGTGCGCCGCGCCGCGCGCCTCGCGCGACGCGGCGGCGCCGGCGGCTAATGAGAGTTGCTCGGGGGCGTCATCGTCGGAGGACGAGGAGGTGGATGGCATTGGGGCCGGTGTGAGCGGGGCAAATCGCTGGCTCGCCTCCACTCCCCGCTCGGCCCTCCCCGCGCGGCGCCCGGCCGGCCGTCGCCCCAGAGCGTGCCGCCCGCCTGGAGCGGCCACCTCGGCCTTCGCCCACCCCCAACTCCCGCCCTCCCATGCGCGGCCGCGCCTGTGCGCTCGCGCGCGCCGCCTTAGCGTCGCTGGCCGTCGCCGCGGTGGCGGGTGAGTAGAGGAGGATGATTGGGAGGGGCACGGGGTGTCGGCGCGCGTCCGGGCGGGCCGCGCTGGCGGGCCTCCATGCGCGCGGCCGCGCGCGCGGCCGCGCGCCGCGGTCCAAGGTTGCCGCCGACGCCTCCATGTCACCCCTCTTCAGGCCGAGCCTTGCAGCAGACCGCTCTCCCCCCTGTGCTCTCGTCGCTGCTCACGCCCGACACGCTGCCCGGGCGCGGCCCGCCGCGCGCCGCGGCGACGCTCGCGGGGCCGAGCCTGGTGGCCGCGGAGCGGCCGGCGACGCCGGACATCGGCTCCTTGCTGGCGTCCATGCCGCCCGCGCCGGGGCCGGCGCCCAAGAAGAGCAGCAAGGCGGCGGCGGCGGTGGCCGCCCCTGCGCCGTCCCCCTCGTCCTCTCTGCTCTCGCCCGACGGCCAGCCGCTGTGCCCGACCACCCCCTCCGCCACCTACCAGTGCGTCCCCTACGGCTTCAGCCCCGACGCCGCGCCCGCGCTGTCGGTGTGCGTGAATCTGTGTGCGGCCCCGCCACCCCCCGGCTCCGATTCCCCTCTCTGCGTCAACTGCGGCGACCCCTCCGCCGCCTGCCGGCGCGCCCACGGCGAGTACGGGCAAACGTTCACCTTTGCGCTGACCGGGAAAGGCGTGGCACCCTGCTACGTGAAACCGCCGCCCCCGGGCGAGGGCGACGCCGCGTGCGCGCCCAACACCGGCTCCAACAACAAGGGCTGCGGCAACCAGGGGTCCAACAACGTGGGCAACGGCAACGTCGGGGACGGCAACCAGGGCGACGGCAACAAGGGGTCGTTCAACATCGGCGACAAGAACACGGGGTCGTACAACCGCGGCGCCTGCAACCGGGGGGACGGCAACCAGGGGTCCAACCTGGCGGGCAACTACCTGGTCGGCAACGGCAACAACCCGTGCCCGCTCCAGTAGCGGGGGGGAGAGGGAGAGAGTGGGGGGAGGGCGTGTGGTTTCGTCGGTCACTCCTCACTCCCCCGATGGTCGCCATCCGCGTCCCGCCCGCGGCCCGGTGGTACCCCCGGGACGCCGTCGCGGTCGTCACGGGCGGCGCGCGCGGCATCGGGCTCGAGGTGTCGCGCGCGCTCGCGGCCAACGGCATGCGCGTCGTCGCCGCGGGCCGGGACGAGAAGCGAGGGACGGCCGCGGTCGCGACGTTGGCCAAGGAGACGGGCGGCCAAGTGGAGTTTGCGCGGGTCGACTTGGCCGACCCCGCGACCATCTCCTCGTTCGCCGACACCCTGCGCGCCCGGGGCCACGCGTCCCGCATCGCCGTCCTGGTCAACAACGCTTCTATCGCGTACAAAGGGACTGTGTGGGGCGCGGCCGAGGCGGAGGCCACGATGGACGTCAATTTCCGCGGCACGCGCGCGCTCACCGACGCGCTGCTCCCCCTCCTCGCCTCGCCCGCGCGGATCGTCACCGTGGCTTCCATGGCCGGCAAGCGGCGCCTGCTGGCCCAGGCGCCGGAGCTCCTGGCGCGGTGGGACGCGGCGGCGTCGGCGGACGACGTCGACGCGCTCGCGTCGGAGTTTGTGGCCGCCGTCGCCTCCGGCGACTGGCGCGCCAAAGGATGGCCCCCATCCATGTACGGCGTGAGCAAGCTGGCCGAGGCGACGTATACAAGGCTGCTGAACGAGGAGCTGAAGAACGCGGGGAAGGAGGTGACCGCCGTCGCGTGCTGCCCCGGCAGCGTGGCCACCGACATGTCGTCCTTCCGGGGGCGCAAGACGCCGGCCGAGGGCGCGGACACGCCGGCGTGGCTGGCGCTCGAGGCGGGGGGGCGGGAGGTGGCGGGGCGGTTCTTTTCGGGGCGGGAGGAGGAGCCGTGGTGAGCGACTGGAAAAAAAAACGCAGCACCCTCGGCCGCCGTGTCGGTTCACGCGCGCGCCGGCCGCCCTTCCTCCCGCCCGGTGCGGGCGCCCCAACGAGCCGGGGGGGGGGGGAGGCTCCCTCCCCAGGCCGCGCGGCGCGCGCGGCGGGCGGGACGGCGGCTTGAACCACCGCCCCGCGCGCGCGCGCCGCGCGTCTCGCCGGCGGGGTTCGCTGGGCCGGCGAGGGGGCGCCCCCCTCGGCGGGAGGCGGTGCGGGCGGCCCGGCGCGCCGCGGCCGTGCGGGCGCCCGTGCCGCGCGGCGCGGAAGCGCCCGCCCCCGGGCCCAGTCCGGGCCGTCGTGTGTTTGATCTGCGGGCGGGCGCGCCGGAGCGCGCCCGACCGCGCCGAGGGCACGGCGCCGCGTCGGGCGCCTCGGCGGGGTTCGCGGGTTGGCGGCGTCGGCGTTGCGTCCGCGGGGGGCGCGCCGCCGGCGGCGCCGGCGCTTGCGGGTGTGCGTCTTAGGGTTGGCGGGCGGGGGCGCGCGCGGGGTGCGCGGGGCCTCCCCGCCCGGCGAGTGGCGTCCCGGGGGCGGGCGCGCGGCAGAGGGGCGTGAAGGATGGGGCGGGCGGCGAGGGTGTGGAGGGCGCTGGTGAGGGGCCGTGGCCCCGGTATGCCCCCCCCCGAGGGCGCCGCTGGCGCGCCCAGACGGGTCGGGGTGGGCGCCGGGACCGCCCGGCGGGGCGGGAGGGGCGGGATCGGGGCGCGCGCCGAGCCCCGGCGCCGGCGCCGGCGGGCGCGAGGGCGCGCGGCGACGCCTGCGTTGGCCGAGCGGCGCTCCGCGGGCACCGCCGGGCGGGCGCACGGCGGCCGGCTGACCACGGGGCGGCGGAGAACGCTGGGCGAGACGGGGCAGCGCGCGGGTCGTGCGGTCGGGGCGAAGCAACACGGACGCCGCCTCCCTCCCGCCCCTCACCCGCCACCCTCTGCGTTCCACGCCGCGATCTTGGCGCGCCGCTCGGCCGACGTCTCCCGCCGCCGGTCGCGGTCGCCGCCGCGGTCGCCGCGGTCGCGCGCGTGCCCGCGGTCGCGCCCGGCCGGCGACCGCGACCGGCGGCCTCCGCGGCCCGAGTCCCGCTCCCGCTCGTACCGGCCAAACAGGTGGCGGCGCAGGGAGCGGGACACGGGGCGCAGGTGCATGAAGTTGCAAAAGCCGCCGCGGTTGCACGTCCGCTCCTCGTACTGGCGGCAGGTGGCCTGAGGGGGTGGGGGAGGAGTTGGGAGTGGCGTGGGCGTGGGTGGTGGGCGCGAGGCGGACCGCCAACGACACCCAAAAGAAAGAAAAGAAAGAAAAAAAAAACTCTTCTCACCTCTCGGAAATCGGTCACCGGGGAGAACTCGACGACGATGGGGCGCCCGTCGAAGAAGCGGCCGTCCAGATCGGCGGCTGCCGCGGCGGCGGCGTCTTCGTCGGCGAAGTGGGCGTACACGGCGCCGACGAGGTGATCCGCCACGTTGTCACAGACGTTGAGCGCTTCGAGCCTGGGGAAGGGAGGGGGGGTCGGGGTGAGTGGGGCGTGCGGAAGACGCGTTTTGTTGTCTCTTTTTTTCCCTCTCCTCTCCTCTCACCGCCCGTGCGCCGCCAGCTCCTCAAACACGTCCTCGTAAAAATCCTCAAACGCGGCCTGCTCCGCGCGCGGGTCGGCCGCCGGCGGCGGCGGCAGCGCGCCGCCCGCGCCGCCCGTCGCGGTCGCGGCGCCCGCGTGCGGGTTGGAGTAGAGGTTGCGGAGCAGGAGCGTGGGCGACACCGTGGGCCGGTTGTGCGCGCGGGAGCAGCGGTCGCCGTGGCGGCACGCGCCGATCTTGAAGTAAAAGGGGCACTGGGGAGGCGCGAGGGGGGCAGGGTGAGCGTTGGCGGGGCGCGCCGCATCCGCCGCCGCTCCCTCTTCTCTCCCCTCCTCTCTCACGTTGACGCGGTCCTTCTCCGTGCCGAAGAGGGAGGCCAGGTGCTCGGCCATGGCGGCGCGCTGGCGGCGGCGCGCGGCGCGGCCGAAAGGCGCGCGTGGGCCGCCTGCCTCGCGCTCTCGAGCGACTCGCCCGGCGCGCGCTTTGACGGCGCGGGCGACGGTGCGGGCGCCGCGGGAGTGAGAGTGGCGGCGATCGGCGGCGCCGTCGCTCCCTCTCCACTCCCCGCCTGTGCTTGCGCCGCCCCTCCCACCCTCGCGCCATGGCGGGCCCCGAATTTGTCAAGTCGGCCCGGCACCCGGTGCTGGACGCGGGGTACAGGGTGCGAGGGAGGAGGAGGGTTGCGCGGGGGCGGCTGCGCGGCGTCCGTACGCGCCGGAGGCGCCACGAGGGCGAGGCACAGGCCGCGCCCGACGCGACGCGGGCGCGGCGGCGGGAGGCGGGGCCCCCATCGCGCTGCGCCGCCCTCCACCGCGCGCGCATCGACGCCCCACCCTCCTCACTTCAGCTCCTCATGCGCCGCAACTCGGTGTACGTCGCCTTCATCTTGGGTGGCGCCATGGTCGGGGAGCGGGTGAGTGGAGAGGAGGGGGTGGTGGTGGGAGGAGGGCGGCGAGGGCGGCCCGCGGCGCTCCGCCCACCTCTCCTCTTCCCTCCCTCCTCCATCTTAGGTCGTCGACTACGGCATCAACACCCTGTGGAAGTCGGCCAACAAGGGCAAGCTGTACGACGACTGCCTGGCGGCGGGCAGCATCGGGCAAGGCATCGGTGGCGACGACGAGTGAGGAAGAAGGATGGAGAGGAGAATGGGGGACCGCCGCCCTCTGTGTCACCTACCGCAACCGTTAGCTTTTCACTCGGGAAAAGAGGGAGGAATAGAATGGTGTCACACGCGCGCCGCCGCCGCGGCGTCGAGCGGCGCGCCGTCGGCCGCGAGGCCCGCCTCGCGCAGCACGGCCTTGGCCTCCGCCTCGTCCGCCGCGTACAGCACCCGCTCCACGAGCTTGACCGCCTGAGGGGGGAGGGGGGGGTTGGGTGTGGGGCTGACAGTGCGAGCCTGCGCGCTGCGCCCAGCCTCCTCCCGTCTCGCACCGGCGCCCCGGCCAGCCCCGGCGCCTGGCAGAGCAGCTCGACGTCGCGCAGCTTATCGAAATAAAAGTCGCGCTCCCGCTCGGCGACGGCCGCGCGCGTCCGCGCGGCGGCGAGCGCGCCGTCGCGGTCGGACGAAGAAGGAAGAAGCGGGTCGGCGGCCGCGGCCGCCTTGCCGCCGCCGGCAACCGGCCGGTTCTCCTTGGCCGCCGGCGCCGGCCGGGACGCGGCCCGGCGCCCGGCCGCCGGCGGCGCGGCGACCGCCGCGCGGTCGGCGGCCGACCGGACGCCCCCCGTTTTGCTGCCCGCGCGCCGCCCGGGGCCGTCGTAGGGGGGGAGGGGGGCGCCCGCGGTGACGGCGTCAAAGTGGGACTGTGGAGGAGGGAAAGGGAGGTGAGGGCGGGTTGGGCCGCCGACGCCGTCGCAGTCGCCCCTCCCCGCTCGCCTCCCGCCCTCCACCCGCCCTCTCGTCTGACCTTGAACCATTGCATGAACTCGATGTTGTCCAGCGGGCGCGCCTTGATCAGCTTGGCGACGTCGACCGGCTAAAGAGGGGAGGGGGAGGGAAGGACGGGGCGCGCCTCAGCGCGCGCACCCGCCCGCGGCCCGCCCCCCCCCTCGCTCTCCTCACCTTGTCCACACCCGCCCGCGCCAACGCGGCTTGCAGCGCTTTGTAGTTGTTGATCGAGTCGTACTCCGACCGCGAGTTGAAGTCGACCTGAGGAGACGGCGGGGAGGGAGAGAAACGAGGGGGTGGGCGTCGCCGCGCGCGCGAAAACGCCCGCCCTCCCCACCCCTCCCCTCCTTCCCGCACCTTGGCCAGGTTGACGGAGCCGGGGTGCAGCGCGTCCATGAGCTGGCAGGCGACGGCGCCGGACGCGGTCTGACGGGAGGGAGGAGGGGTGGGAAGGAAACGGTCGACGCCCCCCGCGCCGCCTCGGCTCCCGCCCGCGGCAGTCCAGCCGGACGCGGCACGGCGCGCGCGCGACGAGCACTGTCCGCCACGCCCGCCCCTCCACCATCCCTTATCTTGCCTGCTCGATTTTGGTGAGGGACAGCCCCAGCGTGTCGTTGACCCAGGCCAGCAGCTCGGTACGCGACACGCAGGCGTGCGGCTTGACGTCGGCCATGGTGAGAGGGGTGGGGAGGGCGGGGGCGCGATGGGCGATGGGCGCGCGCGCGCGGCCGCCTCTCGCGCGAGGCCGGTGGGCGGCGGGACGGGGCCGCGCCCGGTGTCGAGCGCGGCGGCGCGCGGCGGCGGCCGGAGCAGGGAGAAGGGTGTGGCGCGCGGGGAGCTGGTCGGCGCCCGCACACTCTCGACCCGCGGCCCGCCCTCGCCCACGCTTCCACGCCATGCGAAACGCTCTGTCTCTGCTTGCCCTGATCGCGCTGGCGGTCGCCGGCCCGGGTGTCTCCCTGGCCGCCTCGCGCGCCGCTGCGCGCGGCGCGTCGCCGCCCGCGCCGCCATCTCCAGGGAAACCCAGCCTCAACGCCTCATCCGCCGACGCCCTGGCGCAAGCCGTGGCCGCCGCGGTGGCGGCCCGGTGAGAAGAGGCGGAAGTGGGCGGCCTGCGCCGCGCGCGGCTCGGCGGCGCGCGCGCGGCGGCCGCCGAGACGCTCGGCCGCGCGCGCTCGGCAGCCGCCGCCGCCCTCGTGGCGTTCTTCCTGACCGCGACCGCCCGCCGCAAGCGGTCGGAGCGCGACCGGGCGGCGATTCTCGATGCCCTGCGGTCGACCGACGACGCGACGCTGCGCCGCGCGCTCGGGGGCGCGGGCGTGCGCCTGCCGGCCTATGCCACGTCGCCCGATTTCGATCGCCCGGATTTCATCCAACTCGCGCTGGCCGCCGCGTGGCCGCACGTGACGGCGGCGGCGGCGGACGAAGTCGTGCGCACCGTGAATCCCTTGCTCATGCAGCAAAAGCCAGGTGAGAGAGATGGGGTGGTGTGGGGTTGGTAGTGGACGGCGGTGATCTGCGTGGCGCGCTCCGGGGAGATCGCAGCCATTGTCTATCACCGCGCCCCACGAGAGCCCCCCCCCCCGTCATTTTTCTTTGTTCATGTCAGGGTGGATGACGTCTGTCAAAATAGCCAAATTCGACCTGGGCGCCCGCCCGCCCACCCTGGAAGGCGTCAAAGTCTTTGCTCATACGCGGGACGCGCTGTTAATCGAAGCCGACCTGGATTGGCGCGCCGACGGTGTCGACGTCGAGCTCGTCGTGCGCCCCCTCCCCTCCCGCCTCCCCCTCCCGCTCCTCGGCGGCGCCCCCATCGTATCCCACATCACCCGCCTGTTGGCGCACGCGTTCACGGTGCGGGCGGGGGTGGAGCGGCTCGCGGTCGCCGCGCGCGTGCGCGTCGAGCTCGCGCCGCTCCTCGGCCGCCTCCCGCTCGCCGGCGCCGTCTCGGTCTCCTTTGTCGACGCGCCCGACCTCGCGTTTGCGCTGACGCTGTACGGCGGGGACGTCACGCTGCTGCCGGGGCTGGAGGCGTGGCTCGCCGGCCTGCTGCGCGATTGGCTGCGCCCGTTTGTGCTCCCCGGCCGCTTCACCTACCCCCTGACCAAAGGGCCCGTGCCCAGCATCATGCTGCCAGACGGCATGGCGGTGAGAAGAAGAGAGAGAGAGTATGGAGGAGGAGGAGGTGCGGCGCCGTCGACCCATTCACCCGCGCCTCCATCTCTTCTCGCACTCCTTCATTCAGGTTGTCACCGTGCTCGAGGCCGAAGACCTGCCCTGGATTGACTTGTTCTCCCCCGCCAACGGCTACGTGCGCGCGTTCGTCGGCGGCGGCCGCGCCGCGCGCACGCGCGTCGTGCCGAACTCCTCGAATCCCGTCTGGAACCAGGACCTTCCCCTGCTCGTGCACGCGCCCGCGCACACGCTGGAAGCCGTGGTCATGGACTTTGACCGGCTGGACCGGGACGACGAGGTAGGGCGGTGCTCGGTCGACCTCTCGACGCTCACCCCCGGCGAACCCGCCGACCTCTGGCTCGATCTCGACCGCCCCGCCGCGGCCTTCAACCGCGGCTTCCAGGAAGAGTGGGCGCCGGCGGCGCACGGCCTGGACCGGGCGGTGAAAACGGCACGGCTCGGGGGGGCGGCGCTGCGGCAGGGGTGTGGGGTTGTGCCGCTTATCCGCCGCGCGTGCGGCCACCGCGGCCGCGTTCACCGCGTGCACGACCCCTCCTACGTCGGCCGCCTGCACCTGCGCGTCACGGTGCACCCGTTCTCCGACGCGGAACGCGCGTCGTTCGCAAAGGCCGCCGCGCACGGCGGCCGCGGGCGGCCCGCGGCCGCGGCCGACCCGGCCGACTCGTTGGCGACCGATTTGTTGAATGGCGGGTTGCTGGTGGTGCGGCCCTTGAAAGCGGTGCGCCTGCCGCACTCGAAACTGGCTTCCGCGTTTGGCGTCCACCCCGCGTGGACGGTGCGCGTCGCGGTGGCCGGCCAAACGGGGGAAGGCGGCCCCGTCAAAAAGGGCGACCCCGCGTCGCCCTCGTTCCACGAGCCGGTGGAGCTGGTTGTGGGCGCGCGCGCGCTCGCGCTCGCGCGCGGCGGCTGCGCCTATGCCTCCGTCGTCGACGCCCGTCGACGCCCGCGCGCCGTCGCGGGGACGGCAGCGATTCGGCTGGACGACATTTTGGCGGCGCGGCACGTGCGGGGGGATTTTCCTCTGCTCGCCGCGCCGGCGGGCGGCGGCCCCGGCGGGCCGCCCACGCTGGCCGAAGGCGCGGCCGGCGGTCCTGTCCTCTCGCTCGACGTGGTGTGGGTGTCGCTCGTGGGGGGGGGCGGGGATCCGGGCGGGACGGGGTGAGTGTGTTTGTGTGAAGAGGGGCGGCGGCTTTTTGCGAGCGCGGCGTCAGAGTACGCACACTTTGCCGCCCCCTTTCCATCCGCCCGCCACCCCGGCGGTGGGCCGCCGCCCGCCTGCACCCGTGCCAGCCGGGCGAGCGCGGCCCGGGCGCCGAGCCGCGCGCAATGCCGCGCAGCCACCCCGCCGCCGGCTTTGCCACCGTGGCCGGCCTGGCGCTGCCAACGACGGTAGCGCCGCTGGCCAGTTTGACCGGGAGGGTGGCGGCGCCCGCGCCGGCCGCCAAGAGGCGGTGGGGCTGGCGCCGCGCGCCGCCGCCGTCGCCCGAACCCCCGTCGCTCGCCTCCCTCGCCACGCACCGCCCGCTGGCCCTCCTCGCGGTCGTTCCCCGCCCGGCCGTCTTGTTCGCCGCCGGCGCGCTCGCCGGCGCGCTGGGCAAGACCGCGACCGCGCCGCTCGACCGCGTCAAGCTGCTCATGCAGACGGGGGGGGGGTTGGAGACCGGTGCCGTGGCGGCCGCGGCACGCCAAGGGAAGCTGTTTGGAGCGCTGGCCGCGGTGGGCAGGGACGGCGGCGCCAAAGCCTTGTGGCGCGGCAACGTGCCGCAACTGCTCAAGGTCGTCCCCTACTCGGCCGCCCAGCTGACCGCGTACGACGCGCTCAAAAAAGCGCTCGCGGGCGAGGACGGCGCCCTGGCCGTCCGGTCCCGCCTCGCCGCGGGCGCGCTCGCGGGCGCGCTCGCGACGCTGGCCACCCACCCGCTCGACACCCTGCGCCTCCGCATGGCGGTGGACCCCGCGGCCACGACCGTCGCCAAAGGCGTTGCCGCCCTGGCGAAAGAAGGGGGGGCGAAAGCGTTCTACCGGGGGTTGGCGGCGTCCGTCGCTGGGATCGCGCCCTACATGGCGCTCGAACTCGCGTGCTTCGACCTCCTCCCCCCCGCCGCCCCCGCCTTTGCGCGCGGCGCCGGCGCCGCCCTCATCGCGACCACCGCGTGCTACCCGCTCGACACGCTGAAGCGGCGGGTGCAGCTGCGCGCCGCGGGCGGCGCGTCGCTCGCCGCGACGGCGGCCGCGCTCGTCGCGGCGGACGGCGTCAAAGCGCTGTACCGCGGCTTCCTGCCCAACTGCCTCAAAAATTTGCCCAACAAGGGCGTCAAGATGAGCGTGTTTGACGGCGCGAAGCGGGCGTTGCGGGGGGCGGAGGCGGCGCTCGCAGAGGAGACAGAGGCAAACGCGGCGCGGCAGCGCCGCGCCAGGAAGTAAAGGGTTGTGGAGCACAACGCGCACTGCAAACCGACCCGCCTCCAGTTTTGTTGCAGTGCGGGCGGGGCGGAATCAGAGGGGCGCACGCGCGGCGACCAGAACAAGCCCAACCCGCTCCCTCTCTCCTTCATCCCGCCGCCCCCACCACCTGCCCCGTGCCCTTGCAGCTCCAGCACGCTTGCTCCCCCGTGCCGGCGCAGAGCGGGCAGAGGCAGTAGCTGGAGGGAGAAATGACTTTTTTGCCGGCCGGCGCCCAGCGCAGGCCCCGCCGTCCCCGGCACACGGCGCACGTTTTCCTGCCCGACCCGGCCGTGTCACACGCCGCACAAGCCACAAGGCGGCCCGCCTGCCGCCGCCGCACGACGACACGGACGCACGCCGACGTGGCGGCCGACACGGCGACCGTGGCGGCGCCCATGACGGCCAGGGTCGCGCCGAAAGTGCCGGCGGCGCGGGCGAGGGTGGACGCGGTTCGCATTAGAGTGTGGACCGACGTCGGCCGCGTCGGGGCACAACTGCCGCCTCTCGGCGCGCATTGCGCGCCGCGCCCCCTCCCTTCAACATGGTCGACCCCTCCCCAACGTCCCCTCTGCTGGGCGATGCGGAGCGGGGCGCCGGCCCCTCCCCCGCGCGGCGCGCCGGCGCGACCGCGGCCGGCACCACGGTCGTCCTGCTAGCCGACATGTTTGGCCTGGGCGGTGAGAGAGGAGGGGTGGTGGGGGGGCAGAGGGAGTGGTTGGATGGACTGCGCGCCGACCCAACCTCCCAGCTCTCTCGCTCCCGTCGGTCGCCGCGCGCCTCGGCTGGCTCCCCGCGGGCGCCGCCATGGCGCTCTGCACGCTGGGCACGGTGTACAGCGGCAGGCTTTTCACCGTGCTGGGCGCGGCGGCCCCTGGCGTCGCCACCTTTTGCGGGTATGGCGCCGCGGTCGACGGCGCGCGGCCGCCAGGGCGCCGCCCGTGGGCCAAGACGGCCGTCTATTTGACCGTGTATTCCGTCATCCTGGTGGAGCCGCCCGTGTTTGCGCTGACGTGTGTCGAGGCGTTGACCGCCCTGTTCCCGTCGCGCCTCACGCGCGCCACCGCCGGCCTCCTCGCCTCCGCCATCGTCCTCCCCCTGGCCCAGCTCCAACACCTGGAAGATTTAGCCGCCTGCGCGTGGGCGGGGGTCGCTGGGATGGCGGTGGCGGCGGGCGCGGTGGTGGTCGCGCTGGCGCGGCTCCCGGTCGACCCCGCGACGAGGGTCCCCACCGCCCTCGTCGCGCGCCACACCCCGCCCGCGGCTGCCGCCGCCGCCCTCATGGACGTCGTCTTCGCGTATGGAGGGCAGGTCAACTGGGTGAGGTACGTCGGCGGCATGGCCTCCCCCCCCCTCTTCTCCCGCTGCGTCCTCGCCACCGCGGCCGCCATGACGGCCGCGTACGCCGTGGTCGGTGCCGTCGGGTACGCCGTCCTCGGCTCCTCCTTCGACGGCGCGGCGCCGGTCACGTCCGTGCTGCCGCCGTCAGCCGCCGCGTCCCTCGCCAACGCGGGCCTCCTCCTGCACGCCGTGCTCGCCTACCAGATCAACGTCAACGTGTGGGCGCACACGGCGCTGCACGTGGTGCGGGGCGGGGGTGGCGACCACGGCGACGGCCGCGGCCGGTCGCTCTGGCTCACCACCACCGCCCTGTGCATCGCCCTCTCCGCCCTCGTCGCCCACCTGGTCCCCAATTTCTCGGGCCTCATGGCGGTCGTCGCGTCGTTGGGCGA
>Ga0315291_10001046_pt1 | contig 37257 bp, 24 predicted proteins | sample YL17G12_20_MG_FD_203070 | JGI IMG/M metagenome (GOLD analysis project Ga0315291, IMG submission 203070) | Sediment microbial communities from Yellowstone Lake, YNP, Wyoming, USA - YL17G12_20 | ecosystem: Environmental > Aquatic > Freshwater > Lake > Sediment | place: USA: Wyoming | collected...
ACCTACCTGCTGATCTGCCTTACCTCTCTGCTGTGCCACACCAGATCTCTCAGGTCTTGCTCAACCTGGGCATCAATGCCATTGAGGCGATGGGCAACGGCGGTCACCTGTGTATTACGGCCCGAGCCGACGGCGATGTGCTCGCGCTTACCGTGACCAACGATGGTCCTCCAATCCCAGAGGAGCATATCGAACGCATCTTTGAACCCTTCTTCACCACCAAACCGGACGGCACCGGACTGGGGCTTTCCATCTGCCACAGTATCGTCCAGCAACATGGCGGAGCAATCAGCGTGGAAAACCTGAAGGATGGCAAAGGCGTGAGCTTTACCATCACACTCCCCATTGCCCGTCCCACCAGTGATCAGGAGGCAGGCGTATGACCCACATGGCACTGACACCCCCCATACCCGGAGCACGTATGCTGATAGTAGATGATGAGCCGGAGGTTCGGTCGACGTTGGTGCGTTCTCTCGGGGTGCTAGGCTATCAGGCTGATGAAGCGGGTTCTGGGCACCAGGCCCTGGAGATGTTGGAAGGTACGCCCTATGACGTGATGGTATTGGATATGCGTATGCCAGGCATGGACGGTGTTAAAGTCATGCAGCGTGCTCGTCAGATACACCCTGATTTGATCATTATCGTCCTCACCGCCCACGCCGAGTTAGATAGCGCTATTGCGGCGGTCAAATCCGGTGCAGTGGACTACCTGCGTAAACCGGCGAGTGCCTATGCCATCGCTGCGGCGGCGGCCCAGGCCCTGCGACGGCGCGCCGAAAGCCTGCACCACCAACACCTGCTCCAGGTGATGAATCAGGTCATAGATGAGCTGCGCGGGGTCAAAGCATCAAAACAACCCCTGCTAACACACAATCTGGAGCGCTTCTTGCGTGCTGGCCTCATCACACTGGACCTGGAAAAACGCCTGGCGTTCGTGGCGGGGACTGGCGGTGCAGGTGGCTCCAACGTCGAACTGACTGCCAGCGAGGCCACGCTGCTGGCCTACATGATGCAGCACGCTGATACCGTTCTATCCTGCCACGAGTTGGCCCAGGATGTGTTGGGTTACAACGTCAGCGAGCAAGAGGCGCGAAGCATCGTGCGCCCGCACATCTTTCGTTTGCGCCGCAAACTTGAGGCTGACCCCCAGGAGCCGCGCCTGATCCGCACGGTGCAGGGCCGCGGTTACCTCTTTACCCCCTGACCTCCTCGCAGGTATCTCTGCAATTGTCTCCGCCGTACTCCTGCATAATTGTCCATCACATTTTTAAGATCTCCGAATCTTTCTGCAAGCAAATTGCAATGACTTGCATGCACGTTTTGTGGTACACTGATCTTCAATTGAACGTATTAAAGTGTACACAATTGTGATAGGCAGGAAAGAAACAGATCCATTGTGTCTGCTTTGCGCCAAAGGCTAAAAGGAACGGTTTCGCGCATAGTATGCCCAGGATCGTTGCAGTGCTGGCGCCCCTGAGACAGGTGGAAGTATTTAGAGTGTGGGGAGGTCAAGATGGAAAAGGCCGAGATGGAGATCATGACCGTGCAAGAAGTGGCCCAGTACCTCCGGCTGGCTGAGGCAACGATCTACAAATTGGCGCAGTCAGGCGAATTGCCAGCGGTCAAGGTGGGGCGGACGTGGAGGTTTAAGAAGGAGTTGATAGATGAGTGGTTCCGAAAACAGGCGAGCCTTCCCCAGCAGTCAGCAGTTAGTTGAAGCCCTCGTGCAAGCCTTCAACCTCAACTGGGAGGAATATGGTGCGTAGCAAGGTGGAAGTGCAGGCAGAGATCAATCAGGTCAAGGGGCAGATAAAGGCCATCACCGTGGGCGGTTCGCCCATTGAAGTCTACAAAGCCGAGCACGCGGAGCTTCAGCAGTGGCTGTCCGCCCTTCAGGGACTCCTGGCAGCAGAAGAGCCGGTAGGCAAGTCTCCTGCCGCCGCGGACGAAGCACCCCCCGTGGACGAAGCGCCCCTGTTGAGCGGCTGATCTTCACCTAGTACACCGTGGGCGATGGTGACAGAGGCCCGCTCCCTATGTATGAGATCGTCAAGCGTCTCAGTGCACAGGGCGTAGCGACGTCGGGGGACAAAGGCCCCTACCGAGTCAAGAGGAGCGAGCGCGGCAAGTGGTATCGTTCGAGCATAGCCCGCATCTTGCACCGCGAAGCCTGCGCAAGTGTCTGGTACGACGGCAAGCTGGACGGGCAGAACCCCGATGACTGCTTGATCCCTGTAGAGGTGCTAGAATGATTCACGAAAACGAGATCATGACCGCTGGAGAGGTTGCCGACTACCTCCGGTTGACTGAGGCCACAGTATACAAGCTGGCGCAGGCAGGGGAAATCCTAGCGACAAAGGTGGGCCGGACGTGGAGGTTTAGGCAAGATCTGATAGATGCCTGGTTTCGGGCGGCATGTACGTACTCGCCGCTCGACAAGCCGCCCGGCAAGGAGCCGGCCGTGATGTAGTATCAGTCTGGCAGTTGTTAAGTCAACAGGCTGAGGATCCGTACGACTGGTAGAATGTGACATACACTTGGCAGTGTGGAGCATTGGCGATGGCAGACATATTCGACGAGATCGAACGGCTTGAGCAGGAGCATCGCTTCGTGGAAGCGCTGCGGCGATTGCGGGGCGCGCTGCTGGAGGCGACCGGCGCGGAGCGCATGCGCCTGGACATAAGGCGTAAGGAGATTGAAAAGGCCCAGGAGCAACGCGCGCAAGGTATCGTGGCGGGGGTCGAGGGGGAACTGCAGAAGGGGGCGCCGGACCTTGCTGCGGTAGAGAAGCAACTGGGGCTGTTGCAGGAGCAGGTGTGGCCGGATCATCCGGCGTTGAAGCGTCTGCGCGAGGACATCGAGAAACGGCGCGCCGCTGTAGCCCGGAAGAGGGAACTGGACGATCTGGAGGCCGAATTGGAGGCCAACAAGGACGTGCCGTGGCACTTGACGCACGACCGGCTACACGTGAAAGCGCAGGGACTCGCCGCGCGTTATCCCGATGAGGAGCGAGTGCAGGAACTGTTGAAGCGGGCCCAGAAAGCCCGCGAACAGGCGTATCAACGCGAGGAGAAGCTCACGACGGCGGCCGCAGTAGGTCAATGGCAACAGCTGGTCGGGGCTATGGAAGAGGACCGACGCCGAGGAGTGGCCGAGTTGCCGTGGTACGTTGTAACCTTCGTGGATGACACCGGGAAGCATGTGCGCAAGCCGGACGCAAAGGAATTTCGTCCTGCGCAGGAAGCATACGAGCACCTGCTGACGTTGGCGCAGCAGGGCGCCGAGGGCAAAGCCGACGAGAAGATCGAGGAAGTCAAGGGCGTGCTGGAGGCCAATCCTGAGGCTGCCGTGACCACCCTTGAGAAGGTGCTGGCCAAAGATGGCAAAGAAGACTACGAGGGGTTGTATCGGCATCTGGGTGACCCGAAGCGTCGCCAGGTCGAGCAGGTGCTGGCACAGGCCCAGGAGGCGTGGGCCAGGCGCCAAAGGGTGGAAGCAGCGCTCCGGCAGGTGCGCAAGGAGGAGCCGGAGGCCCCGCGCCAGGCGTGGGAGCGGGTAGAGGAATTGGCTCAGGAGGACGCAGCGGCCCCATCTCTGAGGGAGACGCGCGACAACGTGCGCGCGCGACTCGAGGCGAGACTGTGGGTCGAGTTAGCCGAGTTGGAGGATCGGCGGCGGGACGGGAAGACGGGGGAGGCTCGCGGGGAGGCCCAGGGGATACGGCAATGGGCGCAGCGGGCCACGTTGACCGGTGTGGCGCAGGAGGCCGATGCGCTGATCGAGCAGTGCGCTCAGGATGAGCAGGTGGCAGGCGAATGTCAGCGCATCGCCGGGTTGGTCGCGAAGGGTGAACTGGATGCGGCCCGCAGCGCGCTCGATGCGTTGTTCGCCCAACCGTACGTCCGGGAGCGCAAAACCGAGTTCACCCGCCTCGCGGAACTCGAGAACCTGTGGCAGGCGCGGCATGACCTGGAGCGGTTCATCCAGGGCGCCGCGAAAACCCTGCGCAGCCAGGACGACGGGGAATTGGAGAGCATGGAGAAGGCCTGCGCTGCGGAACTTGCCCGTCGTGGCGCGGAGGAGCGTCTCCAGAGACTGCTGGAGCGCGTCCAGGCACACCTGGCGTTCCTGGCGGCCCAGAAGGCGTACGCACGGCAGGATTACGAGACGGCCCGTGAGAAGTGTCAGAAAGTGATAGACCTGAAAGGCGATGACGCCCGCGAAGCGCAGCAACTCAAGCGGGAGGCGGAAGCCGGAGACGATGAGAAAAAAGAAGTCACCCGGGCCATTGAGCAGGCTGAACAGGCATTGAAATCCAGGTTTAAACACTACTATCCGGCAGAGCAAGCGTACCAATCTGCGCTGGCAGCCCTGGATAAACATCGCTACACCCGCGACGAGCGCTGGCTCCAAGTCAACAACTTGATTCGCGAGGTGGAAGGCAGGTGGGGAAAGGCTGTAGATGCAGAACTGGCGCGATTGTGGGGGCAGCCCCAAGATGAACGGCCCATGGCCGAGATCGAACGGTTGATCCTAAGGATCCTGGATGAACGGCTGCGCTTGCGCGATCGGGCAGAACATTGGAAGAAACAGGCCCTGCCGGTCGTGTATCGGGTACGCGCCGAGGCCGCTGCCCGATCGTATGCGTGGGAAAAGGCCTTGAGTTTTGTCAATCAAGCCCTGGAGATCCAAGCCGACGCTGAGTTGACCGGGTTGCGCCAGAAGTACTATAAGAATAGCGTCTATCAGAAGGTCGAATGGATCGCCGGGCCTGACACCATCGAAGGGCTGAAGAAAGTGATCGAAGAAAAGTTGCCAGACGACGGTGAAACGCTCTCCTGGTTGGAGCAATCGTGGAACCGGTGGGGCAATCTGGAACAGGTACGCACTCATCTGATCATACGGATGCTGACACCATTGATCATTGAGGAAGGCCCGCCTGACATCGAAACGCGGGTACGGTTAGCGGAACTGGGGCTCAAACTGGGCAACCTCACGCAAGCGCGCGGTTATCTGGATGCGGCCCGGCGCCATTTAGAACATAATGAGGAACTCCGGCGCGAATGGGGGCAGCGCGTCGAGCGAATGGCCCGGCAGATCGCAGCCGACCAGGACGTGCGGAACACCCAGCAGGACATCGTCAGTTACCTCGGGTTACCCGCGGAGGTCCGGCAACTCGATCAGGCGGCCGACCTGCAACTGACCGACCGTGACGCCCGGCAGTTGAAGGCGGCGTGCGAGGCGTACAAGGAGTTGACGCAGCGCGAAGCGGAACGGCGAGCCGGGTTAGCCGGCGAGGAAGAAGCAGCCCTGCTCCGGCGAGACCTGGATCGCTGGAACGACAAGCAGTTGGAGCAAGTTCTCAAAGTGTTGACGGGTTCCTTGGGGCAGTATCAGACAGAAGAGGTGACAAGAGCCGTTCGGGACCCGGAGTCGTTCCTAGCGGTAGGGTTGCCCATAGATGCTATCAAAGACCGTTGGGTGCTGGCCTTGAAGATCGGGGTGTTGAACCCGGATAGCATCACGGCCAGGCCGATCCTGGACGAGGTAGTCAGCCTGTGGTCGGCGGTGCGTATTCGCGCCGATACGGAGAGCCAAGATAACGTCGGGCCGCGAACCGATGCCGCCGGCGAGTCGTTGTCCGCTGATCAGGCGTTCGGTGAGCAGATCGGCACCTTACGTCGGATCATCAACCGCGTGGAGGAGATTCAGCGGCACTTCCAATGGGTCGAGTACGTGGGTGGGAGGAGTCAGGCGATCGCGCAGTCCTCGCCGGTGGAGAGCGAAGTCCGCCCGACGCTCACCGCTCTAAAGAATCATCTGGCACAGTTGGCGGATCTGCATCGGCGCATTGGGACTGTGCAGACGTTCCTGTCCAACGCCCGAAAGCCGGTCAGGCAAGACATCGTGAAGTCCTGGCGTGAGCACCTGGAGCGCATGGCCGCCTCGCCGGACGATGGCGATTGCCGGGAGGCGCTATCCCAGATCAGCAGCGCCATAGAAGGATGGTTGGGTAAGGCAGGGGAGGTGACGTGCAGTCCAGTGTGGGGAGAGGAAGTGCGAGTGGAGAAGGGGCAGGTGAGGTACGATGAGTTATGGAAGGGGGTGGACGAGGCATTGGCCGATCTTCCCTCTACCTTCAATAGACATCGGACGGTTGAGTGGGTGCGGGCCGAGGTGCAAAAGGCCAAGGAGGAACACCGCGACATGTTGCGCCTGGCAGGTAAGTTGATCCTGAGCGTCCGCCTGGAGGATTTCGCCCAGGCACTGGATGCGTTGGACGCACTGGAGGAGATATTGCGCCAAAAGGATACCTTTGGCATCTGGGCCGAGTTGAGCCTGACCGATCCGTATCCTGAGCCTACCATGTGTAGACCGGGAGAATTGCGTGCTCGGCTGGATAGCAAGCGTGGGCAGTTAGAGGCCGTCGATGCGTGGATCAGGAATGTGGAGCCCATAGTAGATTGGTCAGAGGCAAGTAAGAGCATTATTCAGCGGGCGGATCGGGCAGAGTATCATGGAGCGCTGGCGCTTTGCCAGGACGTGTTGCAGGGTCTGGGCGAAGCGGGGCGGACGAACGAACTGGCGCCGGCGGTATCCCTGACGCGGGCGGTGGCGGTACTGCGGGAGAAACCCCCACAAGCAACAAGTCCCCTGCTCAGCCGCCGTGTCCAGGCCCGATTGGCCGAAGCCGAACGGCTTCTGCGTACAGCAGAGGCTGCATCCGAAAAGGCGCAACAGTGGGCCAATATCCCAGATGACGCAACGGTGGAATGGTTGGTCGAGGCCAGGTATCCACGCGAGTGGGCCGAACGACTGCCACGCGAGGCCGGTGAGGGGATAGGGGGCGAGTGGCGAGAGTGGAGTCGTTTTGTGAGCGCTGTAGAAGGAGCCATTGAGCACGATATTCCGCGCGCGTCGGCAAGATCGTGGCTCCCATGGCGTGAAAGCCCGAAGGAGGGGCTGCGCCGACACTGGCGTGGGGAAGTGGAGCGAGCGCGCCAGGACAGCGCAAAAGAGTGGCCAGGCTGGAACGAATTGCTGGGCAGGATCGATGCCGCGTAGGTGGAGGTGAAGGAGTGCGGGTGGGAATTTCGGCGGATGTGCACGGTAATCTGGTCGCGCTGGAGCGGGTGATTGAGCACGCAAAAAGGCAGGGGGTGGACGCCTGGTGGTTCCTGGGTGACGTGGTGGGATATGGCCCCCAGCCTGTAGATTGTATCCTGGCTCTGGACGTGCTGCCGGTAGCAGCAGGGGGCTGGTTGATGGGCAATCACGATATGGCGGCGTGCCTGCTTGAGCCTCTTGGAAAATGCCATGTGGAGCGTCTGAGTGAGGGGCGTCGCTGGCAGGTCGGATCGCAGGAGCACTTATCCAAGTTGATCCCGGGAGCGGACGACCTGGAAGTTGCGGCCTGGCATGCCGGACAGTTAGGCGTTGGATTGACCGGTGAACGGTTGGCCAAGTTCAAGGCGGCGCCAACCTGGAACGTTGTCGAGGACGGTGTTATTCTGGCGCACGGCATCGTGTGGGGTGCGCCGACCGATGCCGAAAACGTAAGCGAGGGGAAATCCCTTATTTTCCCCAATGATGTGTTGAAGCCTGGCCCAAGTTTCTGTCAGGCGGCCCGGCAGCGTGGCGTAGAGATTGAGATGTTACGGTTGCTCATCGTGGGACACACGCACGTACCGATGCTGCAACAAGGCAGGCCCATAGCGAGAGGGGCTCATTGGGATTTTAGTGCCGTCAACGAACCGCGTTTGGACGAACCATTACCGCTCGGCGTGGTGGATGAACGCCAGTGGGCAGCCATAAATCCTGGCAGCGTGGGGCAACCGCGTAACGGGGACCCCCGGGCGGCGTACGCGATACTGGATACAGAAGACTGGAGCGTGCGCTTCCATCGCGTTGAGTACTCGATCCATAGAACGCAGGCCGCGATGATTCCCTTTTACCCGGAGGTGCATCGCAAACGGCTGGAAAAAGGAGAGTGATATGAAGACAAGCGAATTCTCCCACTCTTGTATGCGTGGGCTGCTCGTTGGGGCGACCCTGTTGGCGTTGGCAATCGCTTCCATCGTCATCACCCCATTCGCTATTGCCCAAGAGGTACCGTACACCGGCGCAGATATCGTGTTTATCGTGGATCAATCGGGCAGTATGGGAGGAAAGGAATATGGCAGTAACGAGCATCCGCTGCCCAATGATGCAAACAAATTGCGCTTCGAAGGCCCTCCCTGGGCAGCGGAGTGGATGGGGCGACGTCTGCTGGAAGATGACCCAGAGCATCACTTCACGTTCCGCATGGGAGTCGTCTACTTTGGGGATCGGGCGGAAGTGGCGAACTTTGGACAAGAGGACACGCCGCTATGGGTTGCCGCCATCGCCCCCACTTCAGAGGAGGACTGGACATCCTCGCTGCAAAACATTACGCGCAGCCTGAGCAGTGATTTATGGAAGGGGCGCAACCTGGGCAATACCAACTTTTACGGCGCATTTGCCGAGGCGCGCGAGTTATTTGCCCAGATGGAGCAGCAGGATAGTTCACAGCGAATTAAAGCCATCATCCTGATCACAGATGGCTGGCCCGTTGTGTTCACCGCAGATGGGCAGCAGGTCTCGGTTGCCTCTCACATGAACCGGGTGATAGACTACATCGAGGAAGAGTTCCCCTATCCTGATTACCAGGTGCACGTCCTGGGGCTGAATGATTCCGATACGGCGTACTGGCCGATCACGGAACCGTACTGGCAACAGGCCAGCCACGGCCAGGCGCTCAAGACCCAGGGAAATCGCAAATTCTTCGCTGATGTCCAGGCCATGCTCAATCAAATCATCCAACCTCTGCATCTGGGCATTGATGACATACCGATCCAGTGTGGACCGAATTTCATCCCACCCTATCTTGACCTGGTCCGTTTCACCTTCCACAAGGTTGACCGGGCCGATAGGGTTCAGGTCTTGGATCCAGATGGCAACACGCCGGAGGTCATCGTTCGCGGCCAGGATGGTCCGATTGAGTCATTCACGGTCGAGAAGCCGCAGCCGGGCACCTGGGACCTGGTGTGTCCTCAAGGTGTATCCATTCCCCCTACGATTTACGAGAAACGGGTTGACGTCACGGTACACCTGGACACCTCGATGGCCCACCAGTATCTACCCGTCCGGGTAGGTTACCAGATCGTGGATGGCCGCGGGGATGCGGTCGCCGAATACGCCGATCCACGTTATCCTTTACGGCTTCAGTTGATCGTGGCGGGCAGTAGCGGAACCCTCACTGCCACAATGCCCGAAAAAGTGGAGGCCGGGCAGTACTTGGCCTATTTTCTGCCCACGACGGCAGGGGATTATAGTCTTCACCTGGTCGGGACGAGTTATGGGATCACGACGACGCAGGTGATCACAGTCTTTGAGGACACCACGATCCTCCCCGTGGACGCGACGCGGCCAGGACTGCGCGCTCCCCAAGACGCGACCCAACTGGTACCGGCAGGAGTGAGCATCGCGCTGGTCGGCAGCGATGGTGAGGCAGTGTCAATCGCCGAGGAGGATCTGAGCAGTTTACGCCTGGAGGTAGGCGCCACGGCCTCCCTGAATGACGAAGTGCAGCAGATTCTGCTCGTTTTGGAGGAAGCCGCCGCCGGGGAGGCTCAGCAGGCCATCTTCGTGGGCACACTCTCCCCCCGGCAACAGGGTGAGTATGCCGTGTCTATGCATGCCGAGATCGAATCGGAAGAAGCCGGTCAGGTTGCGTTTGACCAGTCGGCCGGCCGGTTCACCGCCGGCCCGATTCAGGCGCGATGGGCCGGGTTCACTGCCCTCCCTCAGCAGTACGCCCCGGTGCGCATCGGGTACGAACTGACCGATCGAGATGGCCGCCCGTTGGCCGACGTACTGGCCCCCGGCTACGTCTTGAGCGTCACGGCAAAGATTGAAGCGGGCGGGCAAACGTGGATGCCCCCGCTGGCGTGGGAGCCTGGTGACAACGTTTTCGCTGCCGAATTCCGCCCTATCCTGGCGCAACAGCACGCCCAGTACTTGACGGTCGAGGCGTTGGATGCCACGGGTGAGGTGACTGTGCTGCTGGATGAAGAGCGGACCCCCTTCGCCGTCACGCCGACGACGCTGGTCCGGTACGAGATCATCCGCCCGGCCGATCAATCGCAGTCCGAATGGCGCACCTGGTATTTCCGTCCCGCACCGCTCGTGGTGGAGGTGGAACTGCAAAACGAAAGCGGGCAGCCGCTCGACCTGGCGAGCGCATTGCGTGACCCGACAACCCCACCATTTTCGGCGACGGTACAGGCGCCAGACGGCAGCGTGGCGGCGGTCAATTGGGCCTGGGAAAACACCGGCAAGCCCGGCTGTTACCGCCTGCTGGCCAGAGGGCTGGAGACGCCGGGTTGGTATCAAGTCCAGGTGGTGGCCGAGCCTGCCGCTCTGCAGCCGGCCCACGTGTACGATGAACCCCGCCGCAACGTCAGCGTCGAACGGATCGAAAACAGAGTGCTGGCGGTGGCCTCCAAGGTGGCCCCGCCGCTGGGCGCGCTGGGCGTACTGGCCGCGCTGGTGTATCTGGGTTTCTGGATCTCCTGGAAGATCGGCCCGCACCTGGAAGGCACGATCGCGGTCAAAGGGACTCCCTTCAGCCGGAACCTGAAGGAGCGGAAACGGAACATGGTGACGTTCAGGCGCGGAGAGTTGAAAGGGACCGGCCTGAAAAAACTCACCGTCAAGCGCCCGCGCGGTTCATCCGATACAGTCTTGGTGACGGCCGTACTGGATCAGAAGGGCAGCATCAAGGTGTACAATGATACGCCTATGACAAGTGGAGCAGAGAGTCCGATCGGAAGTGGTAAATGGATAACGTACAAAAAAGGAGGCATAATGGGTCGTGGTACAGACCTTCCACCAGTTAAATGGCGCCAATGAGCACTGTCAGCAAGATCACTATTTTAAAGTAGGAGGTTAAGATGGCAGACGTAATGCAAATGTACAAGCCCGCCATCGTCATCGGGCTGGGGGGGACGGGGGTGCTCACGTTGCGGCACCTCAAGGCGGAATTGCTCGGCTCCGAGGGGCGCCAGATGCCTCCACACGTGCGTCTGGTCGCGCTCGACACGGTGCAGGAACGTGGCAGTGCCGCGTTGGGGGAGGAGCGCACCAAGTTGGCGGCCCTGCGCACCGAACTCGATCCCAAGGAGTATTTCTGGATCGGCGGCGACATTCACGACTATGTACGCCAGGTCGCCCAGCGGGACCACCCGCACGTCGCCTCCTGGTTTCAGGCGGAGACGTATCTCAAGACGTTGCCGCGGGCGGCCTTCGTCCTGGAGCGTGGGGCGGGGCAGTTGCGCCAGTTTGGGCGCGTGGCGGTATTCAAGGACGTATCGGCTCCGGCGCAATCGAGCATCCGCCACCTGCTGGATACCGCCATCAACGACGTCCGGGGGACAGGGTACTTTGAAAGCATTGACGTGTATCTGATCGCGTCGGTTGTCGGCGGTACCGGGGCCGGCATGTTCGTGGACATTGCCTATCTCGTGCGGCGCATTGCCGAAGTGAATCACGGCATCACCGTGACGCTCCGCGGGTTCCTCGTGTTGCCGGAGGCGTTCCAGAAAATCCCCGGCGGGATCACGGACCCCATGCGCGCGCGAGCTGTGGCCTCGATGCGCGAGAATCGCCGGTTCATGGTGGACTTTCAGTGGGAGAACGGCTACCCGATGTATTACCAGGCGGGAGGACAAGACCGCATCTGGCATGACGTGATCAAGCACAAGCTGTTCGATTTCCTCTACTACATTGACGGCCAGCGCAAGAATAATCCGCTGACCGCCGTGCCGCTGGAGTACGGCGTTGCGCCCAGCATCGCGGACACCATTGCGGCGATGTTAGACAAAGCGCAAGAGGGGTCCGAAGATCGGTATGCCCAGCACGCGACGAACGTGATGACCCAGGCTGCATCCGAGGGCATCACCAGTGGAACCGTCGGCAGCACTGCATTTGACTCCACGCTGGGCGCCTATACGATGATCTTGCCGATGCATCACCTGATCGAAGGCCTCTCATATCGGCTGGCATTGGAAGCGTTGAAGACCATGCTCGTTCCCTCGAAGAAGGATGAAGATGGCATCCCCTCGGCTCTGGCGAGAGACGCAAACGCCGAATCCCCAGGCGTCCGTGGGCGCGAAGCGGCCATCGGACTCTTGAGCACACCGGAGGTCGTGTCGCTGCGCAGCGAGCGCAAGGTGGCCAACACGCAGTTCCTGCGTGAGGTGCTGCGGGTCGCCAGCGGTTATGGACCGAACAATCCGGCGTTGATTCAAGAACTCGCGGCGCGGGGCATCAAAGCGTGGGAAGTGCACCTGGACCCCCCTGGAGATACGGGCGAGATTCGCGCAGTGCGCGAACAGGTGCAGGAGGAATTGACCCGTAAGTTAACGGACGAGGTGCCGTCCGGCCAGCGGGGTGAATCTGACCCAGAGGCCGTCCAGCGTATCCTGCGCAGTGTGGAGGCTTACAAAGGGTATCACCTGGGGCGAGAAGACACGCGCACCGGGCAGCGCGTGGGTGGGCAGTACCGGCTGGCGCTGGATCAGTATGCCCAGATCCACCTGGAGCGTTTCCGGCTGATGCTCGAACTAGAGTGCATGAACATCCTCAACGGCGGGATGAACCCGGACGATCCGGCTGCTACTCATAAAGGAGGCAAACTGGGCTACCTCTTGGACTTTCTCGGGGGGCTGGAAGAGCTCTTTGGCCTGTTTCTGCGGGCGCTGAACGAGGCGCGCGAGATGCGTCAGGCGCGTGGCGAGCGCACTGGAGCAGAGAACGCAGTCAGCGCAAGCCGCCGCGAGATGGAACAGAAACCGCGCGCGCTCACCAGCAAAGAGGGCCGGCGACGGCAGTACCTCGCCGCCGAACAGCGCCTGATCGAAGTCTTGCAGGTGAGCGTCGTTGAAGATATGGTCAAGGACCTGGTGAACAATATGCTGGTGCACACCCAGGCCATTCGTGAAAGCGCCGAGGCGTGGGCTCGCACGCTGGGTATCGGCTACGATGCCCTCTACGGGCGGTTGGTGCGCGGGCATGCCCAATTGGCTGACATGATCCAGGCCGAAAACCAGGTCCGCGTGCGTGAAATGCTGTGGGAGGCAGACTACAGGGAACGGCTATACCAGAAGTATGCCGTTGAGCTGACCGACGGCCTCAATAATCTGCTGCGCGACCTGAACTGGCGCTATGAGCGCCGTCGGGTGGGCGCCCGCGAGGAGCTCCGCCTGCAGTTGCAGGTCACCGTCCCCCAGCAGGCCGAGGTCGAACAACTCGGCCTGAAGGACCAGGCGCGCAACCTGGAACTGCTTCTGTCGCCCGCACGCCAGGTTTTTCAGCCGGCCTGGGAGCAAGAGTCTATCCTAAAGTACCTGATGGAAAAGTACCCGCGCACCGAAGACCTGGTCGTGCACATAGCGCCCAAGAATGGCACTCTGCTCAGTTTGCGTGGCGGAAAGGTAGTGCCGGCGAATTACCTGCATATCGCTTTTGGCCGGGATGAGCGCGAGCGCAGTTATCTGGAGCGGGTGGTAAGCGGTATGGCGGCCGAGACGCGGGCCAAGGGCAACCTGAGTGGGGTGGTCAATTCGGCCGACCGTTTTCGCTGCCGGCTGGTCTACACGCTGGACCTGGTGCCGCTGGATCAGATCGATTCGTACTGCAGCAACCTGAGCGTGTACCGCTCATACATCGAGCAGGTGGAGGAAGGCCGCGGACGGATGGGACGGGAGGTGTTGCACATCTTCCCGGCCGAAGTCAACGCGGCCAAGTTCGAGAGCCGGCTGGGCGAACTGCACCTGCCGCCCCGCGAGTTCCACAACGACGTCACGCTGCAGTTAGAGGACATTGACCGCTTCAGGCTGTTCGTGCGCGCCTGGGCCTTTGGCGTGATCCGCCGTGGCTACGACGAGATAGGAGGTGAGCGCCAGAATTATTACTGCGTCTCGCTGCCGGCCGAGGAGCGCCGAACCGATAGCGTCTTTGGCACGCTGGAAGCGGCTACGGTTTACCTTACCAAACCGGCTGCCGGTGACCCCGAAATGCTGGATGCGCTGACGGTCTTCAACTACATCGGTAAGGATCAGCGACCGGGTTATTATGGACGCATAGATTACCTGCGTGTGCAACGGGCGCTGGAGGGAGCGTGCCAACAGACGATCCAGGCCGTTCTGAAGGAAGGCATCACGCTGCCCAAAGCGATCGCGGATTTCTTAGAGCGGCTCAGTACGGGGGATGAGAAGGTCAAAGGGGACCGCGAGCGCGTGCAGGAGTTGTATGCGGAACTCGTGCACTTGCAGCGCATCCAGGCCGACTTGGAGCAGCAGGCCAAAAACGAGCAGTTGCCTGCCCCTAAGCGCGACACGGCCATTGTCTTCTACCTGACTCTGGGCAATGAGGTTCGCAGTATCCAGATCGCCATAGATGACATCCTGCAAGCCAGTCGGGGACGGCTCTAGTGAGATGGGGGCCAATGTCATTGAGTTAAGGCTGGAGTCGAGCCTTTAGGCGGGGGTATTACGGGCAAAGACCAGCTAAAGCTTCGACTCCAGAACGCCAACTAAACGACATTGAGCAGGGGGCAGGGCGCTCTGCCCTGCCCCCTGCCCAAACCTTCACGCACACAGGAGTAGACTGTGCCAACGCTTGCCAGCAAATGCCAATATTGCGGCCGCGAGACAGAGGACCCCGAGCGAATCTGTGGGGACTGCCGACGTAAACGGTTGTTGGGTCCGAGTCCGATCCAGACGCTAAGTGGTCAAGTTGACGATATCAAACGCCTTCTTGAAGAACTCACCACGAAATCACCGGATGAGGCTGGAAGTATGCTGATCGCGGCCTTGCAGCAGCGGGTGGACACTGTAGAATTACTGTTCAGGTTGATTAAAGTACAGATTACCGCAACCTCTGTCCATCTCGTGGATGCCAACAAGATTGATCGCCTGAGCGCAGACGAAAGAGTGGGAGGGTTCCTGTTGGCCTGGGCCACGTTGTTTGCAGGGGCTTTGCTGGAAAAGTGGCTTGCGCCCTCCGTTGCCCTGGTATTGGCGATAGTCTTGTTGGGAGGCCTGGCGGGGTATTTCTACTGGCGGGCACTCAAAGCGCAACGGGAGATAAAACAGCAAAGGGAACAGATCTCACTTGAGGATCTGCTGAACAGGATCCTGGGAGGCAGTGGAGGGTCTAGATGAAAAGGTCACGTAATCGTTGGCATCTGTTCATCTGGTTAGGGTGCTTGCTGGGCGGGGGACTGCTGGTGTTGCTGGCATTGCCTGCGCAACCCGGAAATGCGCAAGAGATGCCGTCAGCCACCTTCGCTCAGGAGGTGATCGTGCTGGTCAATCAGGAGCGCGCGGCCCGAGGGCTTCCTCCGCTCAAAGCAAGCCCGGAATTGAGCGCCGCAGCCCAGGCTCATAGCCAGGCGATGGCCGAGGGCGATTTCTTCGATCACACCGATCCTCGTACGAGTTCCACAGTCGGCGACCGTGTGACCGCTGCCGGTTATGATTGGTCATTCGTCGCCGAAAACATCGGCCAGGGCTACCCGACTCCGGCCCAGGCCATGGAAGGCTGGATGGACAGCCCTGGTCACCAGGCGAATATCCTGAGCGAGGACGTCCGTGAGATTGGCGTGGGCTATGTCTTCGACGCCGAAGATGCGATGTTATGCGGCGACCTGCCTTGCCAGCACTACTGGACGCAAGATTTTGGCGCGCGCGCTGACTTCTATCCTGTTGTGATCGACGGCGAAGCCATTTCTACGACTACCCCCGACGTCAGCCTGTTCATCTATGGCCCAGACTGGGCCGAGGAGATGCGGATCCAGAACGATACTGGAGCGTTCAGTGAATGGGAACCCTTTACCAATACTAAAGAATGGACTTTGCCGGCTGAGGATGGTCTCCACACCGTTACCGTCGAACTACGTGGAGGCTTGATCGTGCACAGCGCCAGCGATGAGATCTATCTGGGTAATGTATCCGTTTCGACTCCAGAAGGCGCGCCGACTTTGACGCCGGCGCCCTCAGAGGGCCCCGTGCAGGTGTTGTGTGTTCCCTGGTACGTGATCGAGAATGAGGAAGCCCTCGACGAGGTCGAGTTCGTGCCCGGCCCCCACGATACGTGGGCGGGCCTGGAAATCACGCTCAAAGGTATGGCGCGGACCACAACTGGCGGTGCGCTGGCCTACACCTGGGACTTTGGCGACGGCTCAGCACCTGAAGAAGGTCCGGTGACCGATCGTTACGCTATCGCTGCACGTCCTACCTATGCCGATGCGCCGATGGATACGATCTACACGGCGTGGCTGACGGTTACTGACACGGCGACGGGATACGCGGATTCCTGTGAGTATCCGGTTGCAGTGCGCCGGCGCACGCCCCCGGTAGAGGTGAATGTGACGATTGATGAGGCGCTCTGGTATCTGCATACCCAGATGGAGCGGAATGAGGATGAAGACGGCACTCTGCTAGGAGGTGGGAGGGATCCCGCCTCCACATCTATGGCCCTCTTGGCTTTTGAAGTCCGCGGACACCAACTCAGCGGCAATTGGGACGAGGATCCCTACGTCGAAACTGTTCAGCGGGGATTCAACGATTTGTTCGCCCAGTTGCAGGAGCAGAAGTTGGCCTCCCAGCCGGCCGGCGACCCTGATGCCAATGGGAATAGTATTGGTCTCTATATGGGGTCCACTCTATACTATGACGGTATGTTTCTTATGGCGTTGGCCGGTTCCGATGTTCCCGATACCGTGGCCGAGACCGGTGGGGCCAGCGTGCAAGGGCGCGCTTATCGGGATATTGCTCAGGACGTAGCGGATTTCTTGGTGTGGGCCCAGACCGATTCGCCGGATTACATGCGCGGCGGCTGGCGCTATGAAGCGAACGGCAACGACTCCGACATGTCGGTCACTCAATGGCCGGCTCTGGGATTGCTGGGTGTCGAGTCCGCCGACCGGTGGGAGCACCGTTCCGCCGATTGGTCGGTTGTCGTTCCTGAATGGGCAAAGATCGAGTTGCGTGAGAATTTTCTGCGCTATGTTGAGGACAGTGATGGCGGTTTTGGCTATGTGGATCCTACGTCAGGGAAGAATCTGGCCAAGACCGGCGCCGGATTGGCCCTATTGGCCTGGGTCGGTGAACCGGCTGAACGGCCCGATGCTCTTGACAATGCCCAGGCCTATATCTCCGCCCATTGGGACGACACAGACGACGGCTGGGGCTACCCTGGGAATCTGGGCAATCTCTATGCCATGTATGGCGTTATGAAAGGCAGCCGATTGGATTTTATCGAAACTTATGACGGGCATAACTGGTATGAAGAATACGCTACTTACCTGACCCGGGAACAAGCCCGTGACGGTCACTGGGAGGATAAAGGGTGGGCCAGTGGAAATCTGCCCTTGTCCACCGCTTGGGGCATTCTGATTTTGAGTCCCACAGTGGGCGTTGGAGAACCGCCTCCGCCCCCCCCTTCATCACCAGTGACCCCAACGCCGCTGCCTACACCTGTAGCGGTCTCTGTGACACTCTCTCTGTGTCCTGGCACGCCCTCACCCCGCTATGTGATGAAGGTGGATCTTCCGCCAGTACCTACCCAGGCAGATGTGTTGTTTGCTTTCGATGTCTCATCTAGCATGAAGGCCGTTCTTCAGTCGGCCGCCAGCAATGCAGATATCATCATGAGCAATCTGATGAACCTGCTGGGCGGCAATGTCCAGTTCGGCGTCGTCAGTTTTAGCGATTATCCTGTGGACCCTTATGGGGCGGCCGGCGATCAGCCGTATGTTCTACTACAAGCTATTACCAGTGATCAGAATTCCGTACGGACTGCGCTCAACGCGTTGTCCTTAGAAGACGGTGGAGATGACCCTGAAGCCTACACTCGAGCTCTGTACGAGGCCTCTACTGATCCAGCGATAGGCTGGCGCAGCGGTGTACGTCACTTTATTGTTACCTTCGGAGACTCGGTTCCTCACGATGACGATCTGAATGAGGGCATACCGGAACCCCAACCGTTTGAATCCGGCGGCCAATGGGTCACTGGTGAGGCGCCCTCCTACCGAGATCCTGGTCGCGATGGGGTTCCAGGCACGGCTGACGATCTGGATTTTCAGACCGTGCTAGAGGAGTTGACAGAGAAAGGGATCACGCTCCTTCACGTTGTGAGCGGCGGGGATGCTGGCATAACCGGCGCGGACCTTCTGCCCTATTGGCAGACTTGGTCTGGATTCACGCCAGGCGGCCAGGCTGTCCTTTTGGACGGCGCTACCAATCTCCCGCAGGTCGTGCTGGATCTAGTGACGGGGGCAGCTCGGGAGATTGATGGCCTGTACCTGGAGGCGGACCCTGGCTACCAGAGCTGGTTGACTGCTACTCCACCCGTATATACGGATCTGGATATTCCGGCTGGGGGATTCTCTCCTTTGTTTGAGGTCGTGTTTACTGTACCGCCCGATATGCCTGCCAGTATTTACCATTTCCAGGTACGCGCCGTTGCCGATGGGGCAGTCTATGGGATATGGTCGGCGACGATCACCGTTCCTGAGACTTGCGCGCCATCCATAGTCGAACCGGAGTGTACTACACCCCAGGGGCATTGCACTGAATGGTATTGGAAACTTCTGCCCTTTCTTCTGCCCTTGTTGGCGCTCCTGTTGTGGTGGCTGCTCCAGCGGTTGCTGTGTGGTGCCGACTGGCTAGAGCAGAAGCGCAAACGGGTCTGGAAATGCTGGTTACCGTGTTTACTGGCCTTGATCTATACCCTCGTGGTCGCCTATCTCCTGGGCAGATGGTTGGCAAATTGGCTCTGCTATGCCCTGGCCGCCAGGGCGGAGCCGGCACCAACTGCTACAGTAACGCCAAGCCCCATTACACAGACAATAACCGGCCCATCTGTGGGCCAGAGCGGCAGCCAAGATGTCGCGGTCGTCACCCTGGGAGGAACGTTTGCCCTTTCCAGTGAGCGGCCGGGCGTTGCGTTCACTCAGATTGGCGTAGATGACCTCACAGCCGATACATTGGCGCAGTATGATACCCTCGTCCTTTCCCAGATCTGCAATATCAGTCAGTTGCCGGCAACCCAATTGGCGGCTGTGAGGGATTGGGTGGGAGCAGGCCATAAGCTGATCGTATACGATTCGGACGAGTGCGCCCAGCCGGTGAACTACGATTGGTTGGCCTACTGTTTTACCACCAGCAACCCCGGCGCCCAAGGATCCGCCAGTGGCGAATTCCTCATTGTGGCCGAAGATAGCATGATCAGCGCCGATCCCCATTCTCCCGTTTACGCGGACGAGCGTGAGATGAGCACCCGGACCGAGATCGGGGATGCCAATGTCATGGTTACCCACGATGTGCACTGGTGTTGCAATGCAGAAGCGCAGAACCTCTTGGGGCAACGGGGCTGCGTGCACGCCTACGCTTTCTATGGCACCGGGTTGATCATCTACAACGGGCTGGATACCGATAGCATCGGTGTGCCATCTCAGTACCGGCTGTGGCAGAACGAACTCAATCAACCCTGGGATAGCGTGAGGGGCAGTGCGCTGGGATTGACCTGCCGCCGCCGGGTAGTGGGCCTGGCTCCTTTCCCGTGGTGGTTGCTGCTGCCCTTGCCGCTCCTGTGGCTGTTGGCGTGGTGGCTTTGCTGCCATAAGAAACGGGAACCATTGCCGCCGTTGCCACCTTTGCACCCCAAACCGGTTCCTCGCGCGCCGCTGGCTTTCAGCGATCGCTGGATTGGCCCGCCCCCCGAGTGGGACCCTGCGCCGGCTTTGGTCATCGGGTTGGGCGGAACAGGCCGTTGGATACTGACCCACCTGAAGAAGAACCTGATTGATGCTGGCGCGGGTAAACAAGGTGAACGGGTACGGCTGCTGGCCCTCGATACGTCCCCTGCCGAACTGGTAGAGGGACGGGAAGTGACGGTGGAGTTTGCCGGCGTTCGACTGGATGAAAGCGAATTGCTGGTATTGAGTGAGAACCTGCACGATGTATGCCAGGAGATGTTCCGTGATGCCAATGCCCACCCCGAGTTACAGACGTGGTTCCCGGCCGAGGAGTACCTGCGGGTGCGTCATCTGCCGGATGCCGATCTGGATGTGCGCAAGGGAACACGCGGGCGCCGCCCGATGGGCCGGGCGGCCGTTTTCCAGGATGTACGGGAGGGGGAGGCGTCACGCCTATGGCAACGTTTGTTGAGCGAACTCCGGCGCGTGATTGAGAACGAACGGGTGCAGGTCTTTGTCGTTGGCTCTCTCGCTGGAGGGTTGGGCAGCGCCGTGGTGGCCGATGTGGCGTATCTGGCGCGGAGAGCCGCCCCCATCGCTGGCGCCCACGAAGGCGTAATCGTCAGTGGGCTCCTGGCTACCGATAACGCCTTTGTCGCACGCACGCGCGCCCAGGTCTTGCGGCTGAACGCGATGGCCGCCTTGCGTGAGTTGGGGCGCTTCCAACTGGCCCGTGGGCGGCCTTACCCGATGACCTACGTGCAGACCAGCACAGATGAAACCTTCAAGGGGTACTGTGAGTGGGGCCTCCTGGATGACCTGTTCCTGTTCGATGGTCAAAGGCCAGAGCGAGCGTTGACCCGGTACGAACCCACGCGGGCCATGTTCCCGATGATGGCCGATGCGCTCACCATCTTGCTGGACCGGGCCTCTCATCCGCTGGAGGAAGGGCGCGCCAACACGCGCGTGCAGGCCTCCACGGAGCAACTGACTCATGGGGAGGCGATGGTCAATAGTTTGGGGAGTTTCGTGTATCGTCTACCGATGTACGACATCGTCGAGGAACTCAAGGTGCGCTTTGCCAAAGACTTGGTGCGGCTATACCTGGTCGGGCCAGACTTCAAAGACCGTACTCTGGTACTGCAGGCCGAGCAGAACCGTGAGCCTTATCCCGATGGTATAGCCGCGCTCGTCCAGCACTTTTTGCGCGAAGAGGTCGGTGGGGCGACGCATTGGGTCGCTGATCTGGCGCGGGGAGGGCTTCCGCCGGCGATGGTCGAAAGCGTGGGGCTAAACGCAGGCGCCGGGGAGCAGGCTTTCCTCGAAGAGCAACTCCAGACGTTCAAGGTCAACCTGACCGGACGGCTGTTGCTGCTCCTCAACGGTACCCCGGACGTAGACGCGGTCACGGCGCGTTCCGGCAAGTTGGGGTATGCGCGCGAATTCCTGGCCGAACTGCGCACGCAGTTGCACCAGGCGCAAGGGCAGGCCCAGGTGATGCAGTCGGCGCTTCGCGATGCCGGGGCTGAAGGGGCACGGCTGTTGGGTCAACTGGCCGCCCGCGAGATGGAAGTGGCTCAGGCTCGCGCCAACGACCTGGAGGCCGGTACTACCTGGCTGATGGGTCAGGATGCGGCTGCGCCGTCTGGCGAGCAGACTCGACGAGGGCTCTTCGACCGCCTGCTAGAGGAACTGGAGCGGAAAACGGCGCTGCGACGGGGGCTACAGGAAGTCGTGGTGCGTCACTACTTTGCCGACGACAAATTGGTGGACGAGTTGTATCGCGATCACTTTGCGCCTCACCTGGAAACTTCCCTGGAGCGGCTGTTCTGGCGCGAGGGCGAAGATGGAAACATCCAGTTGACCATCCGGCATTGGGAAGACGTGGTGATCAAACCCTGCCAGACCGATGTGGATGACCCCCAGGCCGCGTTGGTTGCATTGGCCGGCGCCGTGAGCCGTGACGTATGGGGGCTGCGCTTGAGCCACTTCCTCGATGAGGTCGAGAGCGGCCTGTGGCGGCCCACGGCTCTGAGAGACGAGGCAGACCGGGTTCGGGGGTGGGCCGGCCCGACGGTAGTCTACCAGATCGGGCGCGCCCGGCAAGCCTTGGCGCAGCGTTTCCTGTGGGTGAATCGCACTGTCCAGCAGGCCGAGCCGTTCCGCCAGACGATCCAGGGATTGGCCAAGGCCGGCGATGTGGGGCGTCTCATGGCGACCGATCCCTACAGCGCAGGATTGCTCACCACGCTGGACATCGTGCCGCTTTCGGCGCTCGAGGCGGTACGCGGGCGGCTGGAGGTAGATTACCGGCATGCCTACGCCGTCAGCGATGAGACCGCGGGCGCGATCCCGGCGCACCAATTGCCCGAACCCATTCACGTGTATGCGGCCGAAGTTCATGCCCTGGAATACGAACAGCGGTTGCACGAACTCAACGAACCGCCTCGCCTGTTCCACCCGCTGTTCGTCGCCGCGCTGGACGATCTCAAACGCGCTCGCACCTTTGCGTTGGCCTATGTCCTGGGGCTGGTTCGCCGGCGCTACTATCGCGACGAGCGGGAGGAGGGATATCGCTACCAGGTTGTCTTGCCGGGTCATGCCGAAGACGGCCGCGACGAAGAGGTATGGCTCACGCGGCGTGATCGCCCAACTGACCCGGTGGCGCTGGTCGTGCGGGCCATGCAGGAGTTTGTGCTGGGTTGTCCTCCAAAGGACCTCGTGCAGACCAAGTACTCACCGCAGCGCCTCTACGAGGCCGTGGCCAGGGTGGTGGAAGCACGGGCATCTGAATCCCGCCCGCAACTGCAACAATTCCTGCGCGAAACGCCGGGCGACCTGCGCGATGAAAATCGCCTGGGAGTGCAGGACTTGATCTCGTTCACCCGCCTGGTCGTGCGGGATGAACTGCGGCGTCTGCATGAATCGGAACAATCGGCGGAGGGGAGCAATGAGTCCGCAAGAGAATGAAAGCCTGCTTCAAAAGAGGGTCAGCGTTCAGGGACAAGAGTACTGGCTGGAGGAGCCGCTCGGCGGCGGGTTGACGGCCGAAGTGTACAAGGGCAAAGACCCTTCCAATCCTTCTTCCGAGGTCGCCGTGAAGATTGCTCGGCCGGGCCTGTCGGACAACTTGAGGGAGAGATTCAAGAAAGAGAATGAGGTCTTGCGGAATTTGCAGAAGTACTCCCAGGGTACTCATTACTTTCCAGGGGTGCTAGCGTTCGATGAGGCATGTGAAATTTCTGGTATGAAACGGATGGTGCTGATTCAGGAATTGGTTCCTGCGGATTTCAAGCCGTTGAGCGACCTGAAGTTGGGTTATAGGGATTTGCACCTGCCGGAGCCGCTGGCGTTGACGATCGGCGTGCGCTATCTGGAGGCGCTGGAGATCGTACACCGCGCCGGCTATGCCTGCCGCGACCGTAAACTGCGTGATATTCGCTGGGAGTGGGCGGACGGTTGGGCGGGGGAAGGCTGGAAATCGCAGTTAGGCAAGGGGGCTTCCTCCGGCGAGTTGCGAATCCTGGACTGGAACGTGGTGGGGGGAAAATCGGAGCAGCCCGACGACCTGTTGAAGTTTGGGGAGTTCTGGTTCGAACTCCTATTGGGTTTCCAACTCCCCATGCGGATGTCCCGTGTTAAACAGGATGATGGGCAAGAGAATGAGCAATGGTGGCCGATCGGTCGCTTAGAGCAGCAACCGGGATGGGATGAGTTGAGTTTTGGGACTCAACAGTTGCTGGCTCAGTTATTGTACCCTGGATTGCTAAAAAATGGGACAGCCGGGGAGTTATGTGGGAAGTTCGAGAAGATTCGTGAGATTTGGGCAGAGTCGCCACAGACTCTCTCGAATGAGGTGCTCCAGCCGGGAGCGCCAGAGAGCCCCGAAGCGACAGAGCAAGACCTGAAAAAAGCCGACGTAGCTTATCTGGCTTGCACACGTTATAAGATGGGCGGGTTGCCTGCTGGGCTGGCGGACAAGCGGGGAAGTCTTAAGAGGCAGTGGGAGGCCTTAGCTAATGGACCCGTCAACGATGCACGAACGTCCCTGATGCTAGCCAAGTTCGATGAAGCACGCAAAAAGGTCGCAGGGTTGCGACAAGATAACCCGGGCTGGCGGTGGGACACAGCATACATTAGGATACTGGCAGATGTTGCTAGCAACGTTGTTAAGGGGAAACTCTATCTTCAAGGAGGCGCGGACTTGCAAAGATGGATCTCTGGGTTGGCTAGCCTCAAGCCTAACGAGGTTTCACTTGAGGAGTTGAAGCAGGCGCTGGCTGCTCTGGGGATTTCGTGTGAGGAGTGAGTTGGTGTTCGGAGGGGATATGTCTACGATTGAACGGTCAGCCGCATCGCAATCGCAGGAGGAACTCAAGTGGTTACTGCAGTTGCTCTGGGAGATACGCCAGGCGCAAGGCGCAAAAGGAGACGGAGACTACAATGGCGCAGTGACACACGCGCGAAAGGCCAAGACTCTATGGGAGCACGAGCATGAACTCAAGGGGCCGCTGCAATACGTTCTCGACGTTGATCCGATTGTCCTTTGCAGCGAGTATCAGGAGCTCCAAGAAGCAAGCGACGCCCGCACACGGGCGGAATCCAGCCTCCGAGAGGGCATCAGGGCCGCATGCTCAGGGCTGCTCGAAAATGCCCTCAAGCATTTTAAGGAGGGATTGCAGGCCACGTATTGGCTGGCGCAACAGGAACCGGATAGCGCACAGCAAGGGCAAGAGGAAACTCAGGCTGCGCCGCTATCTCCCTCCCTGCTTCGTGCGTGCTTTAGTGAGGCCAGGCACATCGTAGAAGACTGGCAAAAGTACATCAAGGTGTCCTCCACGGAACCGGAAGGTGCTGGCCCTGCGTCACCGATAGTGCGAATTCTGTATCTGGCTGAGTGGAAGCGGGGTTGTGATGATAAAGAAGCGGAGAAACTGCGCCAGGGCTTTGTTGGCAGGCAACTATTCGACGAGTTTCTTGGTGCGTGGAAATGGGAACAAGACCGTTTGCGCGCCGAGGTGCTGGAGCTAATAGCAAGATTGTTGCCATGCCAGTCATCTATCAGGGAAGAAGGCCAGAGCACTTCCGAGCTGATATCTGATGATTGGATCGTGCTAGACTACTACTATGAACGCTTTGGGGATGATTCTGGTTTCAAGAGCGAAATCCGGCGTTTTATACAGCAATGTCAGGATTCATCTAGGGAGCGTCTGGTTGAAGGTGAGATGAGGAAACCTGACGAAAGAGGCAAGGCCCCAGCGGAGGGGGCAAAGTTGGCGAGCATAATGCAGCAGTTGCAGGAGGCACAGACATGGGCAGATTGCGCGGCGCGGTTGGAGAGTGTTCTAGGAGCAAAGGAATATGATGTCGGCAGACTCTGCGAGGATGTCCGACAGCAAATTGAGACCTTTCAGGAATGGAAGGAAAAATGGGACCGCTTGTGTGAGGAGTTCCAGCAAGGGTTAAAAGATGATCTCCCAGAGGAGGAAATTTCGCAAGTTGTCGAGCAGGCTAAGTCGTTCGGTTGGGAATATGTTTGGATTGAGAGTATTGAGGTCAGCAGACTAGATACCTGGTGTCAGAAGATGAAAGACAGTCGGCGAAGATTATGCGATGCTCGGACAGCATGGGATGAATTCAGCACTGGAATAGAGAAGGATGTCGAACAGGGAGGCCAACTATTCGACAAATGCCGGCGAGCAATTCAAGATCAAAAGCGATGTCAGCAGTCCATACCAGAGTTTCATGATGAAGGGCTGGATGAGGTAGAAATGTCAATTGATAGGGAGAGCTGTCTCCTTGTGGAAGACATTTCCAACACATTGCAGCAAAAGTACAACGAGGCAAGTGGCAGGTTTGACGACGCATATAGACTGTATAGCAACGTGGGCGGGTTAACCCCTCGTGATATTCTGAAGCGTATTCAGGAGAACTCCGAGGAGGCCACCAAAGCATTGAGAAAGGCAGAACGGTTTTTGGGCTGGTTAGAGGTTTTAGCGCAGGAATACCCTATAACAGCCAGGGAGAGAGTCAAACAGCTAAGAGAGGACTGGAAGGCTAATAAACAAAGACACTCTAACTACAGGCAGATTCAGATTGAGAGTATTCGACAGGCGGCGAAAGCCTGTTATGAGTGTGCCGGCCAGCTTCCTAGACCTGAGCAAGATGAGCTTCATGCATTCATCCACCTTCTACGCACAATTCATGATAATCTGGCGCGAGAGACTTCGGAGGGCTAAATGACCGACGAGAAATTTCCCGTCACCGAGGAGATGTTACAGAACCAGCGTCGTGAGACGGTTCGTAGGCAACTAGAACTTCAAGAGCAAAGGCGTCAGGAGTCACTTAAGGATTGGGCAGAAACGCTTGGAAAACAGTGGAACAGGGAAAAGGCAGCACGAGGCCAGGTTCTGGATCAGGTTGATGTTCTTCTTTTCCTTCACCCCGTCTTGGCAGATCAATTGCCGCAAGGTTTGTGTCGAGCCTGGCTGGCACGCCAGGAGGACCGCCGACAAGCGCGGGAGTCATTGTACCAGGTGAGGCAGATATACGGAGAGGACGGCAAGTCGGTCAAGCAAGCAGACTGGACCGAGGTTGAACGGCTGCTACGAAGAATCCGCGCGGTCTCACCGGATGATGTTGCGAAGACAGAGGAATATCAAAAGATTCGCAATGCTGCTCGACAGCATTGGGAAAAGATCGCCAGCGGAGTTCAGGGCCTGGTGAAATCGGTAGAGGCTATCGTCCGACTGTACGGTGGAAGGGGTGGGCAAACTGTGGATCAGCCCTCGGTTGGCGGAGAAACTGTGCCACGTCTGCCAGATAAGCAACCCTCTGCCGCAACGCCATCTCCCGTTCAGGCAGTTCAACAACCAGCCTGCCGGGAGGGCAATACAGGTCCAGCCTTATCGGAGGGCGCCGCAACGGAATCAACTCCGGAACAATCCAAGGCGGTGGAAACTCTGAAAGACCTGGTCAGTCGTGGTCTGCCTTCGTTTCCCGATCAGACCGAGCCACTTGATCAGCACCTTAAGGACGCCTGCACATGGTTTGAGGAACACGAAGCAGACATCTCTACCTGGCTTCCCGACTTGCAGGAGATTCTGGAACGGACCCGGCAGTGGCTGGATGAGCGCAAGCGGGAACTGGGCTTTCTGCAGAAAGCGCCGGGTCTCAGCCAGCGGTGGAGAAAGGAGAAGCAGTCGTTTGAGGAGTTGCTCGAGTTAGCCGGGGAGACACGAGACGCCATGGGTACGGTCTTGTTGGCATCCCGAGGTGGAAAGGTGGTTGAGGGCTTGCGGCGTGTTATCTTACAGAAGTTGCAAACGGAATACGATCGGGCAAGGAAGGGTACGGGGGCGCAAAGGCAAAGCCAGAGAGTCGCCGTGGCTCAGATAGTGCGGACTCTGCCTAAGGAACTGCTCCTGATTGGAGGGACATAATGAGTGCTGGCGATAAGCTGGAAAGACTTCTCGAGGAAAGCTCGCTCGAGTTTACAGAGTTTGTGAAGGAATTGCAGGGGCTCAGCGATGGCGAATTTGAGCAATTGCTGGCTACGAAGAGCCAGCCACGCCGCCGGGGCCGGCAATGGTGGGTGGCAGGAGGCATCGTGGTTTTCTGCATTGTGGGGGCGTTCTGGCTTGGTTCCCATCAGAAAGCCCTCGTGGAGCCGCTGTGCAATCAGTATGCTCCCTGTCCCGAGGTGACGCCGCCGCCCGCTACACCTACGGCTACACTGTCCCCAACCCCTATATCGCCACCATTGTCGTCCATTCCAGAAACAGAACCTGTCTCGTCCCAGGTTTGCGTACGCTATGCGGGGAGTGAGGGTGGGCCGGGGAATGAATCGGGTATCAGTCTTGTGCTCAACGGGCAGGGGGTGAATCTCGGGGAAGGGGGGTGTACCGAATCGGTGAGTATGGAGTTGCGTCCAGGCGATCAGATTCAGGCACGAATCATCCTGCCGTCGGGTTGGCAGGTAGCAGGAATTGGAGCGGGGTGGCAGTCTGTACCAGACGATGAGCGTGAGGCCACGTGGCAATACCAATCCGGGCAGAATCCTCCGCTACAAGCGTTCGAAGTCGTCGGGCCACGCCAGTTCAGCGGTACGGTGAGGCTGGGTGGCAGCGATTCGCCAATCCCTGGCGCACAGGTGACGCTATTGGGCCGTCCAGAGGAGGAGTATGCCTGGCGTCCGCTTGCGGTTACCGATTCTGGCCCAGATGGGCTTTTCAGCCTGATGCACACCATCGCTGAAGCGTGGCAGTACCGCATCCAGGTCCATCTGCCCGATGGGTACGTAGGCGCTGTCACGCCCGTGGCTCCCGAAGGGTGGATGACCGCAGGCATCACCGAAGTGGGCCAGGTTCTCCAGAGCAACGCAGTGATTGAGGGTACGGAACCGATGGCTGTCGAGTCACTGGGTTTCGAGGTGAGCCTCGATTATGTACAGTTGGATGTCTCCCAGGCCAGTTACCAGGCTGTTTACGAAGACGCCAGATCGAGCGACCCGCAAAAGAAAGAGACTGTGTTATATCGGGTCATTACGCTTACGGAAAGCATATCAGACACGCAATTGGCTGAGTGGTCGGTTGCGCTGCCAGCGGGTAAGTATGCAATCCAGACCTGGACGCCCCCAGGGGCCCGTGATACGTATGCCATTGAAGTCGAGTCGGCAGGTCAAGCACAACGGCGGGAATTCACCCAGGCACAGCCTGACGAGACAAAATGGCAAGGGCTTGAAGCAGGGGTCGAGGGGAAGACATTGGAACTTGAGCCGGCTGCTTCAGAGGTGTTCACCTTTCGTTTGTCGCTAGAGCAAGATGATGGAGACGAGCAGTTTCGCATTGGGCCGCTGCGTGTGGTGCCGGTCGAGTAACGAAACGTTGCATATTGTCCCTGAGTACAAACACAGAAACGTGCAGTCGTGGGTTGCGAAGGCATTCCACAAGGCAACAGCATCGTGGCCGTTGCGCCATCTGGAGATTACCCTGCCCACTATAGGCGTCGTGACCCTGCTTGGCGTACTGATTCTCAGGCGCTTACGGTAGTTGCCTGACTGCCACTCTTGGTCTTCAGGCAGTTCATCTCTGCGTGAAACTGGCGAGGAGAAACTATTATGGGAGAAGTGAGCTTCTTGAGTGACAGTGAATGCCGTAATGCCATCGTGTTCCTGACGAGCGAGGCTGCCAGGCGCTGGGCTCCAGACGAAGCAGACATGGTGGATGTGGCGGCCGATGAGTACTTTCACCAGGTGCAAGAGGCGGGCCATATCCTGTATCCGGCCAAAGCCCGTGGCCAGCCACTGGAACTTGGAACAGTCGAGCTTATGACCCTGATCATTCTGCCCGTGGCGACCGGCTTTGTAGGCAACTTGCTGGCAGGTCTGTGTGTTGAGACATTCAAGGAGCTCAGATCAAAGAGGGCACAGCAGCAGGGGGCAGAGAAGCCGGGGACGTCCCTCCCCCCTGATTCACTCAGGCCTGATAGGATCCGGCCCCTGATCGAGCGAGAAGCCCAGGCCAGTGGCCTGAATCCCAAGCAGGTAGAACAACTGGCCCGCATCTTTTCCAGCGTGATCTCAGAACTGCTCTCGGCTGGCGGTGAGCCGTTGAAGAGAAACGATGGGTAACATTTATGAGCAGACAAACAAGACCTACAGGTTGAATATCCTGCGCCTCCCCAGCCACACGTTCATCTTATTCGCCCTCATCGCCCTCGTCGTGCTGGGGGCGGCATTTGCCAGCCTGCTGCCCGGGTCGCAGCTCTGCTGGCCCCCTATCGTCCTGGGCTTGACGCTGCTGCCACTGCGCGACTTCCTGCGCCGACCCGACCGTACGATCGCCCGCTGGAAGATGGCCCATCGCCAGGACGAGGCCACAGCCACGATCGAAAGTGAGATGGCGTCGTTAGAAGCCACAGGATTGCCCGCAGTGGTCTCCACCGACCGTCCCCTGGGGATTCACGCCTTCGGCAGCTTCCGGCGGGCCTATCTGGGCATAGGACGCCGTCTGGCCCAAACCTTGTCGTCGGAGCTCAAAGTACCGGGCGGCAGGCGCCGTGACTGCTTCCGGGCCATTCTAGCCCACGAGCTAAGCCATTTCCTCAACCGGGACGTCTGGCTCATGTGGCTCTCCTATGGCTTGCTGAAGATGATGGTAGTCGTGATGGCCCTCAACCTGTGGATCGGCGTGAGCCTGGCGCTCTTTGCCATCGAAAACGGCCCAGAAGTGCTGCGGCCGGAATTCTGGACGGCGCTGTCTCAGCGCATGCTTCCCGATGCGCCAGGTTTCGATCTACGTCCGGTCTACGACGCACTTTACCGGCAAAATCCTCTCCTGGTCGAACGACTGGCCGATCCAGCCCAACGGCTGGAAAACTGGCGGCCTTTTTTCCTCTACTTTGTCTCTGCCCACTGGCCCTTCGCCGCCAGCGGCCTGGTGCTGTTCCTGGTCTACTGGCGACGGCTGCTACGAGTGCGGGAGTTGTACGCGGATGCCCGGGCCGCCTCGCTGATGGGTGAGGCAGCTATCGTGCGCGAAGCCCAAACACGTTACAGCGTCCTCGTGGATCTTGCCGCTGCTGCCCCTTCGCGGTGGGAACGGCTGCGCGGGTGGCTTGCCAACTTACCGACGCGGATCCCAGTCGTGGGTAAGCAACTTGCATTGCATCCACCGCCCAGGGAACGGAAAGAGTGTCTGGCAGACCCTGTGCAGGCCTTGGGCTCGTGGCAGTGGATCGCCGTATCTGCCGGGCTGGCTGTGGTGCTCCTCGACTTCCTGCTGCGTGGCACGCTGACCGCCTCCTACATCTACGAACCGGGCCCTCACCTGCCGTTCCTGGCCGCGTTCCTCGTGTTTGCCATCTGGTTGCTGCCCCGCGTGGCCCAGGGGGAGAGCCTGCACCCGGGTCTTGCTCGACAGATTGTGCTGATCGTCTCGCTCTTTACCGCGATCAAGCTTCTGCCTCATCTGGCGGATGCCGTCGCCGGCCTGCTGATATTACGGGGAGATCAGAAGGCGTGGGGGGTGATGATGGACCTGTGGGCCTACTCGATGGGCAGTGGGTTCGTGACAGAGCTACCGCGCATCGTAGGCGTGGAAGTCAGTTGGCCCCAGTTCATCGAATGGCACGTGGTGCGCCCTATCGCCTACTTTACGCTGCTGATGCCGCCGACGCTGATCGTGTTCTTGCTCGCCGACACCTTCCTGAAGCGGCGGGCGCTCACCTGGTATCGGTTAGGAGAACAGGTGCGACGCGTCTTTTGGGGGACAAGTGGCCTTATGGCGCTGACACTGGCGTTGGTGGTCATCCCGATCTACAACCGGCTTCTCTTCCCATACGTCTATCAGGGCTGGTCGGTTGCAACGCTGGCAGGGATGGCGATTGCGTTCGTCGCTGCACTTGCCGGAGGCCTCGTTTTTTGGCACTATGACCGAAAGCTGGGCAAACGATGTCCGGACTGTGGCACAGTGGTTGCAGGCTCGTATCACCTCGGCAAGAAGTGTCAGCGATGCGAGCGGCACCTGCACCCTTGGCTGATTGCAAACTATTGAGCATTTCTATACCGGACAGAACGAAGCGAAATCTTGGGAGGACGGATGGCCATCGTAGTGAGGGTTGTCACTGGCATAGCGTGGGGACTGCTGGCACTGATGAACGTAGCCTTGCTCTTTGGCACGCCAATACTGCCCGTCTGGCTCCAAGTTCTGCTTATGGGCCTTGCGTTCATTGCCTTGTTCTGCCTCCTGATCCGCTACAACCGATGGCTGGCGCAGTGGCGAACTGCAGGCACAATCTGGCTCGTCTATTGTGCACTGCGCCTGTCTAGCGCATGGCTCTACACTGGCGGAGTTTACTTTCTGCGGGACAACTTGGCTGTGTTTGCCATGCTGCTGGCGACCGAAGCGATGCTCACTGGATGGTTCGCCCTCCTTGTCCTCGCCATGCGGCGGGACGTCAGTCTGGCCTATATCGTGATCTTTCTTGCCCTTGGTGCGCCTGTGATGCGGGCGCTGGTGACAGAAGCGGGAGGTGTGTTGAACTTTCTCTCCGGCCAGGCGGCCGAGGATTCGTTCGCTCGTTTCTCCCTCGCCGAGCCGTTGGTCATGGGCTTGTCGTGCATGGGGACGCTGGGCCCGGTCACTTTCCTGCCCCACTTGGCCTGGTTGCTGATCCGAGAGTTGCGGGGACACTAATCTGGAGGGACCAAATGCGTACCGGCGAGTTCTTATCAGTACCAGAGAACCGAACAGCCGCTCGATCTATCAGCGAACAAGCAGTAGCTATACTGGCCCCTTCAGAGGCCAGTGTGAGTAGGCAATTTGTCGAGCCAGCGTTGGATATGGTTGCCAGGGGCGAATCCCTGACTCCTGAGGCCAGTGATGCGGCGATGGGCCTGGGCGGAGCCGAGTTGGCTCTGCTGGTTGTAGTCCCGACAGTCGTTCAAGTGCTAACCCAGCTCCTCACCAGGCTAGGAGAGGAAAGCATCGAAGCCGTCAAAACAAGAAGTAGAGAGAAGGAAACTGAGGCTTGGATAAGCATTCAGGTGGTTGATGCACCTGCGGAGAAGAGAGCTCCAGAGCGGGTGGATCTGACCAAACTGCGCCAGAACCTCACCACCCTTTTCAGCGAAAGCGAACTGCATGATCTGTGTTTTGACCTGGGTGTAGATTACGAAGGCTTACCAGGTGAGGGGAAGGGGGACAAGGCCAGAGAATTGGTCGCCTATTTTGAACGCCGTGGGCGCACTCTTGAACTTGAACACATCGTTAAGCAACTGCGCCCGCACATTTCCGAGGAAGGCAAGCCTGGAGCGGTCAGAGAGGACCTGTCTGCGCCCGATAGCACTGCACCTGTGCAGATCAAAATCACACTCCAGGGTATTGAAGGTCTTGTGGGTGGTCCCCGATTTACCAGGGACAAGAGAAGGATCCAGGCACTCACAAGTGCCATCAAAACAGCGTTGGTGGAGTATCTGGCAAAGCAATGAAAGATAGACTCAAGACCCCCTATAAGCTCAATATACTCGCCCTGCCCAATCAAACCACCATTCTCTTCGGCCTGATTGTGGTAGTTCTTCTAGGAACCGTCCTTGCAGGCAGTGTGGGCAGCCCACCGTTCATGTGGCCTCTGGCTTTGGGTTTGCTGCTCTTACCGCTACGCGCTTTTCTTGCCTGGCCTGAGCGCGAGTTCAAGAAGTACAAACTGATTCCAGCAAGCGACGAGTTCACCAGCCTGGTCAAAGTGATAGAAGAAGAGGCCAAAGCAATAGGTCTCCCACGGACGCCTGGACTTGTCATAAGCAGGGGTGATGTTGTCCTTCACACCATGGGTTCGCTGAGACACTGGTACATTGCGATTTCACGTAACGAGGCCCTACGCTTGAAAGCAGACCTTGAGGACAATAGACGTACCCTTGCTGTGCATGCCATGTTTATCCACGAACTCTACCATTTCAAGAATGGAGACTACTGGCAAATGGGATACGCGCGGGAGTTTCTGCGCATTACGGCCATCTTTATGACGTGGGCCATTGTCTTTCTGATGGGCTACGGATTCTTTCTTCTGGTAATCCAACCTGACATTCTTCAGATGGATTTTGGACGACTGATCGGTCAAATGGAAGGACTCACTCCAGAGATGCGGGAACTCTATCTCTCACTGTTGCCCTCACCGGAGGCGTGGGCTGAGGTGCAGACGAAGGCTGCGGAGGTTGATCTAGGATCTGTCCTGTACTTTATTGGTAACGCTACACTGCCGTTCATTGTCACAGGTAGCATCCTGTGGCTGTTCTACTGGCGCAAGCTCCTGCGTATCCGTGAGCTCTATGCAGATGCTGGCGTGGCACACACTCAAAAGGGCATTGAACATTGGTTCCCCGCTCTACTATTAGGCTCACGCTTCACGGCAGATCGTGTAGAGCCATCCGAAGTGTCTTGGCTGAGTAAGACAAAACTGAGGATCAGAAAAATCCTCGTGCGAGTTAGATCGGTTTTAACTCCCCCCACATTCATCCGCAGGCTGTTCAGCACACACCCTGAGTTCAAGCGGCGTGTTGAAGCTTTGGGGAATCCTGCCCTGGCCTACGACCGTTGGTCAGTGACGGCTCTGTCACTGGGAGGGCTGGCCCTGATCCTGGACGTCTTGCTGTCAACACCGTTGATGCTTCCTTATCACGGCCTGTGGCCAATGCACTTTTCCGTTTTGGTGATTTCAGTGGTCGTTACCTTGACCTTGATGACACCTCTCGTCTTGGGGGAATCTGCTTGGAAGCGGATGCTCAAGACCGTGGGTATGATTGGCGCGTTGCGTTTTGCCTGGCTATCTCTGACCATCGGTTTGATGCTTCTCCTGTTGGTGCTTGCCCCACGGCTTCTTTCTGTCGTAATTGACTCTGTCATCACGGGCATCGCTCGCTATGCCGGCCGGCTCCCTGGACCAATAGTTGACGACCTGAGAGCTTTTGTCCTTCAGGCAAGCTGGCTCAATATGGCTCAGGTGTTTATTATTCTAGTCTCTCTCGTCTCACTGATTGGGGCCAACGTGCTACTGTTGCGACGCCTGCTCACTTGGTACAGTCTGCCCCGGGCGGAACAGCGGTTACTCAGAGTGACCTATGGGACCATAGCTGTGACAACTACGTCGTTCGGCCTCGCCATCCTGGTTCCAGTCACGACAGCCTTACTTAGATCTGAAGAGCTATTCGGTCCCACTACTATTGCTATGGGCCTGGTTGGTCTCATAGTAGCTGTTGTGGGCCTCGGGTTATTCATCTATGCTGATCGAAGATATGCTGGGCGTTGCCCGGGTTGTGGTGCACACGTGCCTGGACCATACTGGCTAGGCAAACGCTGTGACGACTGCGATGAATTACTGCATCCCTGGATGATAGCGGAGTATGAGTTGTGACGAAGAGAACTGGTCTGACAGTGTGGCTCACCAGGCTGGCCTGGGGGCTTCTCATCCTTGACCTGCTGCTCATTTTCGTTGTGCCGGCCGACATGGCTTTCGACAGCCTGGTGCTGCTTGTCGCCTATGCGCTTTGGCTTATTCTATCCTTGATCGCTGCCTCAACGTGGCTCATAATACGCTATAGGGCGTTCTTCCGTACCTGGCAAGGCTGGGTGGTTCCGCTTATTATGCTATTTCTCAGCAGCATGGTCTTCTATGGCGTCCTACCTGTCAGACACCCCAATGTTTCCTTGCTCTTCTCACTGCTTTTCGTTGTCAGTGGTTGGTCTGTGGGCATTGCGACGGCCATCCTGGTCTGGTACCGTGATGTTGGTCTGAGTCTGGTAGGCTGGGGATTGGTGACGTTGATCTGGGGGTTGGTGTTTGGCTGGCGCTTTCAGGGGAACCTGGCCGAAATGTGGCTTTCTGACCTCAGTCGTCTAAGTGAACCATCACCTCTCTGGTGGTTGAATACGCTCCTGTGCAGTTTCGGTTGTATCGCACCCCTAGGCATTGCTGGCTTCCTGGGTCATACAATTCGGTTGATTGTGCAGGAGTGGGGCAGGGATCGTTCTCATTGAGCTCAAAGGCATAAGCCATGTCCAAGAAGATGCAACCTGACTACTCTCATCCAGCCGTCATCGTAGACACCAGCATCCTGATGGCCATCCCTGCCATACACAGTTTCGATTGGGGCGTGCAGCCGATCACTGTCTACATCCTCGACACGGTGCTAGACGAACTGCGCGGCCTGGCACGCGATAGACAGGACGACGTCAAAGCCACAGCAGCCCGGCGTGCACTTGCGGTGCTGGACGGCCTCCAAAAGCGTGCAGCGCCCGAGGGCATCCCACTCATCAATAACACCGGCCACCTCGTCTTCGTCAAACCCCCCTCGGACATCGCCCCCCCGCTCGACCCGGATAGCGTGGACCACCAGCAGATCGCGCTGGCCCAGACACACCTGAAAGCATTCCTCAGAGGCTTCTGCGCCATCGTCACGAACGACCAGGAGATGGCCGACATCGCCACTTCGACTTCTCCGGCCGTACCGGTCATCGCCCCGGGCAGCAGTGCTATGGGGACGGCAATTCAACGACAATTGACGCGGAAGCTGCACTGGTGGCAGTTGTCTCATCGCGAAGGGGTGGTGGCAGAGCAACCCCAGCGGGTCAAGCCTGCCCGTGCGGTACCCAGGCCCTCTGTTGACCGTCAGGCGCGGCTCGAGCAAGTCGTGCGCAGCCTTTATGGCCGGCTGCGCGCAGCGCACCATCGGGCTATCCTGTCCGTCGCTCCACTGGAAGTACGCCTGGCGCTCACCGCGCACATCGTCCACTCCCTGGCGCAGCACAGCAACCGTGTCGTCTTTCTGTTCGTCGAGGACCGTGCTGCAGCCGAGTACTGGGCGGGCGAGTTGCGCCGGCGATGCCAGTTGTCACCTGACGCTGTGCTCGTCTTCGGTGAGCAGGGTATCCTGCGTGTGCACGGCACCCGCGTCGTGATCTATCGCCATCCTCAGATCGAGAGCCGATTTGGTCACCATGCAGCCCGTTTTGCGGGAGCCGGCCGGCGCATCACAGTCATCGTAGACGGCTGCGACCTGCTCGATCCGGTCTGGATCGCCACGCTTCTGTTTGGCCGCGACCAGTTCGTCGGTTTCACCCGCCATCCGCTCAGCCACACTCAGGCGGTAGGTGGCCGCATGCTGGCCACCTTCTTCCAGCAGCAAACAGTTGCTACCTACACGTTCGCCGATGCCGAGGAGGACAGGTGGCTACGTCCCTTCGACGTGCTGCGCCACTCGATCGCTTTTCAGGAGGACGAGCTCCAAATCTACCGTGAGGTCAATGACCGCTTCATCATCTTACGCAGCAAGGCCAGTTCCCGTTACCCGGAACTGGGTGAAGCGGTAGACTTCTGGGAAGCGCTACATCGTACGCTCGAAAGAGTCGTTGACGAGGAGACTGCCAGTCTGTTCCCGCTGCGCGAGCAGCGCGAGGCCCTCGCGCAGATGGCCCGCGCCAAAGGTGAGACGGCAGTGAAACTGCTGAGTGAGACTGGCTCGCCTGCGCGCTGCCTGGTGTGTGACCTCGAGCGGCTCTGGACGCCGGTGCTGCTCAAGATGCTCGCCAATCGAGGAGCGACGGCGGAAGTGTTCGAGCGCTCGTCCGATACAGACGCCCAGGAGAACCTGTGGCGCCGCTTCGAGGCCGGACAGGTGGATTGCCTGATTCTCCAGAGCATCCCGCCCGTCCGGCTGGTCGGTGCGCGCATCAACCGGCTGGTCGTCATGACGCCGCTCACCCCTTTGTCCTCGCTGGCAGCCGTCGTGGACTGGGTGCTCTCCCACGCCGTCAGCGGGCCAGCCGTATACGTTGACCTGCTGTATACCGGCGGGACGCCGGAGGAACAGGCGCTGATGGAATTTGCCGACACGTGCTGTGGGCTGCATTTCGGCCGTTAAGGAGCAGTGACGGCCAGGAAGCCTGTCCAGATCAGGTACGTGATGAACCGCTGCACGT
>Ga0315291_10001047_pt1 | contig 37249 bp, 24 predicted proteins | sample YL17G12_20_MG_FD_203070 | JGI IMG/M metagenome (GOLD analysis project Ga0315291, IMG submission 203070) | Sediment microbial communities from Yellowstone Lake, YNP, Wyoming, USA - YL17G12_20 | ecosystem: Environmental > Aquatic > Freshwater > Lake > Sediment | place: USA: Wyoming | collected...
CGCGGATGCCGCCCGGTTGCATAAAAAAAGCGGACAGGCAAGAACTATTCCGGCTGGTCGCAAAACCGGATTTGTGTGCTTGCTGCTCGCTTCTTTGTTATATCCGGGGCTGGAACGATTCGGGAACCGTCCCGGCCGTCATATTTGCGGGGTCAGCGGCGCTTTGCCGCGACCTTGTTTTTCTTATTGGGCTTGTCGGCCTGCTGTTTCGTTTTTGTGGCGCGCTTCTTTTCGCCGCTCTGGACTTCGTTGTGCGTATGCTCGAACTTCATGCCGTTCTTGAAGGCGACGTTGAGCGCGTCGCCGATGGTCTCCACGTATTTGAAGTGCAGGCTCTTGATGGCTTCGGGACGCAGTTCGTACAGGTCCTTTTTGTTGTGCTTCGGCAGGATGACGGTCTTCAGCCCCGCGCGCGCCGCGGCCAGAACTTTCTCCTTTATCCCGCCGACAGGCAGGACCTTGCCGCGCAGCGTTATCTCGCCGGTCATGGCGAGGTCCGACCTCACGGGCTTGCCCGTCAGCAGCGATATCAGCGCTACGGTAAGCGTGATGCCCGCGCTCGGACCGTCCTTTTGCGTGGCGCCGGCCGGGATGTGGATGTGGATGTCGCTCGTGTCGAAGAAATTCTCCGCAATCCCAAGCGCCTTCGCATGCGCGCGGATGTACGAGAGCGCGGCGCGGGCGGATTCCTGCAGGACATTGCCCAACTGCCCGGTGAGGATGAGGCCCTTGCCGCCCTTCATCCGCGTCGCTTCGACGAAGATTATCTCGCCGCCGTTCGGCGTCCAGACAAGGCCGGTGGCGATGCCCGGTTCCGTGATGCGCTCGGCGACCTCGGAGAAGAATTTCTCCGGGCCGAGCAGTTCGCCCACCTTTTTGCTATCGACGGAGATTTTCTCCTTCGAGCCTTCGGCGACCTTTCGCGCGACCTTGCGCATGATGTTCGCAATCTCGCGCCTGAGGTTGCGCACCCCCGCTTCGCGCGTGTATTCGTTGATGATCGTGGAGATCGCGTCGTCGGTTAAGGCGACTTGGCTGTCGTTGAGGCCGTGTTCCCTGTATTCCTGCGGGATGAGGTGGTTTTTTGCAATGTGCAGTTTCTCGTCCTCCGTGTAGCCGGGCAGGGTAAGGACCTCCATCCTGTCGCGCAGCGCGGGCGGGACGGGGTCGAGTATGTTCGCGGTGGTGATGAACATTACCTTGCTCAGGTCGAAGGCGACCTCAAGGTAATGGTCGGTGAACGAGAAGTTCTGCTCCGGGTCGAGGACCTCCAGCAGCGCGGCCGCAGGGTCGCCGCGGTAGTCTATGCCGAGTTTGTCCACTTCGTCGAGCATGAAGACGGGGTTGTTCGACTCGGCTTTTCTGATGGCCTGGATTATTCGTCCGGGGAGCGCGCCGATGTATGTGCGGCGGTGGCCGCGGATTTCCGCCTCGTCGCGCACGCCGCCGAGCGACATGCGGATGAACTTGCGCCCGATGGCGCGGGCGATGCTCATGCCGAGCGACGTCTTGCCGACTCCCGGCGGGCCGACGAAGCACAAAATCGGGCCGTGCATGTCGGCCTTCAGTTGCCGCACAGCCAGGTATTCGATGATCCTGTCCTTCACGTCGTCAAGGTCGTAGTGGTCCTGGTCGAGGATTTCCTTGGCGTGCTTGACGTCGATGTTGTCCTCGGTGGATTTGGACCACGGCATGGACACCATCCAGTCAAGGTACGTGCGCACGACGGTGTATTCGGCGGAGCCCATCTGCATCTGTTTGAGCCGCTCCAGTTGCGCCTTTGATTCCTTGAGCGCTTCTTTCGGCATCTTGGCCGCCTCGATCTTCTCGGCCAGTTCCTTGACCTCCATGGCGTGCTCGTCGCCGGCGCCGAGTTCGTCCTGGATGGCCTTCATTTGCTGGCGGAGATAGACCTCGCGGCCCTTCTTGCCCATTTCGCTTTCGACCTGTTCCTGGATTTTCGTGCCCACCTCGAGGACTTCGAGTTCCTTGTTGAGGAAGATGGTGAGCATTTCGAGTTTTTCCTTAAGAGGCCTGTCGTCGAGCAGTTTCTGCTTGTCATCCTTCGGCAGGTTCGTGTTTGCCGCGATGACGTAGGCCAGGCTGTAAGGCTGCGTGATGTGCGTCAGCGCCGTGCGCAGCTCTTCCGGGAAGTTCGGGATGAGCGCGGTGATGCGCTGGAACAGGTTCGTGATGTTGCGCGTGAGCGCCTGTATCTGGATGTCCTCCGGGTCGTGCGTGTCCTCGAGGACCTTTATTTCCGCGATGAAGTACGGCTGCTTCTGGAGAATCCGCTCGATGTGGAACCGCTTTGCGCCCTGGATGAAGAGGCGGTAATTCCCGTCCGGGAATTTTATCATGCGGATGATTTTGGCGACGGTGCCGTAGCGGTACAGGTGTTCTTCCTTCGGTTCCGTTATCCTGTCGTCCTTGGAGGCGACCACGCCGACGATCTTTTGGCGCAGGAGAGCGTCGTCCACCAGTTTCTTTGAACTCTCCCTTCCCACGACTATCGGCGCGATCATGTCGGGGAAGAGCGTCATGTTGCGCACCGGCAGGACCGGCAGGGTGGGGGGGATCGGTATTTTCTCCGGCTGGCCGCCGATGAGCGCGTCGGCCAGTTCCTCCGCCTCGCTCTGCGCGGCGGACTCCGGGCTTTCTTCGCCCTGGTTCTGTTCTTTGTTGTCCTGGTCTTCCGGCATTTTGAAGTTCCTCTCTCTATTCGATGTCAATCTTTTTCTTGTCGGCATTCAATTTGGGCAGAGTTATCGTAAGGAAGCCGTCGGCGTACGTGGCTTGAATCCTGTCGAGGTCAACGGGAGGGATGTGCCTTATTTCCTTGTCGAACGGCCCGTAATTGAGTTCCATCTGGTGAATGCGCGTCTTGCAGTCCGTCTCCTTCTCCATGCGGCAGCCGCGGATGTGCAGGACGTCATCGACGAGTTTGATCTCGAAGTCGTTCTTGTGCATCCCGCCAGCCTCCATGCGGACGACGACTGCGAAGTCGGTCTCGTAAATATCAGCGGCCGGGTCCCACAATCCGGCGTCCTTGCTGCCGGGAGCCAACTCCTGCGGGATGAAAGAACCGGAGAAGGTTTTGCAGTACCTTCTCATGATCTTCATGAACGTCGCGTTCGGGTCATCTTCATACTTGGCCATATCACACCTCCGAACCTGCACAGGATACTTCTCTGCTCATCACGAGAATCATACCAAAACCCGCCCCATCTGTCAAACCCTGCCCGCCTCCGGCGGGCCGCCGCCGCAGAGGATTCAACTGCCGAGGATACGCGGAAAATTCTGCCTCAGGTGTCCATCCGCGGCCATCCCGCGAAGGCGGAGTTCTGCGGCCAAAATCTGTAGTTCAATCCCTCCGTAAAATCTTCATAATCCGCGCGCAAACTACACAACCCCGTTGACTTTTCCGCCGCTCTCATTAGAATTCACTAATGCTGGTATTCATTATTTCTCTCGAGCACGTAATCCCATGAAGTGGAAAAGGGTTTTATTAGTTTATCCGTACGGAAAAGATAAGAAATCCGAGTTCCTTTACAACCGGCTGATGATGATTCCGCCGCTCGGCCTCGAGGTCATCGCCACCGCCATCAAGGACGCCGTGGACGACCTCGTGGTCGTCGATTTGCGCGTGGAGACCGAGCCGCTCCCAGCCATCATCAAGACATTCCGCCCGGACCTCATCGGCATAAGCATCAACTGGGGCACGGACAAATACGTTGACGAAATGATCCACTCGCTCCCGCGCTGGTGCGAGGATGCGGGGCTGCCGCGCGACACCGACATCATCGCCGGCGGCCTGCACGTTACGCGCGACGCGGACGACACCCTCACGCGCTTCCCGGAAATCAAAATGCTCGTCATGGGCTACGGCGAAGCCACCACGAAGCAACTCATCCAGGCCGGCTCGCCCAGAAACATCGACAGCATCTACTGGCGGCGCAACGGCGACGTCGTCCGCAACCCCATCGTGCGGCACCTCGATGTGAATTCGTTCCGCATCGACCGCTCGTTCCGCCGCTACACGTATCCCAGCCTCCACCGCCCGGGCGACAGCGTGCTGACGAGCATCGGCTGCCCCATGCGCTGCGCGTTCTGCAAGTGGCGCGAGAACATTTACGGCGACGTTCAGCCCTGGGTGCCGCGAAGCGCGGAGGACGTGGTCAGGGAGTTCGAGGAAATCGATTCCGACCGCATCTACCTTGCCGACGCGAACTTCGCCGGAAACCTGAACCGCGTGGAGGAAATCTGCGACCTCATCCTTGAGCGGAAGATAAAGAAACTTTTCACGCTGGAAATCCGCGTCAACTCAATCGCCGCGCGGCCCGCGCTCATCAGGAAGATGGAGCGCGCCGGGTTTTTCATGTTCCTCATCGGCATCGAATCGCCTCACGACCGCCTGCTCCGGCAACTCAACAAGGGCTTCAACCAGCGCGTCATCCGCAAGGCGTTCGATGCGCTCCGCCCGACGAAAATCCTCACACTCGGCAACTTCATCATCGGCTCTATCGGCGAGAGCAAAAAAGACATGCTCTACATCGCCGACTTCGCAAAAGAGATAGGCGTTGACTTCATCTCGCCGAACAAACTGTACGCGTATCCCGGCAGCGAGTTCGCCGAGTTCGTCAACAAGACGCCCGGCTACCACATTGATTCCGGGCGGCGGCACTACGTCTATTCCGACTGGTACGATATTAAAGCCCTGCGCGACATCCAGTACGACATCTACCGCCGCTTCTACACTCCTTCGCACATTTGGTCCGTCATCCGCAAAATGACGGACCACCCGGTTGTCCGGCGACTCGGCAGCGGACGGTTGTTCTGGGATTTGCTTTGCACGGTGGGCGGGAACTTTACCAGCCCGCGCTTCCGCAGGCGCCTCATCAAAAAAGTCACGAAACGCTTCAAATCCACGGGATAGGAGGATGCTAGTACTTTGTCATACTATTTTATGGTAATGGAGCGTGCCCGCCCCCGGGCGCGGGGGAATCCGGGTGTAAATGAATCACAGCCGGGGGCGGCTGTGCTCCACGATCTTGATATATTGCGTTGACAGAACACCAGCACATGGCGAGACTTTTTTTCAGGAGGCGAAGCATGGCAGTTGCAAGAGTTACCGAGATTACGGCGAGTTCCCCGAAGGGCTTCAAGGAAGCCATCGACGAGGGGTTCCAGCGCGCAAGCAAGACGTTGCGCGGCATCACCGGCCTTGAAGTGGAGAAACTGACCGCGCACGTCGAGAAGGGCAAGATAGCCGAATACCGCGCCCGCATGAAAGTAACCTTCATCCTGGAGGACTAGGTCCGCTCTGCGCGAAAGGCGGGTCAGCACAGTTCCATGGCAACGCCGCATCTGTCTCTAGAGAGGGCGGCGCGGCGACGGTGCGTCACGCCCGCTGTGGGATGCGGCCCTTGAGCAGGCGCGACAGCAGGTAAAATCCGATGGCGATCCACATCAGGTGGTTGAAGCCGAGGGACAGCGACAAGTTCTCCGCCAGTCCGCCCAGCACCACTCCCGCAATATTTGATCCCATGTCCATGTCGGGGTTCGCGCTCTCGCGGAAAAACGTCGCGAAAATGACACCGGCGAAGAATATCGGGGCGAAGACGATAAGGCATGACCCCGCGATGCGCACAATCCCCGGCAGACCCAGGAACGTGTTCAGATTGAAGAAGACATTCACGACCAGCGCAATCACCAGGGCGGCGTAAAAGAACGTGAGCCGCTGCGGCCTGGCGCGCAGGACGTACAGGTTGGCGAGCAGAACCATTACGAGGATGGCGAAGAAGACTATGCTGTTCACCATCCACGTTGAGCCGAACAGAAGCGCCAGATGAACCACGCTCTTTGTCTCCAGCAGCATGAAGCCAGCGCCGAGGAAGAACATCGTCCAGTTGAAGCGAATCTTCTTCCTGGGAGTGAACAGCAGGAGTATTGCCAGCGATAGGACGCCCATCAAGCCAATGCCGCGTATCGAAAGCGGGGGCATGAGCGCGCCTGAGAAACGCACGAACGGAAATTTGTCGGCGGACTCAATCTTCAGCCTGTCCGCGAGGTACAAGAACGGCCGGTTGTCGTTTGGCAGTAGCCTGCCCGCTGCGGAATCCTCAATGGTGGCCGGGGCGATCTGCTCGATGCTTTCCTCCGGGCCGCTGGTCTTGGGAGGGGCCTTGCCGAACGTGGCGGAGCCGGGGCTGAAATCGAAACTCCCGTTCCTGAGCCTGACCCAGTAAGCGCCGTCTGCCGCGAACTTCTCTTTTAGTTTCGCCGTGTCGCCCACGATTATCATCGTGTAGAACTGCATGTTGGGCGTGCCGGCGGCTGGGATCTGAGCGCGATAGGGGAGCGAAAAGAGGATCGGTTCGGAGTCGAACTCCTGGCGGGCCATGTTGCGCAGCCTTTCAACCAGCCAACCCTGCCTGAAATAGTTGTACATCACGAATATGCCGTTTTCCTTGAGATGCGCGCGCACGTCCGCGAAGGCTTGCTCGGTGAAAAGATAATTCTCCAGCCGGATGCTGGAATAGCCGGAATGCAGCATGAGAGAATCCACCAGCGCGTACACGATGAGGTCGTACTTCTGGTCGGTGTTCTTCAGGAAGTTTCGCCCGTCATTCAGGTGAATGTGTACTCGCGAATCCTGGTAGGGGTGGTTTGGATGGAAACGCCTGCCGAGGTCATAAATCACGGGGTCTATCTCGACCGCGTCCACCTTTTCCACTCCCGCCCAGCAGGCGTTCGACACGTCGTTGCCGGAACCCGCGCCGATTATCAGCACGTCCTTGATTGGCGGACGCTCCGAGTCGCGGCTGAGGAGATAGGGAAGCATGTAGGTGAACCGTGAACCCACCGGCAGCATCGTCTGGTGGCCTATCCCGTTCGTACCGATGTCCCGCCTGGCAGGGTCATTATCATAGACCACCCAGTAATAGGGCGACCAGTTATATGACCACGTTTTTGTCATGTTTTGCCTTGACGGCTCAATCACGCGTAAGGCTGTCTTGATGAACGGGTTCCAATTCCCCCCAACCACGAGAAAGAGGGTCAGCCCCAGGCAAATGACATTCAGAGTCACCGCGAGTTTCCGGCGGCGTTCGAACAGGAAGTACACCAGGCACGCGAAGGCGACGGCGAACCAGACAAACGGCGGCAATCGCAGCAGGGAAATCGCGGCGAACGCCACGATGCCCACGAGGCTCCCAAAGATGTTCGCCGTGTAGGCGTACACCTTGTTCGGGATCATGTCGAACCTTCGTCCCATCACCTGGCCTATCCCGATGAAGATGAGCGCAACGAGCACGAAGAAATACCCAACTACCGCCTCGACAGGGACGATAATGCGAGAGGTATTTGGGAAGCGGTAGTCGGCCCCGAAGTAAATCTGCGCGGGAGAAGTCTGGTTTCCCACGTCCACCATGATGCTCGTGTCGGCCAGGTAGAAAAGAGATATGAATACTGCGGAAGAGACCGCCAGCAATAGGAGCGCGGGGGCCATGTGCACGTAATCGGCTTTTCTGGGCGCGCTGAGGCACCCCACGGACATTCCGAGAAAAGACGCCAGAAGCACCACGTTGGTGAAAAACGTCAGAAAGACCACGTACGCTGCGAACCAGCGTATGCAGGCCAGTTCGAGAAAGAGGATCAGAAAACTAACGACAAACAGTTCAATATATGCTCGTCTTGGTCGCGTCGTTGTATCAAGTGTCATTTTCTCGTCCCGGGTATGCTGTTCGGTAAATCAATCTGAATATCGGAAAACAGCCGGGTATAATACTCCCCAAAAACTGGACCACCTCTTAAAGTGAAAGTAACCTCCTAGTATAATACCAAAAACGAGGAGGTCAAGACATGGGAGAGAAGCGACATTTCAGCGCGGAGTTCAAGGCGCGCATCTATCTTCCTCTTATCGAGGAACAGATTGACCACGAAAAGTTTTACAATGTGATTTCTCCCATTTTGCCGCAGGACTGGCGCAAGGGCGCCAAGGCCTATTTTGACGAAGCGAACCGGAACGAATCAAATGTTTGTGACATGCTGAAGGAACTGTGCTGCCAGAAGAACGCTCTGTTTATTGATACTACTGAATCTCTTCGCAACGCTGTCAAAGAGGGGGTGTTCCCATACTGGTCATACGACACGCACCCTAATTTCGACGGGCATGAAATTGTAACGAAAACCATGTTGGAGGAATTGCGCAAGGCCCAATTGCTGCCATCTTCTGAAATAAGCGGGGGATCCGGCGAATAGACTTGACAATTCCCCAATTACGGGGTATAATTATGTGCTTTACTAAGTTAGCACACAGGCACCACTTTTTAGCTACGGGCGAAGAGGCTTCTTAGCGAAGTCTTTTCGACCGTATCTTTTTGTCTTTCCTCTGCGGAAAGTGGCGCTTGAATCGGGGAAAGATAGTGTAGGACTTGGTTCTTTAACTTGTTTAACCGGTTGCGCTTGCATGGCCGGGGATATATGGTGTTTGGCTGCGGAGGCTTGGTCGCGTGTAAAATAATTTGACAGCGTTAACGGTTCAAAATGACCACCGTATTTACACGCTTCTGAACAGAGCAAACCTCACCGATTAGGGCCTTTGCCGCATCAGGCGCGCGGACCCGTTATCCGCCAACTACCATTCAATCTTCCACTGTGCCGCCACATTTTTGCATGTTGTGTGGCGGTGTGCCAATAGATGTCGTTTATTCGGTTGTAATTTCGGCTAACCAGTATTGTGTTAAGGAGCAATGAAGAATGAAGTACAACGCAAAGTGGTCCCTTTTGGTCTTTGCAGTGGTTTTGCTGGTATCCAATCTCGCCTCGGCCGTGCCGTATGACTGGGCCATGGCGTATCAGCACGTCAACCAGCACGGCGGCGGCTATAAATTCTCCATCCGCGGACTCGCCGCAAGCCAGGACGGCAGCGACACCCTTTACTACGGGCACATTCAGAACGCCTACGACGGCGTGCTCCCTGACGGGACACTGAACATCGTCAACCTCAGCCTCGCAGGAAACATACTCCACTATATCACTGTCTCCGCCCAACCGAAAGCCCTCGCTACGGATGATAGGGGATATGTTTACGCCGGCGCGGGGGGAAAGGTGAATATCTACCCCGCAAACCTTGCATCCCTGACCACGTTTATCAACATATCCGGCGCCACCGCCGTTGAAGGCATTACGGTAGCCAAAATAAGCGGCGACTATTTCCTGTACGCAAGCGACAGGGGCACGGGCAAAGTTGCACGCTACAATATCGGCGACATCAATAACCCGGTGCTCGATACTTCCTGGGCGAACAACGGCCTCTATACCCTGCCGACGACGGACCTGCGCGGCGTTATGACGGCGGATTCCGACGGAAACATCTGGGTGGCCGACAAGGGCAACAACAAAGTCTATAAAATTGCCGCCGACGGCCTCAGCCATACTTCAACAACCGTAAACAAGGCCATAGACATCGCCATCTGCGGTGAGTTCGCTTACGTCAGCACTGAAAATGGCGATCTCAGCACGGTTGAGCAACTGCTCGTGAGCGACATGTCCCTCAACCAGACTCTTTACAACAGCATGGTGAACACGGGCTACGCAAGCCACTACGGTTTCGGCGGGATTACGATTTTGGGCGGCAAGGTCTATGTAACGGACGAGGATTCCTGGCGCATTGACGGCCCGTCCGGTTACGGCGACCCGCTTACTTCGTACGGCGACCGCATCTTCAGCATAGATATCCCGTGCATACCGGAGCCGGCCACAATTATTATGATAGCAGGCGGCCTGTTCTCTCTGGCTGGAATCACGTTCAGGCGCAGGTAGAGAATGCTGCGGGAATCGCGGCGGGAACAGGTAGTTGCCGTATCTTACCGCCGCAAGCAGCGGCCTTGCCGGTCTGCTCGTGATGAGGCGCTTCCGCGGATAGTATCTTGACGCCGGCTATTTCGACACAGAAGCCCGCCGAACCCGATTTTCCGGGTTCCGCGGGCTTTCCTTTTTTCCCTCCTTGTTTCTCGCACACCTGCATTTGCACAGGCCGGATTCTTACCGCTCGTTTCATTCCACCGCTTCCGACCGCTGGTCCGGCCGCAACCAGCGCGGTCTCCGAGCACTTGCGACAAAAAATGGCGGAAGACTAAATTTTTGTCACCAAAGCGACGATACGTATTCTGCGACGGCAAAAGGAAAACGGCTAATGCGGGGCAGCCGCCCCGCTCAGCCGAGTGAAAAGACGGCCTGGCGGCCGAATGGAAACGGGTCCAAGTAGTAGATGCCTTTGATTATCGCTCGCGGCAACGTCTCTGACCTTGAGGCGGTTGCGCGGACCCGTTCGACGGCTACCTGCCAGGATCGGACAGAGGTTTCACGCAGCCGCTCCAACATGGTTGGAGTGGCTGTTTTTGTCGGTACGCTATTGAGGGATCCACCAATGGCCGAATTCAAGTACGTAGCAAGAACGCAAGAGGGCCAGGAAACCACCGGCATCATGAACGCCCCCACGCAAGCCGATGCGGTGCAGGAACTGCGCAAGAAAAACCTCATCATCCTCAACATTCAGGCCCCGCGCCACGGCACAAGAGTCATGAGCCAGGCGGTTGCTCAAAGACGGCCTGCCAAAGCGCACCTGAGGAAAGATGACATTGTGGTATTTACGCGGCAACTGTCCACCATGATATCCGCCGGTATCCCGCTGCTTGAATGCCTCGAGATTCTGGAAGAACAGGCCACCGACAAGGGCTTCAGTTATGTTCTGGGCAACGTCGTTGAGCTGGTCCGCGGGGGAAGCGACCTCTCCGACGCCCTCTCGCAGCACCCGCGCGTCTTCACCAAGATATTCGTGAACATGATCAGGGCCGGCGAAGCCAGCGGTCAACTGGACATCATCCTTATCAGGCTGGCCGAATACCAGGAATCCACCGCCGCACTGAGACGCGAAATCCGCGCGGCAATGACCTATCCCTGCGTATCCTTGGCGCTGATAACGCTGATTACGGTCTTCCTGATGGTTTACATTGTCCCGCAGTTCAAGTCGATATTTGACTCCATGGGCACTCCCGACAAGCCAATGGAACTGCCCATATTAACGAAGATACTGCTGGGCGTTAGCATGTTCATGCGCAATAACTTCCTCTTCCTGCTCGGCGGCGCGGTGATGGCTGTGGTGGGCCTTGTCATGTGGCGCAGATCAGAGGGCGGCCGCAAGCGACTCGACATAATCATGCTCAACGTCCCCATCTTCGGCAAACTTTTCCGCAAGGTCGCCATATCCCGTTTCAGCAGGACGTTCGCGACCCTCATCCGCAGCGGCGTGCCCATCCTGGGCTCTCTGGAAATCGTCGCCGCAACCTCGGGCAACAAAGTCATCGAGGAGGCCGTGCTCAAGGCGCGCGACAACGTCCGCCAGGGCGATACCCTTGCCCTGCCGCTCGCCGCAAGCAACGTCTTCCCGCCCATGGTCACGAAGATGATCGCCATCGGCGAGAAATCCGGCGCGCTGGAAAACCTCCTCGAAAAAATCTCCGAATTTTACGACCAGCAGGTCAGCGCCACCGTCAAAAGCCTTACCTCGCTGATCGAGCCGATACTCATCGCCGTCATGGGAGTCATGGTCGGCGGAATCGTGCTTGCGATATTCATGCCTATATTCGCCTTGCAGAGCAAACTCGCGTCCGGCGTCTGACGCCGCAACCGTGGATGACGGCGGTTGCGCGGGGACGCCCGAAGACAGGAGATAGTGCGGAGAACCGAATGCCGCGAATGGTGTACAGAATTCTGGACGAGGCGCAAGGCGCGCGGGAGCGCGTCAAGGGGATGATGCTCTTCAGGTTTGTCGGCATCTTCTTCTTCCTCGTGGCGATGCTCGTCCCGATGCACCGCGATGTCTTTCTCAAGTCGCAGGCCCAGATATACGGCCTGCTGGTCGGGCTGTGCGTCCTGAACTGCGTTTACTATCTCGTGTTCGGGCTCGTGCGGAAAATGCCCGCTTTCGCGGCGCTGCAACTTGGCATCGATGTGGTCGCGGTAACATTCATCGTATATCTGAGCGGCGCGCAGAACAGCAACTTCGTCTTCCTTTATTTTACAAGCATCCTCGGCGCCAGCATCCTGCTCTCCGCGCGAAGCAGCGTTGTCTTCGCCTCGCTTGCGACAATCCTTCTTGCGGCGGTCAGCATCCTTGATTTCATGGCGCGTTGCAGCAATTCCGGATTTCTGTTGCGGCCTGCGCCGGGACCGGGGCTGCGGTCGCCGGATCTCATGGCGCTTTTCTACCTTCTGTTCGTGCATGCGCTCGCGTTTTACCTCGTGGCGATGCTGTCGGGAGGGATGGCGCGACGCGCCACCGGCATCGGCCGCCTTACCCGCGAAATCGTCAGCAATTTAGACGACGGCCTCATGGTTATTGATTCGGCCCGAAGAATCGTGTTCGCAAATCAAAGAGCGGTTGACCTGCTGGGACACCAGGATTTGGCGAGCGTGTTGAACAGAAAGGCTGAAGAGGTATTGCGCCGGGACAGCGACGCGGAATTGCGGAACCTCATCGGAGGCGATAATTTCAAGGCTACGGAGATGGAGTACGTCCGCCACAAGGACGAGCGCATGGCGCTGGAAGTCTCCGTAAGGCCCATCGGCAACAACCGCTCCAAAGACCATGCGCGCGCCGTCTTCCTCAAGGACCTTACCGAGCGGAAGCGCATGGAGCGCATGGAGAAACTGACCCAGCAACTCCGGGGCATCCAGGAAATGGCCGCCGCCATCGCCCACGAAATCCGAAACCCGCTCGCATCCATCAAGGGCAGCGTGCAGGAACTCGGGCGGCTTGCGCTGCCCGCCGAAGAGGACAGGCGCCTGCTCAACATCGTCTGCCGCGAAACCGACAGGCTCGACAAGATAATCAGCGATTTTCTCCAGTTCGCGGGCCTGCGCCCGCCCAAGATGCGGCCCTGCAACGTCTCGGCGATACTGGACGACGCCGCCGACCTCCTCGAGGCACGGGCCCCGGAAAAGCCGTTTGAACTTATACGTGAGTATCCGTGGGGCCTCATGTGCGTCGCCGACGCCCAGCAATTGATGCAGGTGTTCCTGAACATCGGGCTGAACGCGTTCGAGGCGATAAGCCCCGGCGGACGCATCACGCTTCACGCGGAACTCGCGCGCTCGCCGGTGGACGGAGGCGCCGAGCGGCGGAGGCACCGCGCACATGACGGATTATGCGTGAGCATCAGCGACAACGGCCCCGGCATTTCCGCGGAAATAATGGACAAGATTTTCACGCCGTTTTTCACCACCAAGGAAAAGGGGGTCGGGATGGGCCTGGCGATAGTGAACAGGATATTGCAGCAGCACGGCATTGAGTTGGCCGTTGATACAAGCCCCGCGCAGGGCACGACATTTACTCTGACAATCGACGTGAGCGATCTGGATCAAATCGAAAATCCGCAACCCGTCGCCGCGAAGGCCAAAGTGCCGGTTTTGGCCGCGCAATGACGCAAATGGTTGAAGGACAGCGTGCGGTTTCAGTTTCAAAACATTTGCCTGAATCTTTTCGAGAGGTCCTATGAATCGCCGAAACAAAACAATCCTTGTGATTGATGACGAGAAGAGCATGCAGGAGTGCCTCGAAATCATCTTCAACAAGGAAGGCTACTCGGTTCTTTCGGCGGGAAACGGAAGCGAAGGCTTAAGGCTGTTTGAAAACAATCAGGTTGACCTCATCATCCAGGACCTGAAGATGCCCGGGCTTAGCGGCACTGACCTCCTCCGCGCGATACGCGAGCGCGACGAGTCGGTCCCGGTCATCGTCATCACCGCGTACTCCACGTGGGACACGGCGGTCGAAGCGATGAGGCTCGGCGCGTACGGCTACATCAAGAAACCGTTCGAAAACGACAACATCAAAAGCGTCGTCGAGCGCGCCATCGAAAGCCGCAACCTCGTGCAGTCCGGCCTTGAAGAGGATTTCAAGAACATCATCGGCAACCACGCCGGCATGAGCAAACTTTTCGACATGATCCGGCGCATCGCGCCCACCGACGCCACCGTCCTCCTCAACGGCGAGTCCGGCACCGGCAAGGAACTCATCGCCCGCGCACTGCACCGCGGCTCGCTCCGCGCGGACCAGCGCTTCGTTACCATCAACTGCGGCGCGTTCCCGGACACGCTGCTGGAAAGCGAACTCTTCGGCCATGTCAAGGGCGCGTTCACCGGCTCCGCCGGCGACAAGCGCGGCATGCTCGAAGTCGCCGACAAGGGCACCTTCTTCCTCGACGAAGTGGGGGAGATGTCCCCGCAGATGCAGGTGAAGTTCCTCCGCGCCCTCGAAAACCAGGAATTCAAGCCCGTCGGCGGCACAACCACAAAGAAGGTGGACGTCCGCTTCATCACCGCCACAAACCGTGACCTCACCGAGATGGTGGACAAGGGAATCTTCCGCGAAGATTTGTATTACAGGCTCAACGTCATCCCGCTCACGCTCCCGCCTCTGCGCGAACGCATGGAGGACGTGCCGCTCCTCGCCGGGCATTTCCTGGCGAAGTACGCCGCCAAAATGAAAAAACCCGCGACGCGCCTCGCCCCCGAAGCGCTTGAGGTGCTCAAGAACTGCGACTGGCCCGGCAACGTCCGCGAACTGGAAAACATCATCCAGCGCGCGGTCGCGTTGTGCGACGGCGAAGTCATCGAAAAGGAGCACCTCGTCGTCCTCGGCACGCACAAACTGCCCGTTACCGAACAGGTGCGCTCCGTGCTCGGCCCGGAGGGGATTGACCTTGAGAAGGAACTCGAAACCCTTGAGAGGAAATACATCAGCGAGGCCCTTGCGTTATGCAACGGGCACCTCAGCAACGCGGCGAAACTGCTCAAGATGACTTTCCGCTCCATCAGGTACCGCGTGAAGAAACTCGGCCTCGACCGCAAAACCTACTCCATGAGCAGCAACTAGGGAGGGGGTCAGACGCCAAAGAGGAGTGAAGCGACGGGAGGGGTCTGACGCCCGTGTCAGCAAGACGAGACGCACGCAACAAAAAACCGCCGGACTCAACCCCGGCGGTTTTCTTTCGTCACGATGGCATCCGCTCTACTTTCCAGCCCACGGCAATGCCGCCTTGTCGATCTCATTCATCAGGCGGATGGTTTCGCTTAGCGCCGTCACAATGCGCTGATAATGGCTAATCTCATCAACCGTCAATTTGCGCCCTTTGCGGTCCTTCAGCCACTTCTCGCAAACCTGATAACCACCAATCTGGAATTCCCACACATCCTTCGGCACGCCCTCGAAGAACTGCTCGCCGTTGATGTAAACCCGTTTCCGCGCGTCCACGTACCGTACCCTGTCAACAAGATGGTCGCCATTTACATTGTACTTCGTAATCAACCTTTCGAGTTTAGGCGACTCCATGAGATGCAGGGCAACGAGTTCCCCGCCGAGCGACGCGAGTTTTCTGAATTGCTTCGCATCCTCTGGCAGCGGCACACGCGGGAAATCGCTCTTGAGGAACTCCGCGTATCGTTTGCGGTAATTCGGCGAATGGAAAACCGCATAGATATAATCAAAAATATCTTCCGGCCCGAAGGTCTTTTTCAAATCTCCCTTGCCGTCCTCGACAAACTCCATCTTCAGCGCCGCCGCCATCTCTTTCACGAACTCGCGGCTGAGATTCGGCCTCCGCTTTTTCCCATATTTCGCCTTCGGCTCCGCTATCATCATCTGGTATCCGTTCCCATTCCCGCCGCCCCCCGTATTTTTGCCGTTGTCATCTTCGCGATAAAGATATAACGGAAACATATAATTGACTTCTTTGAGCGATACCGCGTGGTGTTGCGCGATATTCCGTGTCGCAAAGACGTGCTCAAAACCACGCCCTATCTCAATATTTCTCGTCGTAATCAATCCGAGGTTTTCTCCTTCGAGCATATGTCGCATAAATTTCGTACGGGGCCAATCTACCATTGAGTCTATATAGTACAGAGGGCGTATATCAAATGGTCGGTACATACAATTCACAACATGAGATTTCCAGTTTTTGTCATTCCTTAAGTTGATCCGTGCATCATGCAGTTTCCAACCCCGCGTGTCCCCCGGCGGGTATTTAGAACGTGAGATGCCTCCAAAATACTTAAAGCGAAGTTCATCATCGGTCAACGAGACATCTCGAAAATCTTTGATAGTGCGCAAGAGTTCCTCGCTTGAGTGTGCAAAAACTACGCTGTCTCTAGCAGTAACAATTCCAGCCACATAAGTGTTGTATATTTTGGTGACCGGCCAATACTGCTGATACTCTTTGATGCCCTTTTCATCTCGCGGGACAAAATAGTAAGACGGCGACTTGGGCCTCACGGAGGCGAGATGCCGGGACTTCGGGCCGAGTTTCGTAAGCGCAGCATACTTGTCTTCCTGTTTGCCCCACAAATCACCATGCCGAACGTGGCATTTCCCTGTGCGCTCTTTAAGGCGAGTAAACAGCCCTATTGCCACACCCTGCTGTATGTCGAAAACATTTTCGTCTTTGGAACCGTCGGGGGCAACTTCCTTCTTCTTCGCATTGCCGTGCAAATCCAGCACGTCAATCTTGTCAAACGCATTCATCAGCGACTGCCGCATCCCCCTGAACGTGGGATTGTCAAGATAACCGTGATTGGTGATGAAACCCACGATCCCGTGTCCCGTCTGCTCTATGCGCCATTGCGCGAAGCGGATGAACTTTACGTAGTCATCCTGAAGCCACGTTTTCTTTTCTCCCAGCGGCTTTCCGTCAACTTGGTAATACTCTCTAAGAAGTTTTGTTATCCACTCGCCTCTGTTGGCGGAAATGCCGGAATACGGAGGATTGCCAAGAACGACCATAATAGGCTTCCCCCGTTTTATACTTGCGGCGCTATTTGCTTCTTCGGCGATGAATTTGGCGAATACTACTTCGGACTTCTTGAAGGCTTCCTCCAAGGTATTCGTTAGAAAAATATTAAGCCTCTCGTTGCTCTTGAATTTGTACCCCTGCCCCTTGAGTAAGAGTGCCAGTTTAAGGTGTGCTATCGCATACGGGGCCATTAGGAGTTCAAAACCGAAAAGACGCGGAAGAAGATTTTTTTCCACGTAAACGTCCCACGCACCGGTCTGGTGGTCTTTCCTATATTGCTCATGGATGTGCTCGACCACACTGTAGAGAAACGTGCTTGTGCCACAGGCCGGGTCGAGAATAAAGATGGATGAATCAGCCAGCCCTTCGGGACGATTGAACTCCGTTTTCAGCGTGTGGTCTATGGCGCGGACTATATAATTCACCACGGGCATCGGCGTGTAATAAACCCCGCGCATCTCCCGCACGGTCGGGTCGTATGCCTTCAAGAAGTCCTCATAAAAGTAAACAACGGGATCGTCCTGCCGCAGTCCCTTTCCGAAATTCCTCATTACTTCTGTCATGTCGGCGCGGCGAAGCAGTTCTACAAGATCCTCAACAACTCCCCTTATCCTTTCGTGAAGATCAACCCCCGCCACTTCGTCAAAGAATTTTCTCAAGAAAGGGTTGGTCTTGGGAATCAACTCTGCAGCGGAACGCCGCGAAAACTCGGATGGGTTATTACATTCACACCGCGCGGTAAAGAGACCATACGCGATAGTCTGCGCATACATATCCGCGAATTCTTCCGGTTTGAGATCAGGTAGGATGTTGTCGCGGAAAGCGTTAAGTTGATTGTGCAAAGAACCTGCTTCCGGCTCAAGTATAAATGTCTCGACAATCGTCCGCCGACAACGGTGCGCCATCTGGGACATCCGCCTAGCAAGTTCCTGCGGTGTGCCAACAGACTCATAACTGTAGTGGATAAAAGCATCGAGGAGTTGGTATGTCTTATCTATTCTATATGGATCGGCTAGCAGTCTCTTATCCTTGCCAACAGTAGCCAATATCCAGCCATCATGCCACTCTCCATCGACGTACCATCGAAATTCTAGAAAATCCGTCAGCATGACGCTGGGCAGTGCTCTGAAATAGCGTTTTAACTGCTCCGACTTCTGGACGGTTCTGAGGTCTTCTCCAACGTCCTTCGCTTCTATGTGCCCCAGAGGGATGTCGCCCCGCGTAATCCTGAAATCTGGTTTTATGGACTCCTTTGCGTGGTCCTGAATTCCTTTCGGTGTAACCGTCGCAATTATCTTCGGAAACAGCGACTCAATCAGCGCCTTGAGTGCCGAGTAATGCGTTTGCTCACTGGCATCGCCTTTCTGGAGCGCGCTCTGGATTGAACCGAGGTACGTCTTGAAGATTTGCGTTGTGGCCTTGTCCACTTCTTACTCCCGGAAATCGGCCTCCTGAAATTTTCATTCCCGGTGAATTATAAACCACCCCAGTGACATTGCAAAGCAAATCTGTGCAATCCGCCCGAATGTTTACCGGACAGGCGGGCAAGCAGGCGGGGCGGCGTTGTCTTTGGGGCGGGGATGTGGTTTAATGGCGGCGCGATTGCGGAGGTTCGCTCATGGCGTTCAACACTTACGACGAAGCGGTCAAATTCCTTTTCGGTTTCACCAACTACGAGCGCGTGGTCAATTTCGATTACGACTCGTCGAAACTCAATCTCCGCCGCATGACCGCGATGCTTGAGTTCCTGGGCAATCCGCACCTCGCCATGCGCGCCGTCCACATCACCGGCACAAAGGGCAAAGGCTCCACCGCGCTGATGATTACGGAGATTCTGCGCAAGGCGGGCGTGCGCGTGGGCACGTACATGTCGCCACACCTTGTGCATCTTGAAGAGCGCATCCTTGTGGACGGCGCGATGATTCCGAAGGACGCGCTCGTGCGCCAAATCAACACGCTTCTTCCTCACCTCGAAGCCTGCGCGAAGAGCACGGAGCCGTTCGCCACGCCGACGTTCTTCGAGATTTTCACCGGAATGGCGTGGAATTATTTCCGCGAGCGCGGCGCGCGGGTTGCGGTGATGGAGGTGGGGCTTGGCGGAAGGCTTGACTCGACGAACATCATCCGCCCGGACGTTTGCATCATCACGAACGTATCGTTCGACCACACGCGGCAGTTGGGCGACACGCTTTCGCAGATCGCGGGGGAGAAAGCCGGCATAATCAAGGCCGGCGTGCCGGTGGTGAGCGCGGTTGCCGCGCCGGAGGCTCTGCGCGTGGTTGAGACAAAATGCCGGGAGGCCGGCGCGCCGCTGTACCTGCTGGGGCGCGAGATTCTTTTGGAGGAAGGGGACAATGGTTTTGCCGTGAGCGTTGCGGGGCGAAGGGTTTCGGGTCTTCGGGTAAGACAGGCGGGGGCGCACCAGCGGTGGAACGCGGCCCTGGCGGCCGCAGCCGCGCTGTTCCTTTCAGGAAAGTTTCCGGGCATCGGGGAGGCGGCGATCCGCGCGGGGCTTGAGGCGGTGGAACTGCCGGGAAGGATTGAGGTGGCGCGCCGCGATCCGGCGGTGATTGTCGATGGAGCGCATAACGTGGCGTCCCTCAAGTGCCTTTTCGATACGATCCATGAGGAATTCAAGTACGGGCGCATGAACCTCGTTTTCGCCGTCGCGGAGGATAAGGATATAGCGGGGATGGTGGGACACCTTGTATCGCGCGCCGCGGAGATGAAACTGGCGTCGATTGTTCTCACGCACACCGGCAGCCCTCGCGCGTGCAAGAAGGAGCGGCTGCTTCCCATTTTTGAGAAGGCGTTTGCTGAAGCGGACATAAAGGTGAAGATCGAATGGCGGGACGACGTGCGCTCTATTTATGCCAATGCGCTGAAGGCCGCGCCTGACGTGTTGACATGCTTTACTGGCTCGATGTACCTAGCCGGCATGGTTCGGGAGATCCTCACGGATACCGGCTCTCCCGCCGCCTGATGCTACTTGCGCGGCTTCGGACTAATTATTGAGTCATCGGCGGGGAAAAGGGCCTTGTTGTTATCGCGGAAACTCGTGATATGCCGCACCGCTTCGTCGATGCTGTCGGTCAATATCAGGAAATCCATCTCAAGCGGGCTGACGGTCTTGAAGCGGATCATGGTGCGCGTTATCCAGTCGATCATTTCCTTCCAGAAATCCATTCCCATGAGGACGACCGGGAACGGCTGAATCTTGCGGGTCTGGATGAGCGTGAGGGACTCGAACAGTTCGTCCATTGTGCCGTAGCCGCCGGGCATGATGACGAAGCCGACGGAATGGCGGACGAACATGACCTTGCGCACGAAGAAATACTTGAAGGTCACCAGTTTGTCGATGTAGGCGTTGGGGCGCTGTTCATGGGGGAGTTCGATGTTGAGGCCCACTGAAAGCCCTTTCGCCTTCTGAGCGCCGTAGTTTGCGGCCTCCATGAGTCCCGGCCCGGCGCCGGTGATTATGTTGAATCCTTCCTTGACGAGCCTCTTGGCCAGCGCCACGGTTTTCTTGTAATACCTGTGGCTTTTTGGCAGGCGGGCGGAACCGAATATCGAGACGCAGGGGCCGACTTTGGACAGTTCTTCCGTGCTTTCCACGAATTCCGCGACGATGCGGAAGACGCGCCAGGTCTCATCCTTGGTGAAATCCCTTTGCAGGTCCTCACTCATGTTTGTGCTCCAAGGCGTTTATGCGGACTACTGCTCTGTCATACTATTTTATGGTAATGGAGCGCGCCCGCCCTCGGGCGCGGGGAATCGAGGGGTAAATGAATCACAGCCGGGGGCGGCTATGCTCCACAATTCCAATATGTTGCGTTGGCAGAGCATTACGGTTTTCCTAGTTATTTTATCGGGTTTGGCAGCGCGACAGTATAACATTTATCGGCGGCGAGTGAAAGGGGCGGCTAATCAGTGGAGGGGCGGACATCGGAGCCGCTTTCATCGGCGGGAGGGCTGACGTCCGGCTTTTCCGGCGTAGCCGCGCTTTCGGCGATGGCGGCTTCGAGTTCCTTGAGGACGCGCTGGTCGTCCGGTTCCGTGGCGAGGATGAGTTTGTAGTTCTGGATGGCCTTGTCGTATTTGCCTTCCTTTCGGAGGATCTTGTTCAGGCCGAGCAGCGCGTACTTGTTGCGGCTGCGGGCGAGGACGCGGTGATAGCATTGGCGGGCTTCCTCGTCGTTGCCCAGTTTCAGGTGCACGTCGCCGATGCGCGCCAGGATATTGTCGTTGCGGGGGTTGACCTCCAGCAGGCGTTCCCAGGTCGTGATGGCCTCCTTGTGCATGCCCTTGCCGCGATAGCAGTCGCCGATGCCGTAGAGGGCGTAGGAGTTGTTAGGCTCAAGTTTCAGCGCGCGCTGGTAATATTCCAGCGCCTTGTCGTAGTTGTCGCGTTTCTTGTAGATGTTCCCGACCATCGTGAGAATGTTGATAAAGTTTTCGTCCAGTTCAAGCAGTTTGTCGCAGTAGCAGATGGCGTCGTCGTCGCGGTTCATCTTGTAGTACAGGTCGCCAAGGCCCAGGAACGTGTACTTGTCGCCGTTGTTGATTTCGAGGGACTTGAGATAGTATTTCTCGGCCTCCTCGTAGCGGCTCATTTTCTTGTAAGTATCGCCGATGCGCGTCAGGACGAAGAAATCGAACTCGTTCAGTTCGACGTATCTTTTCCATGTTTCGATGGCCCTGTCGAACTGACCCATGGCGTGATACGCGCCGCCAAGCCCGCGCAGCGCGAAGATATTGTCAGGCTCGTTTCCGAGAATCTTGTTGTAGTATTGGAGCGCTTTTTCGGGCTGATTTTGCTTGCGGAAAACGTCGCCGAGGCCGACAAGGATGTAAGGATTGTCCGGGGCGATTAAATAAGCCTGTTCAAACAGCGTTCTCGCCTCCTCCATTTTACCTTTCTTCAAGAGGGAGTTCGCCTTCTTTGACAAGTCGCTCACGCGGCGAGTGAGCTCTGCCCCTTTGTCATTGTTTTTATTGCTTTGCATTTTTTTGCAGTTGCCCAGCAATAATTAACTATTTGAGCCGATTAAATACCCCAGAGGGGCATGTATTACGCCGCAAGTACCCACTATCACATATACAAGTATATCACATTTTTGTCAATAGTCAAGGGCGCGGTAGAAAATAGGGCGCTGTTTGCTGCTTGTTTGGGTTCCCGGTCTATGGCTGAAAGAGAAAGGGCGCACGTTTGTGCGCCCCATGACTTCGTTCTTACTGATTCCTCATACTTCGCCTCCTACTTCATCCTTCCGCCTTCATCCTTCATCCTTTATCCTTAAGCCTTCATCCTTCTGACGCGCCTCGCGGCGATTCCCGCAAAGCCCACCACCGCCGACGCAATCATAAAAACCGTCCCCGGCTCCGGCACAGCGGTTTCTTCGCCGATGACCGACACCTTGCCGCCCTCTACGTGGCCGCCGTCGTTCTCGTAGTGAAGCGTGTAAAGGTGATAGCCATTGAGGTCAAGAGTGCAGCCCGGATTAATTGTGAGCCACTGCACGTACAGCGCCTCGGCGTTCCCGCCCTCGCCGCCGCGATTTCCGTTGTCGTAGCCATCGATGAGTGTGAGAAACGCGACGTCTTCTCCCCCGAGCGTCAGGCAATAGAGGGTGAAGTTGTTGTCGAACCCTTCCATCACCGCGCCCAGGTCAAGCCCCGCGACCTCAAACGTATCCGCGTCCGACCCGCCCTCGAAGACAAAGGTGGCATTCTCAAGGCCGGCCAGGGCCACTTCCGACGTGCTGTTGTTGTAGAAATTGGAGCCGGTCATGTGAATAATCGTGCCGGCGTCCGCAGTGAACTTCCCGCCGTTGTCTATCGTGAAGTCCCCGTTCACCGTGACCGTGAGCGGGACGGAGGGCTGGTGCTGAATCTTGAATTCGCCCTTGGGGCCGATATGCAGGTTGCCCACGCTCAGACTGTCGCCCTCTATGGAGTAAAGGGATGTGCCAAAAGCGTTTTCAACCCCCACCGCAAGTTCGCCGTCAACGTTGCTAGTCCCGCCGGTTTGAGAGAACCAGCCATACCCCACGCTCAGGTTCGCGGCGGTGAAAGAGCCGCTGGCTAACCAAACGCTAGACCCATTGAGCGTCATGTCATACCCTGTCATGTCGAGGACACCGCCACCACCAATATAACAGCCGGGCGCGTACTGATATTGCCAGTCCTGATAACCGTTGAACTGCCCGCACAGGGAAATCGCATTCGAGTTAAGGTCGCCACCCCAATAGTTGACCGTTCCACCGGCATCAATGTACAGATCGGCGTCAACATGGGCATCGTTGCCGATGTTAAGCGTGCCGCCGTTGTATAATGTAAGCCCGTAGTTGCCCGCCAAGACCCACTCGTATCCCCACTCCCCGGTTTCCTCGTTGTACCATATTGGCCACTCCTCCCAGCGTTCGAGGGCAAGCCGCCCGCCGGTCATCGTGATGGTGCCGTCGCAATCCCAGGAGCGGTAAACGTCCAACTCGCCGTTCGCGCCGATATTAATCTCATCGGCGGAGAGTGTCGCATTCCAATTATAATCCGGATACTGCTCTTCCCACGTCACGCGCCCCGACCCGCTGCTTTCCGTGCCTATATTAAGAGTTGAAAACGTTGCCTGGCTGAAGCCCACAACATTCAGGTAACCGTTCCCTCCAACCCCCACATTTGTAACCCCGGAAACCTCCAGCGTCCCGCCTTCCAGGTCGTATTGGCCTCCCGGCCCGGGCCCGCACCCGATATGCAGCCCGTTGTTGGTTACTACATTCGTTCCGTAGTACTGGTAAAAATACCCCGTCCCGTCCACTCCGATGATTTCGCCGCTGGCAGTCAGGTTCCCACCGCTAAGACTATATGTGCCCGTTGAGCCGCTGTTATATCCGAGGTATAGGTCGCCGTCACAAATGTTGTTCGTTCCGTAGCCACTCTGCTGGAAGTAACCTTTGCCGCTTACGGTCGCCCCGAACATGTCGGGGCCGCTATACCCGATGTATTCGTTCGTGGCCTGCAACTGGCCATAGTGGCCATATCCGTCGTGCTGCAGATAATAGTTGCCCGTTAAGGAGGAGTAGTTACCACCGTACCCGACATAAAGCCCGTTGCAGGTAACCGCGCTGCTTCCGCTGTAATGGTAGAAATTTCCGCCATTACCTATGCGCTCGCCCCTGGCCGATACCTCCCCGCTCCAGAGATTGTAAGTGCCCGTTGAGCCAATATCCAAGTAACACGGCACGTCGCTAAGACCGGCAACCGTGTTGGTCCCGCCGTGCTGATTGAAAGTGCCCGTGCCGCCCACCCCAATCTGTTCCGTAGTGGCGGCCCACACTTTCCCGCCGTATAGATCATAGGTCCCGGTGCCTGAAAGTTGGCCGATAGACAGCCACCCTCCGTAAGAACCTGAAAGAAAAACATTATTTTCCCCCTCGTACTGGTAGAAGTAGCCTGTTCCCTCATGCCCAATGTATTCGTTCCCGGCGCACAACCTCGAACCGCTGTTATACATGACGTACTCGCCGAAGAAGCCAGAGCCGTCCCCGAGATACAGGGCGCCGTCAATCTGGTTAGTGGCGCCGGTCTGCTCGACATACCCGGAGGTACTGGGATAGCCGGTGTAGTCAGTCCCGACAAAGACAAATGCGCACCGGGTGTCGGTCGATGTGATTTCCGCCCACACGCCGCCGTTGACATAAGCGAGATCGTCTGTCGTCGGAACGCCCGAAGGGCTCCAGTTGAAACTGTCGGTCCAGGAACTGCCTGTGTTTTGCCAATACCTGTAGGTAAACGCGGCGGCGGGAACCGCTGTCGCCGCCAGCGCAAGGATTACAAATGACACCATTACCACCAAATGCTCGCATTTCTTCATATTCGTGTCGTACTCTTTCTTTCAAACATTGACAATAAGGGACGGAATGAGACTGCAAGGCAGTCATCCATCCATTGTGTGCTGTGGATTGCGTCAGGGGAATAGCCGGGCAGACTCCAGGAGGCAAAGGAGGCATGAACTACGTACATTCCAATCATATCTTTCAAGACTCATACTCCCATAGACTATCCCGCAAAACAACCATGTGCTTCCTCTGATATCCTAATAGACACCGCAGCCCCCGAAAAAATCTCGAAAAAAGGGCAATTTTCATATTTATTTTTCGGTGGGGGCATACGTGCGGGGCAAAAAGTTCATGAATTTTAAGCATCACCCGGTTAATGCCGGTGAGCGACGGGTTCGACCTGCTTTTCTGACCCGTCGCGGCGCGCATGCTGTTCGACGCATCGGACCTTGCCGGAGTTGACAGGGTGGATAAGAGGACATCGTTGCGAGGCGTGTTGGAGCCGGCAAAGAAAAACGCCGCGATGTGATGTCGCGGCGTTTGGAATTTCCGTGCGGGGGCTTACGGGTTGTTGTTGGCCCCGGCGAGTTTCTTTTGCTCCTGCTTGGTTTCGTACAGTTCCTTCAGGACGCGGTCTTCCTTCATCTTCTCGCGGCCCAGGAGTTGCTTGTAAATCGTAACCGCCTCGTCGTATTCTCCCTCAAGACGATGGATCTTGGCGAGGCCCATGAGGGCATACTTGTGGTCGGTGATTTCCAAAGCCCTCTGGTAATACTCTTTGGCCTTCTTGACGTTCTCCGTCTTGAGGTAGGCATCGCCCAGGCGCGTGAGCGTGTTGAGGTTCTTGGGGTCGAGGGCGGTGATCTTTTCCCACCATTCGATTGCGCCCGCGATGTCCCCGGTGCCGCGCATGCAGTCGCCTATGCCGAACATGGCGTAAATGTTCCTGGTGTCCTTATCCAGCGCTCTCTTGTAGTAGGGGAGGGCGTTGGCGAATTCTCTCTTGCGGCGGTAGAGGTTGCCCACCATGGTAATGATGTTGATGAAGTTGTCGTCGATCTCAAGGAGTTTGTCGCAGTATTCGATGGCCTTGTCGGTCTCATCCATCTTGTAGTACAGGTCGCCAAGGCCGAGGTAGATATATTTGTCGCCTTTGCAGACTTCAAGCGCCTTCAGGTAGAATTTCTCGGCCTCTTCGAACTTGTTGAGTTTCTTGGATGAGTCGCCCAGGCGGGTGAGGACAAGGTAGTCGTCTTCGTTCAGTTCGATATAGCGCTTCCAGTATTCGATGGCCTTCTCATATTGCTCAAGGCCCCGGTAGGCGATGCCGATGCCGCGGAGTGCGAAGACGTTGTAGGACTCGCGCTCGATGACTCTTTCATAGTAGGTGATGGCCTGGTGGTACTGTTTCTCCTTGCGGCATATGTCGCCCAGGCCGACCAGGACGTATGGGTTGGTGTTGTCGATGCGGTAGGCCTCCAGGAAGGTGTTTTTCGCTTCCTGGATGTTGCCTGCTTTGAGCAACTCGTTGGCCTTCTTTGATAGTTCGGCGACCTCGCGAGTCTTGCTGATTTCTGCGGATGTTCCGTTGCCGGTAGTGTTCGAGTTTTCCATGTCACACCATTGAAAAGTATAATAGGATTTCGCCTTGGTCCAATGAGGACCACCCCTCCCTTCCCCCTGTCACCTGCGCTGCCGGGCGGTGTGAATGTTCAATTTGGGATTCTGCAACCGTTATCGGAAGGGTGCAAACGATTCTTTAAGCAAAGTTTCCACCTTTTAAACCAAACGGCCAGGAGCGCCGTATGGTCTAAAGGTGTGGAGTTTTTTGTCCGATGTTCAGATGTGTGGAGTAGTTTGTGCGCCCGCCGGGGATAGGGCAAAATCCATTTGCGTCGCTGGCTTAATTATGTTATTAACGGCGTCTTAAGGTCGAGTCCACGGGCGCAATTCAGAAAATTTGTCCCCCAGGGCGGCAATTTTTCAGCCAATAAAAGGTTTTCCGCGACGTTGTCGCGTGGCGGGTGCGTAGGCGATTGGATGAGTATTTCTTCTCAGGCCACCAGGTGGCTGGTTCCCTTTATGTTTGTGGGAGGGCGCAAATGAAGACATCAGCCGTTTTACTGGCAGTGGTTTCGCTCGCCTTTGTGACCTCGTGTTATGGCGGGCCGACGTATACGGAGCGCGTTACGCAAAAATACGAGTTATTTACTCCGGAATCGTACAAGGTGGGCGTGGGTGACGTGTTGGAAGTAACGCTGGTGTCGCAGACCGAGACCGGCGAGCCCACCGCCAACAGGGAACTCGTGCGAAGCATCAGGGTCCTGCCCGATGGCACGATAGACTACCTCTTTAACGACGTAACCGGGGAACTGATGGTCGCCGGCAAGACCGCGCCGGAAGTAGCCAGGATGCTGGAGAAGCAGATCGTTGAGAAAAACAGGCTCTACAGCGGCGCGGGTGTTTCCGTTCTTATCCTGTCCAGCGCAAGCAGCCTCTATTATGTCGCGGGAGAGGTAAAGACCCCCGGCGCCTTTCCGCTGGACCAGCCGGTTACCGTTGTACAGGCGATAGTCCGCGCCGGATGGTTTACGGAATTCGCCGACAGGAAGCACATACAGATTATCAGACGCGAAGGCGACCGCGAGATACGGATGACCTTCAACTACACGGACTACGAACAGCGTCCGGGCAGGACCAAATACGACGACATAATGTTGCACCCCAATGACACGGTGTTGGTGCCTGACTGAACCGCCTGCGTCGCGGGGTGTGATTTCGCCTGAGTTCGCCTGCGATACGGAAACCTTATGGGAAAGCGAGGAGTTGAAACGCGGGCCCTATTTCTTATAGGGGCGCTTGTGGCGCTGCTTTGCAGCAGTACCGCTTACCCTCGCTTCAGGTTTCAGGGAGACATAAGCGGCTCTTGGGAGTTCAACAACAACATAAACAGTTCTCCCACCAACCCCATTTCCGACAGTATATGGACGGTATCACCGTCGTTTTCCGTCACCAAGGGCAATGCGCAGCGGTCCATTGTCGCCAACTTCGGCTTTTCCTCTCGAAACTATCTAAAGACCATCAAGCAGGATCGCGACACATTTACCGGCGGACTTTCCGGGCATTACAGCCTTTCGCGCAGGACGGCGGTTGATTTCTACGAGACATTGTCATACTCGCCGAAGGTCACAACGCAGTCCGTGAATTTCGTATCGGTATTTACGGATGCCGGAATAGTCACACAACTGGTTACCAGCAATACTGCATCCAGTCTGATAAGTAATGGTCTCGGCGCAAGCATAAGCCATGAACTGACGCGAAGAACCACGCTGACGTTTAGCGGCACTATGGACTTGGGCCGATTCAGTTCCAAGGCTTTCAGCAACACCTTCGGATCGTTCCTGCGAGCCGGCGTGTCGTATAAATTGAGCAGGCAAGATGTCCTCGACTTTTCCGTGTCGCACGGGTTCAGTTCTTTCGGCAATAAAGTAACTGATACCACGACGGACACAGCGGGTTTGGAATGGCACAGGGAGTTGACGCGGGTACTTCGCGGCCAGGCAAGCGTGTACCTCACTGACGCCCGGACCAAAATTTTTTCATCCAATACGATAACCGGTTCGCAAAGCGCCCGATTTCGGGTCGGCGGCCGTTACCTTATAGATCCGAACACGCACTTGGTCGCTGATGCAGGCGTGGTTATTACCAGGGCGATCGGCAATACACAAACTACTGGGAGCAATACGAGCATGGCGCCGGATTACGATATCTCGCTGACACGGCGCTTTGTTCATAGCACCATCGCGGCCAATCTGCGCCAGACCTTTAGCACCGGCTTCGCCACGGGCTTCAGCACCGCGTTTGAGGGCCTTACATACGCGTACGAATTCAGTCCCGACCTGACGATGGACGTTAACCTGTCCCGTTCGGCAAGCAAGTCTTCGAGCAAAACGGGCGCAAACGCCGTAGACGTCAGTACCGTGGCATTATATGTGCGTTTGAGCTATAAGATAGACAGGCGCACCTTCTTTACCGCAACATATTCGGGTGTAAACCAGACATCGAAAGGCGGAAACGTCGGAGGAAACATCAGCCAGAAGGTTCTCATACTCAGCATAGACATACTGGACCTTACGCGAAGACGGCCATGATGATTCAACGCAACGGGACAGCGATATGGCGAATTGGTTACACAAACCAGAACGCCATGTCATACGTTTACTTATTACGTACGGCCGGTGGTAAATACCGGAAACAGATAATACCTGGCCGGAGGCATAGTACCTTGTTGTCAGAAGGCGTTCTCTCGGTAAACAGGCTTACGGAGAAATCACAATGAACATGCTCGACATAGGAATGCCGCAGCTGCAGGGCGAGAAAAGAGGCATGGAGCCGGCGGATATCCTGCGCATATTGTGGGGCAGGAAATGGCTCATACTTATCCCGCTGATGGTTGCCATCATGTTCGGCGGAGTGCTCTGCCGAATCCTGCCGAAACTGTACACTTCGACCTCCATCATATACTTCAAACGGCCGGAATACGCCGTTGAAAACCCCTCCCGCGACTGGGCGGTCAGCTATCAGGTCATGTTCAAGGACCGCGCGCAAATGCTGATAACGGACGTCACCCAGCAGTCCAAACTGGAGGAAGTGTTTGAGAAGCAGGGGCTGATCGATAAGAGCCGCCCGCAAAGCTTCATGGGCCGCATTAGGAACTTCCTGTTCGGAATAGACCCCGGCAAGGACCCAAGCGTAACAGAGCAGTTTGAAGATGCAAGGGACAGTCTGGACATTCAGCCGCGCGAAGACCGCCCGGCCATCCTCATCAAATACACCACCACTGATGCGGTTACCGCCCGTAACGTCTGCGATGAAATCGGCAAGTTGCTTGAACAGGCGGAACAGGTCAGTGGCGAACGACTCAAGACCCAGAAAGAAACCTACAACGCCAGGTGCGATGCCGCCAAGAAGGCTCTTGATGATACGCAGGCTAAAATCCGCGTGCTATTGACCGATGCCATGAACAAGCGCACGGATCCGCAGCAACTGCCCACCATGTATCAGAAGTATGAAACCCTTGGACACGACATCCAAGACCTCTCACAAAAGATCAACGAGGACTCGTTTGCGCTGCAAATGCAGAGAATAATGCTGCCCACCATAGAGCGCATCAAGGAAACGCCTCTGGTCGAGATCCCCGCTCCCGGTAAGGAGCAACAACCTGAAGAACAGCTTTGGGACAAGGTAATAAAGGATTACGAGGATTACATCAAGAAGAATCCGGATGATCCCAAGTCGAGGAAAATGGGGGAGGCTCTTCCCGCCTTGAGGGAGAAAGCCAGAGAGCAAAACGCGAAAATTGATAAGCTGCCCATTGAGCTGCCCAGACTGCTTGCGGAGCAAGAAAGGATTAACAAGCACGTTGATGACAACAGCAAACTGGGCCGCGAGAAGGCGGCAAAGATAGAGGAAATCAGTAAGACATTGATAGACGAGGATAAAAAGCGTGCCGCGAACGACAGCAGCGCCAAATCAATGGAGGAAATTGATACTCTGAGGAAACAGAAAGGGACGCTGGAAGACGAATCCAAGGCGCTCATGGCTGAAATTGCCAAGGACCAGAGAACGTTGCGCGGCATGCTTTCCGATATCAAGGAATACAAAGCGCTTGCTCAATTGACAGGATATAAGGTGCCGGAACCTGACAAGACCAAAACGCCTGAAGGGGGCGGAACTCCTGAAAACCCTGAGGAACAAAATGCCGCGCTGAACGCCCTGCTCAAGGACTATTTCCCGAATGGAGTGCCGCAGAATATTAACCCCGACTGGCTTGATGTAGTAAGGAAGATCGTCTCGCTCGATGCTGCGATCAAACGGAACATCGACAACCTCGACCTACTCAAAAAGCAGCAGACTGAGCAGAATGACAAGATAAACGAGGCAATAAAAACACAGGGCAAACTCGACGAACTGCGCGCCAAAGAGAAGAACGATGAAACCGCGTATGGGAAGGCGCAAGCTTTGCTCGAAGCCGCCATAGCGATAGAAAACCTCTGGAACCGGAGCCATGAGAGCGGCGAGAACGCCGATGTGCGGCGTTACCCCGCTGAATTGCCGCTCGTTAACAGTTCGCCGAAGTTTGGCATCATAATGCTGCTGGCCATCGTGGGCGGTATGGTGATTGGCGGGGCTCTCACGCTCCTGGCCGAGATGACCGACCACACGATTAAGCGGCCAACGGATCTCCGCAGGTTCCTTGACCGGCCGGTGCTGGCAAGCATCCCAGCCCTCGACATCGGAAGGTTCCACACGCCGGAGAACCTCTTCTTCCGCACGAAGCGCGCCGTGGAGGCTGATCTGGAGAGCGGCATACTGTTCGACAAGAACTACGTAAAAGACATCCGGTTCCGAAGCATCGCTACTGAGCAGATACGCAAACTCCGCCTGAGCATGCAGACGCCCGACGGAGAGAGGATCCGCACCATCCTTGTTACGAGCGCGCTTGCCGGCGAGGGAAAGTCCACCGTTGCCGCGAACCTCGCGGTCGCGATTTCGCAGATGATAGGAGAGTATGTGCTCCTTATCGATGCAGATCTCAGGCGTCCGGACCTGCACAACTTCTTCGGCATGCCGCCCAAGCCTGGCCTGTCGGAGTATCTCGAGCACGACATCGACCTAAAGCAGCTGCTCGTGAAGACGGAATTCGAAAAACTAACCCTTCTGCAGGCCGGAAAGGTGCCGGCGAACTCCACCGAGTTGCTCAGCAGCGACAGGATGCACCACCTCGTCAGAGAAGTGAAGTCCCGCTATCCGGACAGGTATATCATCCTCGACTCGCCGCCGGTGCTTTCAACATCCGAGCCTAACGTGCTTGCCAACCAGGTTGATGGCGTAATCCTTGTGGTGCGGGCCGGCATGACCCCGCGCGAACTGGTTGAGGACGTGCTGGGCTCGATTAGCCCGGACAAAGTCATGGGAGTTGTGATGAACGATGTCCGCACCGAGGCCGGCAAGTATTACTCGCCGAGCTACGTATGACCGGCGCGACCGCTGAAGGTTGAAGATGTCAGTGAACTCTCACGACCAACTCTCTTCCGGGCGCCCGCGCGCCGGGTGCGTGGTCGGCATCGCCGGGCCGAGCGGCTCGGGGAAAAGCACGCTGGCCGAAAACCTGGCGCGGCGATTTGACGGGCGGTGCGTGATTGTCAGCCAGGACTGGTACTACAAAGACCTTTCATGTCTCCCTCCCGAGAGACGCGAGGAAGTGAACTTCGACCAGCCGGGGGCGCTGGACTGGAACGATCTGGTCAGGGATCTCAGGTCTCTACGGGCCGGGCGGCCGGTTGATGCCCCTGTTTACGACTTCCATACGCACACACGTTCAACCGCCGTTCGCCGCTTGGAGCCGCAGCCTCTGGTCATTGTCGAGGGCATCCTCATATTCTATCCGACTGAACTCCGGCGGGAGATGGACTACAAAGTGTACTTGGATATGGCCGACGACATCCGGTTTATCCGCAGGCTCCAGAGGGACATGCAGGAGCGCGGACGGGATGTCGAGTCGATCATCAAGCAGTACCTGGAAACAGTTCGCCCCATGTACGAGAGATTCGTCAGGCCGGCAGCGGCTTTTGCCGATATATGTTTGAATACATCGGGTCCCGTTGATCTTGGCCCGGTTGAACAGCGTGTGCGGGCGCTCCTGGCGTGAGCGTTCCGGGCCGCCTGCGTTAAGGCGGTCACGGGAGAACGGGCAGCCGTGTTGCTTTAGCGGCTGGCTCCGTGGATAATGAAGCGTGTTTGTAGCGGGAAGGAAAAGGGAAACAGTGTCCACACCGTCATCAGTGGATAGAATGCCGCAAGCCTGTTGGTTTGTGGTCAAAGCGCGATTAGCATGACGTAAAACGTTTTGTGAGCAACGCATGATACTCGGCATCCCGGTCTATGTTCTTCTGGCGCCAGGCGGTGGGTTCCTGACGGAGAACAGGATACCCATATTTTTCGCTGCAGTTGCGATGTCGATTATAGGCGGGGTCATTGCCTCTCGTTCGGACCTGTTGAAGCGGTTGTGTTTTCTTGGCTTTATGGCGACGCTGGTGTTCCCGATCTTTGACATCAATTTTTTCGTGGACCGCGCATTTGTCGGCGTTCCCAGCGCACGCGGCTTGTATATTACCGCGGCAGACCTGTTTGCCTTGAGCCTTGCGGTTGCCGTGCTTCTGGGAGGAGGCCATCCAAAGATAAGAGCAAAGTTTCCCGGCGCCTTTCCCTACCTCGCGTACATCGCCATCGCCGCTTTGTCCATGGTCAACATGCTTTCCTATGCGCCTGTCGGCTTCGTAAACCCCGCCTATGCGTACGGGGTCTTCGAGTTGTTCAACATTGTGAAAGGACTCGTGGTATTCTGGGTGATGGTCAACTTTATGCGGGGGGAAAAGGAAATCAGGCTCGTCTTAATTGTTTTGATGAGCGCCATCCTCATTGAGGCGGCGGTTGCGGCGTACCACCAGTATGCCCTGCACATATACAGGCGTTCAGCGGGTACGCTTGGCCACTCAAACTCACTGGCGATGTTCATCGGCATGATTCTCCCGGTGGTTCTGCTGTTAATGCTGACAAGCAGGAAGGGGAAAGTGATTCCGTGGGCGCTGGCGGTGCTGTTTGTTGTCGGAATCGCGCTGATGCTAAAGACCGTGGCGCGCGGGGGGATGGTTGCGATGGTCATATCGTGCAGTCTGGCGGGGGCGCTTTTGGTGCTGAAGGTGCGCCGACTGCATGCGGCGCGCATCGCGCTTCTGATAATACTCGTCGGCGCCGGAGGGGCTGGTCTGATATACAAGTTCTGGGGCGTGATAATGACGAGGTTTGGAGCGGAGAGCGGGGAGGCAGCGGCATCCACCCGCTCAAGAATTACGCTGCTCCAAGCCGGTGTAGATATCTGGCTTGAAAGTCCGGTGATAGGTAACGGCATTAACTCCTTTCCCATAGAAATAACGCTGAATCCCAGGGGAGGTATCGGGGTCGCGGAACAACACAATCTCTATCTGTTGACTCTGTGCGAAACGGGCGTGTTAGGCTTGCTGGCCTTCTTTGCGATCATATTCAGGGTCTTTCAGATAGCCCGCCGTCTGATACAGCAGAACATCAACCCGGGATTACGCGTCCTTTCAATAGGCCTGGCGTGCGGCATGTTGCACGTGCTTATAGAAAGTTTCTTCGAATTCATGTTCCGAGCGGTGTTCATCAGCTACATATTCTGGATGTTTGCGGCGATGATTGTCTCCTCCTGGTACATGTTTAAGGACCAGGTGACGCAGATTCAAATGGCCAGGCTGGCTTTCGCCAGGCGAATGACAGCGGCCGGCGACGCTGTTCCGCGCCGCGTGCCGCAATACGGTTCCTCCCTAAAACAATAAGGAGTCGCAAAGGATGAAAGAGAATCCAAGGCTCTCGGTTGTCATGCCGGTTTACAACGAGAAGAACACGATTCTCAAGGTCATCGAGCTCGTGCTTGCTACCGGCCTGGTCCATGAACTCATAGTTGTTGACGACGGCTCTTCCGATGGCACGCGAGAAACGCTTGACACCGTCAAACATCCCGCGGTGCGCGTCATAAAGCACGAAAAGAACGCCGGGAAGGGCGCAGCCCTGAAGACCGGTTTTGCCGGCGTGACCGGCGACATCGTCATCATTCAGGATGCCGACCTTGAGTACGATCCGCGTGAATATCCAATCCTCATGGCGCCAATCCTCGAAGGCAAGGGGGACGTGGTGTACGGGACCCGCTTCGCCGGCGGAACCCACCGTGTCCTTTACTTCTGGCACTATGTCGGAAACAAGTTGCTGACGCTGTTCTCCAACATGCTCACCAACCTCAACCTCACTGACATGGAAACCTGCTACAAGGTTTTCAGGGCGGATGTTCTCAAGAAGATCGACATAAAATCAAAACGCTTTGGAGTGGATCCGGAACTCACCGCTAAGGTCGCCCGCATGCGTTGTCGCATTTATGAGGTGCCGATCTCCTACTACGGGCGCGACTACTCCGAGGGAAAGAAGATTACCTGGCGCGACGGCATTGTGGCGGTGTGGACCATGGTCAAATACAAATTCTGTAACTAGCGCCTGCGCCCGCCAAAAGACAACTTGATTTCGGGTCCTGGCGCGCGCTGTGCCTTTCCGTCCCGGTCTCCGCATTTTATCCTTTGCGTCTTGCGCCGATTTAAGGTAAAACATACCACGAAACCGGTTCGATTTTTGCATTTCAAGCGATATTTATGGAACTTCCACAAAATATTTTGGTTACAGGCGGCGCGGGTTTTATAGGTTCGCATCTTGTGGACCGCCTCCTCGCAAAAGGTTGCCGCGTTACCGTTCTTGACGACTTCAACGACTATTATGACCCGCGCATAAAACGCGGGAACGTCGCCCCGCATCTGAAAAATCCGCGGTATGCGCTTGTGGAAGGCGACATACGCGACAGGCAACTCCTCGCCCAAATCTTCACCGAGGGCAAGGACAAATTCGACCTTGTCGTTCACCTCGCCGCGCGCGCGGGCGTGCGGCCCTCCCTCATGCAGCCGTCGCTTTATTGCGATGTCAATGTGGTGGGCACGTCTCTCATTCTGGATGCGGCAGTAAAAAGTGGCATAAAGAAATTCGTCTTCGCATCCTCGTCATCCGTCTATGGCGACAATGAAAAGGTCCCCTTCTCCGAAACGGATTCCGTGGACAACCCCGTCAGCCCCTACGCCGCGACGAAGCGCGCCGCGGAACTCGTGTGCTACACGTATCATCATCTTTTCCAGATGGACATCGCCTGCCTTCGCTTCTTCACTGTTTATGGCCCGCGCCAGCGCCCGGAAATGGCGATACATAAGTTCACGCGCCTCATCAGCGAAGGCAAACCGTTGCCCATGTTCGGCGACGGCGGCACTGAGCGTGACTACACGTACATCGACGACATCATCGACGGCGTCATCTCGATCATCGAGCGGCACCGCGGCTACGAGATATACAACCTCGGCGACTCCAACCCTATCCCTCTTGCGAGGCTTGTGAAACTGATTGAAGAAACCCTCGGCAAAAAGGCCCTCATAAGGCGCGAGCCGCCGCAGCCCGGCGATGTCCGGCGCACCTTCGCCGACATCGGCAAGGCGCGGCGGATGCTCGGCTACGAACCTCGTGTTCCGATAGAGGAAGGCATCCGACGTTTCGTCCGCTGGTACGGGGAACAGGCGCATTAATACGGTTTGCCTTTGAAATTCGCAGGCCGTACCTGTAGAATTATATGCTCTAGTTGAAATTGGTGAATTCCCGAAACAGTTAGTGCCGTAATTGAACACATTTGCTAAACGCAATTCGTGGGAGGGGAGCATGAAGACAGCCATTATTGCCATTCTCATAATCGGCGCGCTTGCGGCGGGCTATTTCCTGTACCCTAAGATAAGCGGGACCAGCCCCGAGAATAAGGATAAGAATCAATCCGCCGGCGTCGCACAGGCCGGCGGCAATGGGCAGACCACTGACAACGCGGGCCAGCAGCAAACCGGCGCTGCGTCCCAGCAGACTCAAAATTTCGCGGCGGGCGGTCCGTCACCGGATGTGCCCGTTTTGGTTGCGCAAGGCGATTCGCTGGCCTCAAGCGGCAAAATCCTTGAAGCCCGCAACGCATATTCCGACGCGCTCCTCAAAATACTTGACCAGAACACCGAGTTCGATGGCCGCGCCGCCTTGATTGATCAACTGAAGGCGAAGATGAAGCCCCTGAACGACACCATATATGGCCCCGGCGGCATCTTTGAGGGCCAGGAAACGTACACGGTGCAGGCCGGCGATAACCTGACCAAGATCGCCGCGGGGCACAAAGTTCCGTACCAGTTAATCGCGAGAATCAACGGCATACCCGCCCCGTACCTGAATCTCCGCGTCGGGCAGAAACTCAAAATCATTAACGGCCCGTTCCATCTGCGTGTGGACCTCAGCGACCGGCGAATTTACGTATTCCACGGAAATTATTTCTTCAAGGACTACGAAATCAGCGTCGGCAAGCCCGGTTCGGAGACGCCCGAGGGCCAGTATGTCGTAATGGACAAAATGGACAGCACGCGCTCCCGCCTACAGTGGCGCGACCCCGAGAACGGCGAACTGCATTATTCCGATGTCGAAAAGGAAAATTTCATGCTCGGCACGCGCTGGATAAAAATAAGCGACCAGGGCATTGGAATTCACGGACGCAACAAGCAGATGGAGGACGCGCCCCTTGGGGAGGCCGTCTCGCACGGCTGCATCAGAATGCGCAACAACGAAGTTGAGGAACTGTACGACCTCCTGGTGCCGAACGATTCGCACGTCAAGGTGCAAGAATAATTGCGTTGCTTTTTACACGAACTCTTCTGAATAATCGTGTAAAGAAATAAGGGCCTGTTTCACCATGGCGACTATATTCGAAATAAGCGAAGAGCAGAAACTGCAACTCGCCGCACTCTTTGAGGTGGGCAAGACAATCATTTCCACCTTTGACGAGGAAGAGGTCCTGCACCGCATCCTCACCTCCTGCGC
>Ga0315291_10001049_pt1 | contig 37184 bp, 32 predicted proteins | sample YL17G12_20_MG_FD_203070 | JGI IMG/M metagenome (GOLD analysis project Ga0315291, IMG submission 203070) | Sediment microbial communities from Yellowstone Lake, YNP, Wyoming, USA - YL17G12_20 | ecosystem: Environmental > Aquatic > Freshwater > Lake > Sediment | place: USA: Wyoming | collected...
GTGAACGTGTCTGTCCGGGCACTCCGATTGCGAAGACTCACCTGCAGGCGCGTCGTCGCCCCAGCGGAAACCAGACGCTCCACAGTGTCCAGCCGGACGGTCACAGCGGCACCCGAGGGCGCCTCTGGCTGGCCATAGCTGAGTTCACGGATCACGTTATGGAAGCCGTCGGTCACATAGAGGGTGCCCTGCGCCGACCACGCCATCCTGCCCGGCAGATACCAGGACCTGGCCGTCGTCCAGGCGACCGATCCGTCCTGACGGAACGCGACGAAGCGCCCGTTCTCGGTATCGCTCACCAGGATGAGGCCGTCAGGCAGCAGCATCGCATCATGAGGATAGTACATCTGGCCGGCGCCGCGACCGCCGCCCACTGCTCCAAACGTCCGGATGACAACCCCTTTGGAGCTGTACTGGACCACCTGCTGGACTTCAGAAGACTCACCCCACAGGCAGACCAGCAGGTCTCCGCCCTGCAGGACGGTCAGCCCGCCCGGCATACCGGCAGTTGTGAAACGGCCCAGTTCCGTTCCGTCGGCCGCCAGGTGCACGACAGACCCGTCGCCCTGGCTGCAAGCCCACAGCGTCCCATCGCTCGCCATCTCGAGATCGCTCGGCCCGTCAACCTTGCCGGCGGCAATGGTCCTGATATAATTGCCGGCTTCGTCATAGACAGCGATGAACCCTCCCTTGACATCCTGCGCCCCGACGTAGACCAGTCCTGCACCGCTTGCCGCGACCGATTCCACCAGCTGCATCGAACGAGAGCCTGCGCGCATGACGGTGAACAGCTCGTTGCCGCTGCGGTCCAGCACGTCCACGTACCCGCGGTTCCACTCGATCATCTGGCCGTCGGCGGAAATGGCGGGCGAGCTGCAGGCTACCCACAGCTGACCCTTGCCGTCTACTGCAACGTCCTGGGGATTGTTGAGCCGTCCCCGGAGGTCGATGGCATAGTCCTGGACAGCCACCACGCCGCCGCCAGGAGCGTACTCGACAAGCTTCGCGTGGTAGCCGCTGCCGAAGGGATTGGCCGCGTCGCGGAAGAACCCGCTGTTCATGACATAGACCATGCCGTCAGGCGTGACGGCGACACCGCCGGGAGTGAGCACTTCGCCGTCCTGGATGTCGGTCATGTCGGCCGGGTACTGCCCGAAGCTTCGCCGATACTGCCCACTGCTGGAGAAGACCTTGACAGCGGGGACTGGCAGTTCGCCCGTGCCGCGGTCCGCGACATAGATGTTGCCACGGGCGTCGACCGCGAGGTCGGCGGCACTCGTGATGAGGTTCTCCGCCTCTCCTGGGGCCGCAAAGACGCGCACGGCCTTCGTTCCGCTCAACCGGTAGACGGCGCTGTCGCCGCTGGAAACGACATAAGGGAAGAGACCCACCGAGGTCATGCCGGCGGGATGGGAGATGCCTATCACGGTTGTCACGTACGTGCCTGTCGTCGTAAACTGCTCCAGGCGGTCGTTCAACTGGTCCGCGACCCAGATACTGCCATCCGGCGTCACGGCGATGCCGGCGGGCCCCTCGAACTGGCCGGCTTCCTTGCCTTCCGAGCCGAACTCCATCACGACCGAGCCGTCAGCGCCATACTTGACAACCTTGTTGCCGAAGAAGTCAGCGACATAGATGTTGCCGGCACTGTCCACAGCGACATCGGCCGGATACTGCAGCTGCCCGCGCCCACTCCCCAACGACCCAATGACGCGCTTGTGAACAAGGTCAGCCGAGAGAACGTGGATGCGGCCGTACCCGGTGTCGCACACGACGACGTCCCCATTCGGCAGCAAGGCCACGCCCTGCGACGGGAATGCCTGTGTCGACGGGTAGTCCTTCTCGACGGTGTTGACACTTTCGATGGTCAGCGTCCCGACATAGTCAGAGGGCATCACGCCGATCGTGTCGACCTCGGTCAACGCGACGGCGCCCGTCGCCGTTCCCATGCCCGGCACCAGAGTCGCTCCAAGGAGCGCAATCACGCACAGCAGGTCAATCGTTTTCTTCATTGCCGTCTCCTACGGGTACACGTCGCCATAGTGCTGGCGCAGGATCTGCAGGTCGGCGTCGTCTACGCGACCATCGCCGTTGAGGTCTGCCATGTTGTCATACCGCCTGTCCCCAGCCTTCGAGCCATACGCACGGGCAAGAGCGACCATGTCGCCAAGGTCCGCGCGCTTGTTGCCGTCGATGTCCCAGACGTTGCCTCCCGACCGCAACGTGATGGCCAGCGACCGGGCGATCGTCTCCGCTGTCCCACTGCCGTTTGTCGCACGAGGCTTCCCAATCCACAGTTCCGTGGAACCGCTGTGCAGGACACTGAATGTGACCGTACACACACTACCGCGCCCCTGGATCTGGCTCGTCCCTGTCGCCCCTTTGACCACGACGATGCCTGCTAGAGCGTCAACAAGGGAGGTGAAGCTCGACGAGGCTTTCCCCCCCTGGTTCAGGAAGTCGCCCTCCTGCACCGACTTCACCGAAAGGTAGTAGGGTTCGAACTGCACGGCCGCCGCTATGCCTGAGATACTCGTCGTGGTGTCGGCGGTCAGGCTGACCGTCACGTCCTCGCCCTCGCGTAGACTCCCGCCCACGATGTTCAGGCTGAGCGCTGGAACGCCTGCCATGCCCGTGACACGAATGGGCACCGACTGATGCGCTGCCTCGGAGATCTGCAGGTTGGCTGGGTCGTTGTTGCTCTCGACGACCGACGTCCTCAGCAGATAGTCTCCGTCGGTCAGGAAGAGGTTGCCGTGAACGTCCCGACCGTCCCAGGCAAACCCATGGTCACCCACGAGCAACAGTGACCTGCGGTACACTGTCCCGAGGGTCGTTGCGCCATCTGAGCTCGTGACCGTCGCCACGACCTGCGAGGCAAAGCTGGAACCCTGGGGCTCTTCTCCTGCCTCGACGGCAGGTCGCACGCCGCCGTACCCGATGTTGAACCGGACGTCCATCGTGCCACCGGGCGCTATCAGGGTCTCTGTGCTCGTATGCATCCCGCTCAGCTGTTCAGGAACCTCAACGCTCGCGCGCCAGAAGATGTAGGGCACGTGCAATGTTCCGCTGGTCGACTGCAGGGTGATCATCCCCTCGTGCGGCCCGTCCCCCACGGTAGCCGGGTCCACGGTCGTGGTCACGGCAATCTGTACCGTTCCACCAGGAGCGACGACGACGGACGACGGAGCAACACTCACCTCCACTCCTGCCCGCGCGTCCATCGTCCAACCAAACGAAGGCGAGAAGGTCACACTATGATCCGAAAGACTGCGGACTTTGATCGTCGTCGCAGTTGCAGTGCTGTCATCGTTGACAAGAACGACACCTGTCTCGAATGTTGTTGTGCCGTCGGATGTGGCTATCCCGGCCACAGCCGGGGCGTCGATGGCAGCCGGTACGTCGACCCGGCCGGCTCCCTGTAGTGTCCACGTGATGACCTCGTTGTTCTGCCAGTTGCGAAGAACATCCGACGTGTTCATCAGCGCCAGCTTGACCGTCTGCGGTGTCCAGTCGGGATGAGCCGCCTTGATCAGCGCGACGGCTCCGGCCACCCCAGGCGAGGCCATCGACGTGCCGTCCAGCTTGGCATACTCGCCACCTGGAAACGTCGAGTTCACCGTGACGCCGGGCGCAGACACCTCCGGCTTGAAGTGAAAGTCCTCCGTGGGGCCCATCGAGCTGAAGTCTGCAAGCGTCCCCTGGTTACTTCGTGTTCCAAACCGGACGACAAGCCCCCTCGTCGTCAGCATCCTCAGGTCCAGTCCTGCGTCCTGCGTGATGCCGATGCAGGGTACGTAGTCCTTGCTCTCGTCTCCTGCCGCTACCCTGAGCGTCATTCCAAGGACTCCGGGACTGTGATTGTAGATGATGACGCCCGCTGCTCCCGCAGCCTGTGCGTTGAGGACCTTGTCGCGGAAGTAGATCCCGCCTGTCCCGATGGGACCCCGTTCCACAAGCGCGACCTTACCCTTGACGTTGACGGCAGCAAAATCGGCCTTCGAGCCATACCCGGCATCCACGACGCTGTATGTGGAGCCTTCCTTGAATTCCGGCGCGATGTCGGCATAACTGCCCATGATGTTGTCCAGCCCCGCTCCAGTCGGTGCCACAACCTCCACTACTGGATAGGGACCGTCGTTGGAGGCCGCTACCGCGATGGCATTGAGCGCCGTCGCGGGCGAACCCAGGGGCCAGTTGGTCTCGGGGTTGCGCGGGCCAGAGTTGCCCGTCGCTGCGACGACCACGACACCCGCCTTGACCGCGTTGTTGATTGCCTCGTTCTCGGGCGTATCGGCGGTCCCCCCGGACATGCCCAGAGACAGGTTAACCACTGTGCAGCGGTCACGCACGGAGCGGTCAAGTGCGGCGATGATGTCCCCGTCAGCAGCTCCTCCTCCCTGGTCGCTGAAAACCTTGTAGGCATAGAGCTTCGCCTTTGGCGCGACACCCTGCACCTTGCCGTCCGCAGCGGCGATGCCCGCGACATGTGTGCCGTGGCCCTGGTTGTCCGTGGGGTCACCGTCGTCGTCGGCGAAATCGTATCCTCCCACCACCTTTGCATTGGGGAACCTCGCTCCGCCAAGGTCCGGATGCATGTAGTCGATACCGGTGTCGATGATACCGATGGCCGTGCCGGTTCCGTCGAGTTTCCTTCCGCCCGCCGAGGTACTGCTCCACAACGCCTGATCCACTCCCATGGCGGCATTTGCGTCATCGTCCAGAACCTGCGCCTGCTGGGATTCGTAGACAAACGAGACGTGGCTCGTCCCCGCAACAGCCGCGAGGTCCCACCCCGCAAGGCTCAGCGCGAGACCGTTGAAAGTCACGCTCAGCCGCTGCTTGACCATATACCTGACACCGTGCGCCGTCAGCGACGACAGAAACGAATTCTGCTCCTGCGAGATCGCTGCCTCCGATGCGTGCGCAGCCACGGTATCCAGCCAGCCTTCCGTTCCCGCATCCTGGACTCTACCAACCAACGGAAGACCCTGCATGCGGACGATGACATCCTGTGACGATGACGACGAACCGACACGGGCCAGAAAAGCGGCGTCGATCGTGGACGGGTTCAGTGCGCCGCGCGCGGGCTTCCCCGGCAACACGCACGCCAGTATCAGAGCCACCGCCACCACGATTCTCAGACACCATTGCAGTCGCCTCGCCATCGTTTTCCTCCTGCGTCGCCGGCGGGCGCATGCTCAACCCGCGCAGAGGCAGATGTGTTGGGTATACCGCCAAATCGCCCCAAGGTCAATGAAGACAGAAACTCACAGTTCCTGTCTTCTCCGCGAAGGCGGGGACCTATAGCGTGTGACAAGGCTGGATTCCCACATGCGCGGAAATGACGGATCAAAGAATGAAGACACGGCACGGGTTCTTGCCATACCGCTGCGAACGTCTATACTGTTGTCCTCTGCAGCGCAGAGAACAATTCTTCGAGCTGTCTGACCTTCGGTGCAAGCCATGGCGGACAGCCGGCAGGGTACGGCGGGAAACGGCCGTGCCTCCCATTGCGGAAAGGAGAAACAATGAACCGAGGTCTGTCACGTCTGCTGGTCCGCCGCATCCTTGGGGCAGCACTCGTTCTCACATTTCTGTCCATGGCGTCCGTCCACCCGGCGCGCGCCGCATCGCTGTCCGACATTGTCGGGCGTCCCGATCAGGCCGTCATCGAGCGGGTCGTCGCCAAAGGGTTCATCAAGGGTTACCTGGACGGAACGTTCCGTCCCGACGCTCCAGTCACCCGTGCAGAGTTCGTCGTGGCCCTTGCGCGCTCTGCGGGACTCGACCCCGTGCAGTCACCCGCCACGACGCTCAAGGACCTTCCCGCAGGCAACTGGGCCTCTCCTCTGATCTACGCCGCCGTGGCGAAGGGCTGGGTCACCGGGTACCCGGACGGAACCTTCCACCCCACGGCCCACATCACCCGTGAGGAGTCGATGATCATCGTCGCACGCCGCATGGGCTTCGAGACGCGCGGTATGGCGACGCATACGGTTCTGGACAAGGTCGCAGGCTCGGAGGACCTTTCGGAGTGGGCACAGACCGCTGCTGCTGCCTGTGTACAAGAAGGCATGGTCACCGATGTGACGAGGCCGATCGCCGCCATCACCCGTGCCCAGGCTGCCGCCTACCTCCCTGCCATCCTCGACTACAAGGAGCCCGAAACACAGTCGATGGTCCTGGCCACGACGACCTCCACCTTTGACTCCGGACTCCTGACCTTCCTTGTCCCTCTGTTCGAGAAGGCCAACCACGTGAAGGTCAAGATCATCCCGGTTGGCACCGGTCAGGCGATTACCACCGGGCGCAAGAGCGATGCCGATGTCCTGCTCGTGCACGCGCGTGCCCAGGAAGACCTCTTCATGGCCGACGGCTTCGGCCTGTTCCGCAAAGACGTCATGTACAACGACTTCATCGTCGTCGGACCGGAGGCCGACCCTGCAAGAATCAAGGGCATGACCGACGCGACCGCAGCGTTCACGAAGCTTGCCGCCGCCGGCGCGACCTTCATCAGCCGTGGCGACAAATCGGGAACCAACACCAAGGAGCTCGACATCTGGAAAGCAGCGGGCATCACGCCTGCCGGCAACTCCTGGTATCTCAGCGCTGGTCAGGGCATGGGCGAAGTCCTCATGATGACCGACCAGAAGCAAGCATACACGCTGACCGACCGCGCCACGTACCTCTCGTATCAGAACGGCGGCAAGATCCACCTGCCAATCCTCGTCCAGGGGTCCCAGGGACTGCTCAATCCCTACGGCGTCATGCCCGTCAACCCCACCAAGTACCCACAGGTCAAGGTCGACCTCGCTGTTCGATTCGCCGATTTCATGACCGGTCTGCCCGGTCAGGAACTCATCAAGAGCTTCGGCGTCGAGCAGTACGGGGCGACCCTCTTCTTCCCGGACTCCACCGAGTGGAGGGCTACGCGCAGCCTCGACATCGTTCTCCCCAGCGGCAAGGCGGTCACCTACCACCTGAACGACGTCCGCAAGTTCCCCGTCACGACGGTCAAAATCTACCCACAAAACAACCAGTCGCTCACGCCGGTTCTATACGGCGGTGTCCAGCTCATCGACATCCTAAAGGTCATCTCGCCCGATCTTGCAGCTGCCAAGCGCCTGACGGTCGTCGCCACGGCCACAGACGGCAGCCGCGTGACACTGGACTATGACGACATCTACAACGCACGCACCGGTACCAGGATCACCGTCGCCTACCTGAAGAACGGTGCAACACTCTCGACCGATGACGGCTTCATGGCTCTCATGACCACGAGGGGCGCGTTCCTGGTGAATAATCTCAAGTACGTCTACCGGCTCGAAATCCACAAGTAGTATGCAGACGACGCGGAGAGACAGCGATGGGTGATATCGGCCGGGGCTTTGCGCAGGCCGTGCGCCTCATTTTCTCCCTGGACCCCGGCACGTACGAGGCCCTGGGGACATCTCTCCGCGTCACGATGAGCGCCCTGTTCTGGTCGGCACTAGCAGGGTTCCCTCTCGGCATCCTGCTCGCATTCGCCCACTTCCGAGGCAAGCAAGGCGTCATGAACGTCGTCTACACCCTGATGGGGTTCCCGCCGGTGGTGGCGGGCCTCCTGGTGTACCTCCTGTTCTCCCGCAGCGGCCCCCTCGGGCCGCTGGAACTGCTTTACACCCCGACAGTGATGGTGGTCGCTCAGATTGCACTGGCTCTCCCGGTCATCGTGGGCCTCTCGGTCCTTGGACTGCGCAGCGCCGACAAGGGCGTCTTCGACCTTGCGCTCACGCTGGGGGCAACACACACGCAGGCCTCCGTCGCTTTGCTCCGCGAGGCACGCCTGGCCATCCTGGGCGCCGTCATCACAGCGTTTGGCAACGCCATCAGCGAGGTCGGGGCAGCCATGCTGGTGGGCGGCAACATCCAGGGGGCAACCCGTACGCTTACCACGGCGCTCGTCCTCGAGACCCGTCAGGGCAACTTCGACCGCGCCATTGCGCTGGGCATCATCCTGCTCCTCGTCTCCTTTCTCGTCAACATCGTCCTATCCCGCCTGGGCGAAGGAACATCGGAGGCCGGCAATGTCCGCCACCTCGACTGACCTCATCACAGCGCGAGGCGTGCGCAAGCGTTTTGGCGCCCGGGAGGTCCTGGGGGACATTGACCTCAGCGTTCCCGCTGGCAGCATCACCGTCATCCTCGGCACGAACGGCGCCGGCAAGACGACCCTCCTGCGCATCCTGGGGTTGCTGGAACCTGCCGACGAAGGCACCATCGCCTATGACGGCATTGTCCCTGGTGTATCGACCGTCACGTACGGCGCCTCGACCAGGAGTCCTGCTCAGGACCAGCGCTACCTGCCCCTGCGACGCCAGCTGCTGCTCGCGTTTCAACACCCGGCGGTCTTCAGCGGCTCGGTCCTCAGCAACGTGACGTATGGGTTGCAGTTGCGCGGCATGAGCCGCGCCGAGGCAGAGGAGCGGTCCATGGCCGCCCTGCGCGAGGCAGGCATCGCAGAGCGAGCCCGCCAGCATGCATCGTCGCTTTCCGGCGGCGAAGCAGCACGCCTGTCGGTGGCACGCGCCCTCGCCCTGCAGCCATGCCTGCTCTTCCTCGACGAGCCGTCTGCCAGCCTGGACCCCTACGGCACTAAGCTGCTCGAAGACCTGCTGCTTCACATGAGGGACGATCTGGGTATGACAGCCGTCATCGTGACGCAGGACATCTTTGAAGCCCGTCGTGTTGCCGACGACGTAGCGTTCTTGCACGAGGGGCGTATCATTGAACAGGCACCGCGCCATGCCTTCTTCAGCCATCCTCGTGACGACCGGACCCGCCGCTTTGTAGCGGGCGAGCTGCTTGTGTAACAGGGGACAGCCCTCATTGTTGTAACATCTGTCACTGGAGGAACAATGCTGAACATCGAGGAAGCACTGAAGGCGATACTGGACCACGCAACGCCACTGACACCTGTCAGCATGCCGCTCGACGAGGCTGCGGGACTAGTACTTGCGGAGAACGTGATTGCACACGGGAACGTGCCCCCCTTCGCCAACTCCGCCATGGACGGGTTCGCCGTCCTCGCCACCGACATTCAGCAGGCATCCGAGGCCATGCCTGTCCGCCTGCGCATCCTGGAAGACGTCCCTGCAGGCAGCATCGCGACGCAGCCGGTTCGCCCTGGCACCGCCATCCGCATCATGACAGGCGCTCCTCTCCCAGGCGGCGCGGACACCGTCGTCCACGTCGAGGTGACCCGCGCAGAGGGGAACGACGTGCTCATCCTCCTGGCGCTCAAAAACGGCGTCAACGTGCGCAGTGCGGGCGAAGACATGAAGGACGGCGCCATCGTTCTCGCGGCCGGCACAGTCCTTCGCCCCGGCGAGGTCGGCGTCTCCGCTGCAGCCGGTCATGCCACCGTCACCGTTCACCCCCGCGTGCACGTAGCCATCCTGACCACGGGCAGCGAGCTGGTCAACGCCGATCAGGTGCCTGGACCCGGACAGATCCGCGACGCCAACGCGCACTCGCTGCGCGCACAGGTCGCTGCGATGGGCGCAGAACCAGTCGTCTTCGCCCGCGTGCCCGATACGCGTGCGGCCGTGAGGACCGCGCTCGAGCGGGCACTTGCCCAGACCGACGTCGTCCTCACTAACGGCGGCGTCTCGGTCGGTGATTACGACTTCCTCAAGGACGTCCTGCAGGAGATGGGCGCAGAGCTGGTCTTCTGGCGTGTCAAGCAGAAGCCTGGCAAGCCGATGGCCTTCTGGACCCTGGGTTCCAGGCACATCGTCGGGCTGCCCGGCAACCCCGTATCCTGCATGGTCTGCGCCGAGGAGTACGTGCGCCCGATGGTGCGCCGCATGATGGGCCACGCCCTGCTGTATCGTCCTGTCCGCACCGCCGTTCTCGACGAACGCTATGCCAAGGGCGCCGACGCCAGACGCACTCACTTCGTGCGGGTCCGCCTGCAGGAGCGTGACGGAGTCCTCCACGCCACGTTGACCGGTCCCCAGGGGTCCGGTATCCTGACGTCCATGGCGCTTGCCATGGGCATCGCCGTCATCCCCGAGGAAACGCCCGTCGTCGAAGCCGGCCAGACCATTGACGTACAGCTCACCGACTTGCCGGAGGACCACTGATGACCGACCGCTTCGGACGCACCATCGACTACATCCGCATCTCCGTCACGGACCGCTGCAACCTGCGGTGCCGCTACTGCATGCCGGAAGAGGGTGTGCCGATGCTGGGGCACGAGGACATCCTGCGGTTCGAGGAGATCGCCGCGTTCATGCGCGTCGCCGTCTCCGAGGGCATCGTCAAGGTGCGCCTCACCGGCGGCGAACCGCTGCGCCGCCCCGGCATCGTCGATCTGGTGCGCATGCTGCTGGCCGTCCCCGGCCTGCAGGACCTCTCGCTCACCACCAACGGCATCCTGCTGCCTCAGTTTGCCGCCGAGCTGAAAGCCGCCGGACTGAAACGTGTCAACATCGGCCTGCCCTCGCTGGACCCCGCCACCTACGCCCACCTTACGCGTCTCGGCTCGCTGGAGAGTGCCCTTGCCGGACTCAAAGCAGCCGTCGACACCGGGTTCAGCCCCATCAAGCTCAACGTCGTCGTCCTGCGTGGCGTCAACGACGACCTGGCGCCGTACCTCGACCTCACCAGGCGCCTGCCCGTCGAGGTCCGCTTCATCGAGTACATGCCCATCGGCCCATTGGGTGAGGACCACTACCTGGTACCCGCCGCCGAACTGCGACGCAAGCTGGAAGCACTGGCCCCACTGGAGCTAGCCGACAAGCCACGAGGCAACGGTCCCGCACAGGAGTATTGCCGTATCCCGGGAGCACCCGGAACTGTGGCTGTCATCGCGCCGGTCACCAAGCATCTCTGCCCCACCTGCAACCGCCTGCGGCTGCTCGCAGACGGTCACCTGCGGCTGTGCCTGTTTGGCGCCGACGAGATCGACATCCGGCCTGCCTTGCGCCCCGTCGTCAACGATGACGCGCTGCGCGCACTGCTTGCGCGAGCGATGCAGCAGAAACCCGAGTGTATGCCGGAGACGGCCCGCGACTATGGCCGCGCCATGGGAAGCATAGGAGGATAGCATGGGAAGCGATAAACTGACACATCTGGACGACAAGGGCAACGCGCGCATGGTGGACGTCGGCGGCAAGCTGGAGACGGCCCGAGAGGCCGTCGCCCGCTGCCACGTCCTGCTGGCGCCCGCAACCTTCGAGCTGGTCAAGGCGGGCAATCTCAAGAAAGGCGACGTGCTGACGGTTGCGCAGGTCGCCGGCATCCAGGCAGCCAAACGCACCTGGGAACTGGTCCCCCTCTGCCACCAGATCAACATGACCTTCGTCGGTGTGACGCTGACACTGAACGAGACCGACCACGCCGTCGACATCGAAGCGACCGCGCGTACCAAGTCCGAGACCGGCGTCGAGATGGAAGCCCTGGTCGCCGCCTCCACCGCTGCACTCACTGTCTACGACATGTGCAAGGCAGTCGAACGGGGCATCCGCATCACCGATCTGCGCCTCATCCACAAGAGTGGCGGTCAGACCGGAACGTGGGAGGGTGAATGAACCATCCCGTCGTGGTCTCGGTCAACATCTCGGAGCAGAAGGGCACGTGCAAGCACTCACTGCAAGGTCCTGTCACCATCACCATGCTGGGCATGCAGGGTGATGCCCACGCAGGCGACTGGCACCGTCAACTCAGCCTGCTGGCGCAGGAGAGCATCGACAAGATGCAGGGCCACGGCCTGGTACTGCAGCCCGGCGACTTCGCCGAGAATATCACGACGCAGGGCCTGGACCTGCTGACCCTACCCATCGGGACACGTCTCCAGATCGGCACTGCCGTCACGATGGAGGTCACCCAGATCGGCAAGGAGTGCCACCTGGGCTGTGAGATCCGCAAGCTGGTCGGCGACTGCGTCATGCCCCGCGAGGGTATCTTCGCCCGCGTCATCACCCCCGGCACGATGCAGGCCGGCAACATCATTACCATCATGAGCAAAGGAGGAACCCTATGAGAGCAGCAGTTCTGACCGTCAGCGACAGTTGCGCCGCCGGGAGCCGCGTCGACGAGAGTGGGCCCGCTACTGTAAAGCGTCTTACAGATGCCGGCTGGACCATCGAGGAAACGACGATCGTCCCTGACGAGCAGGCCGAAATTGCCGGAATCCTTGAGCAGTGGTCCACGGAACACCACGTGAACGTCATCATCACCACAGGCGGCACGGGCTTCTCCACCCGCGACGTTACCCCCGAGGCGACGCTGTCCGTCGTCGACCGGCGCGCCCCCGGCATCAGTGAAGCCATCCGTCTCAACGGCCTCAACAAAGGCGTCCCGACCGCCTGCCTGTCCCGCGCCGAAGCCGGCCTGCGAGGCACGACCCTCATCGTCAACCTCCCTGGCAGCCTCAAGGCTGTCCAGGACGGCATGGACGTTCTCATCCCCCTCCTCCCTCATGCCCTGGAGATGATCGCGGGGAAGGGGCACTGACGTCCCGAGGACCAGCCTCGTGTTGCACGGCGGGGTAGCCGTCCTACACTAAGCGTATGACGTACTACATCATCGACGCGTTTACGGACAAGGCATTTGCCGGAAATCCGGCAGCGGTGTGCCTCCTGCAGGAGCCGCTGACGGACGAGGTTATGGCGTCCATCGCACGGGAGATGAACCTGTCGGAAACAGCTTTCGTCCTGTGGGAGGGCGACGCCTGGCGCCTGCGGTGGTTTACGCCGGCAGTGGAAGTGCCACTGTGCGGCCACGGGACCCTCGCTACTGCCCGGGCGCTGCGCGAGGCAGGTATCGTGACAGGCGACGAGCTGTACTTCCGCAGCCTGAGTGGCGACCTTGCCGCCCGATACCAGGGGGACTGGATCGAGCTCGACTTCCCGTCGCTGCCTCCCACGCCTGCGCCCGTCTCTGCAGCGGTCCTCGATGCCCTGAGACTCGACAGTGCTCCCCGCTGGACCGGCGTCAACGCCCACCACTACTGGCTGCTCGACCTCGGTTCGGCCGCCGCCGTGCGTGCCCTAGCGCCTGACCGTGCAGCCACGATGGTGCTCGACCTGCCCGGTATCATCGTGACGGGAGCGGGTGATGCGCCGTATGACTTCACGTCCCGCTTCTTCGCGCCCGCCGACGGCATCTTCGAGGACCCGGTCACGGGGTCTGCGCACGCAGCCCTGACGCCCTACTGGAGCAGTGTGCTCGGCAGGACCGACTTCGTTGCGTACCAAGCGTCGTCACGCGGGGGCGTCCTGAAGGTGCGCCTGGCGGGCGACCGCGTGCTCATCGCAGGGAGGACCCTCGTGGTGGCCACAGGAGACCTGCGCATCCCCCAACGGACCGGCTCGCAAGGTGGCGTCCGGCCAGCGCAGGAGAGGAGTCGGCTATGAGCTTCCCGGGACTAACCTTCACGCCCGCGACACGCGACGACGCGCCGTTCGTGACACCTCTCATCTACGACATCGGCCGCAGAGACCTGGACCGGCTGTTCACGGGTCTTGCTGCTGGGCTGTCACCTCTTGATGTGGTCGAGAGGTTCTACAGGGCTCCCGGAGGGATGTTCTCCTGGCGCAACACGGAGGTTGCACTCCACGATGGTCTCCCGGCCGGCTTCATCACTGCGTACAGGGCGGCGTCGAGGAACGGCAGCTCCACCTGGCTGGCCCAGGCAACTGGACAGCTTGGAGTCCACGCGCTCCTGCTCCTTGCCTGGCGTGGTGCGGTTGTGGCCAGAGCGATGCAGCGCCACTTGCCCGGCAGCTGGTACGTGGCATTCGTGGGTGTGGACCCGCTGCAGCAGTCACTCGGCATCGGTTCCTCGCTCATTGAGAGGTCCGTCCAGACGGCTCGCGCGTCGAGGTGTTCCTGTGTCGAGCTAGATGTCGATGTCGACAACCCACGTGCCCAGGCGCTGTACGAGCGACTCGGGTTCCACGTCGGGCACGCCGACCGTCCACGGACGTCCTCCATCACGGTCGAGTCTCGGCGTATGGTCCTGCAGCTGCAGGAATGAGTCGGAGATGCATGCAGCTTCTTCCGCCATGCTGTTGTCACGCCACATGAGCAGGAGCAGGACATGAGACCACTGCAGGATACTGTTTACGCCGAACTCGATTGGACGCAGCCGACGTGGCGGCGCTAGGAATGGGAGCTGCGGTCGGTCTATGACACCGTGGAGAGCATGGCAGTGCCCAGCCTGTTCCGAGAGCGCGCCTAGATTCTCGAGGACAAGGAACCACTGGTCCGGTTCCGCCAGCAGCGCGGATGGAGGAAGGACCTCCTCGCTCCCGACGTCCTTATTGCAGGGCCTTCATCACGGCCCCAAGGGGTACGTCTGGGTTGGTTGGCCTTGTCCACCTACCCCGTGCGCATAGACTGAGAAGCCAGGAGGCAGCACCATGGCGACAGAGATGATCCGACTGCACATAGAAGAAACCGGCGAGGAAGTCCTGTACCCGCGAGGGGTCCGTCTGGACTCGCTGGCAAAGGACTACGCAGCATACCACACGTCACGCATCATGGCGGCACGCGTCAACAACGACATCCGTGAGCTGTTCAAGACGCTGAACCACGACGCCACCGTCCGATTCATCGACATGACGATGGAAGACGGAGCACGCATCTACCAGCGTGGTCTCGTGTTCATCCTGTACGCCGCGGCACGCGACCTCTTTCCCGGCCGGAGACTCCGCGTCCTTCATTCGCTGGGGCAGGGGCTCTTCTGCGACTTCCGGGAGATGCGCGCGACCGATGACGAGGTTGTCCAGATCAAGCAGCGCATGCATGAGCTCATCGACCAGGACCTGGAGTACCAGAAGCAGGAGCTATACAAGTGGGATGCCCTGAAGCTGCTGGACGGCATGGGCATGCATGACAAAGCAGAGCTGCTGCGCTTCCGCAGCAAGTCCACGGTCAACATTTACTACCTGGGCAACCACCCCAACTACTTCTACGGCTTCATGCCGCACAGCACGGGCGATACGCCGCTCTACGACCTCATCCCCTATCGCACCGGCATGGTGCTCATCTTCCCGGGCATCACCAGCCCCACCGCCCTGCCGGACTACGTGCCTCAGACCAAGCTGGCCGACGTCTTCGGCGAGGCGGAGGAGTGGGGACGCATCATCGGCGTGGAAACGGCGGGAGACCTCAACGACGTCGTGGCCAGCGGTCGCACCCGCGAGCTCATTATGGTGAGCGAGATGCTGCATGAGAAGAAGATCGCGCAGCTGGCCGACCGTGTCACCGCCTCAGGAGCGCGCCTGGTCCTCATCGCGGGCCCGTCCTCGTCGGGCAAGACGACGTTCAGCAAGCGGCTTGCCCTGCAGCTCCGGGTCAACGGCTTTGACCCTTACGCCATCTCGCTGGACGACTACTTCGTCGACCGCGACAAAACACCTCAGGGCGCGGAGGGCAAGCCCGACTTCGAATGTCTGGAGTCGCTGAATACGGCGCGGTTCAACAGTGACCTCAACCGCGTCCTGGCCGGCGAGACCGTCACGCTGCCGCGGTACAGCTTCAAGATCGGGACCTCCTCCGACGTCGGCGATACTGTCGTTCCCAACGACCGCACCATCCTCGTCGTCGAGGGCATCCATGGTCTGAACCCGAAACTGACCTCCCAGATACCGAACAGCGCTAAGTATCGCATCTACGTGTCGGCCCTCACCTTCCTCAACCTGGACGCCGACAACCGCATCCCGACGACCGATGTGCGTATCCTACGGCGCATGGTACGTGACCACAACTTCCGCGGGTACTCGGCTCTGCAGACCCTGCAGATCTGGCACTCGGTCCGCATGGGCGAGGAGCGGCACATCTTCCCCTTCCAGGAGAACGCCGACGCCATGTTCAACTCGTCGCTCGTGTACGAGCTGGCCTTCCTCAAGAACTACGCCATGCAGTTGCTGTTGCAGATCGACAACACCGTCCCAGAGTACTCCGAGGCGCGCCGGCTGATCCGATTCCTGGACTACTTCCTACCCGTGATGGACGTCGACGTCATCCCCAGCACCTCCATCATCCGCGAGTTCATCGGCAACAGCTTCTTCGACTACTAGGCGGAGGGCCCAATGCACACGGACCGAATCATGCAACTGGCACTGGACATGGCAGGACTCACCGAGGTCCCGGAGGACACACAGGTGTACGTGCCCGGCGAGATCACGAGGGCACTGGTGTGCATCGACGCCGACACCGGTCTGCTGCGCATCGCCCGTGACCTGTGCTACGACGGCGTCATCGTGCATCACCCGCAGGGAGATGACGCCATGCTGAACCTTCACCTCGTCATGAACCGGCAACTGCAGACCCTCAGCAAGGCAGGGGTACTGGAGGACGAGGCACGTGAGGCTCTGCGGCCGCGCCAGTTCAGCGTAGAACGCACCAACCACATGCGGAACTGGGACTACATGCCCAGCGTCGCCCGCCTCATGGGGATGCCGTTCATGAACGTCCATTATCCCTGCGACCTCATGATGGAACACATCGTGGATGCCCACGTTCAGCGGCGCCTAGCCGAAACCGGTCCTGCAGCGACCGTACAGGACCTGACCGACATCCTCCTAGAAATCCCTGAGTTCGCACACGCGAAGACACGTCCCGCGGTGGTCGTCGGGGACCCTGCTGCGCGAGCCGCCAAGGTCGTCACCGCCTTCGCGGGCGGCACCAATGGTGGTGCTGCCGTCGTGGAAGCATACTGGCGCCACGGCGTCGGGACCGTAATGATCCTGCACATGGAGGTCGTCGACATCCTGAAACTGCGTCAGTCAGAGGTCAAAGGGACCCTCGTCGTCGTCGGGCACATCGCCTCAGACTCCGTCGGAGTCAATGCGCTCATCCGGGTTCTGCGGGCAAGCGGGCTCGATCTCACGCCAATGGGCGGCATCATGCCGGGGGCGTGAGAGCAGTTCAAGGAGAAAGCGATGCATGCTAGAACACCGGATGTAGGTGACAACCGCAGACTGCTTCGACTCACCATCATCGGCGCAGTCTTCATGGCACTTGCCGGGTCGGCCCTGCACTTTGCCTATGACTTGTCGGGTCAGAGCGCTCTCGTAGGTCTTTTCTCCCCCGTCAACGAGTCCGTCTGGGAACATGCGAAGCTGGTCTTCCTGCCGCCTCTCCTCTGGTATGGGTTCACGGCTCTGTCACTGGGGCGAGGCCGGTCGCACGAGCTGGTGGGTGCATCAACTGTCGCGCTGTGGTTCATGCCGCTGTTCCAGATAGCGTTCTACTATGCCTACGCCGCGGTCGCACACGGTGACCTGTTCGTGATGGACATTGTCGACTTCACGCTGACAGTCGTCCTGGGACAGCTGCTGTTCTACCAGCTGTCTACCCGCCTTGACTGCACGCGAGCCAGTCGCGTCGCGGCTGTGCTCTCGATCGTTGCCCTGGCCTGTGTCTTCGTCGTCTTCACGGTGCGGCCACTGCATATCCGCCTGTTCATGGACTCGCAGACAGGCACGTACGGCATACCCACGAGGTAGGCTCCTGACCAGACTGGCATTCCCCTACTCGCCGTCCGATTTAGGGCATTCCGGCAGGCGAACGTCAGAATGTTCTGTCGATGCTCTCTTAGATCTGAACAGAACTGCCTGCACAAGGTCGATGACGGTCGTACTGACCGGGATCACGCTGATAGCGGGACCCCCGCATGCGCTGATCCCGCACTGGAGCGACATGGACGGCAGGGAGCCCCGGCAGAATGCGCGCCGTGTCGACGCGTCCCCTCAGAACGACGTGTCTGCGGGAGCCCTGCTCTTTCAGTGGATGACCACCCCCTGTCCGGTTGTCTCAATAGGAGGCAGCCACTCCAGCGGATTGGTCGGTTCGCCATCCTGGCGCACCTCAAAGTGAAGGTGGGGACCACTACTGAAGCCCGTGTTGCCCGCATACCCGAGGAGCTGTCCTTTCTGGACGCGTTCGTAGGGCTGGACCGCGAACTTCCACAGGTGGCCGTAGACGGTGGCAATGCCTCCACCATGCAGCACAACGACCATGTTGCCATAGGCAGTCTTGCGACCGATGTACAGGACGACCCCTTCAGCGGGCGCAAGGATGGGTGAACCGTAGGGAGCTCGCAGGTCAACGCCCCGGTGGAACGCCTCTTCACCGATGATGGGGTGCATGCGTTCGCCATAGGGCGACGTGACCTTCATGGGTCCCGTCAGCGGCCATGTCAGTCCCCCCACCAGCTGCAACTGCATGGCGACCGAATGGTCGACACCTGCGATGACAGACCGGACCAGTTGGTCCTCGCGGTTGTCCTGGCGTATCATGGCCTTCTGGTCTCCGGCCTCGACCGCAGCCACGTCTGCCGCCTCTTCTGCCTCGGTCATCTGCAGAATGCGCTCCTGTCGTGCCACCTGGGCATTACGGACGACGTCGACCCCCTGCCACAGGAGGCGTTGTCTGGCCCGCCAGACGTCCAGCGACTGCACGTAGCCGACCGCATGACGCTCGTCGGCACGGTCACGGCTGAATCCGACCGAAACGACGACTGCCGCTGCAACTGCTATCGCCAGCAAGATCCATCCCGCTGCCTTGCGCATATTCACTCTCTGGACCTCCACGTTCGCGGCACAGACTCACCTGGGCCTAGCTTTTCAGTATATGGCCCTCGCCCGCCTGGGCAACGGCAACAACGCTTCACCGTAACTAGGATGCTTTCGCCGTCATGTCGGCAAGGGAGGGCATCCGGCAGCAGGTCAACGATGGGTTCCCGCATACGCGGGACTGACAGACCAGAAGAACGGCTCCGCCGGCGTCACGAGGACGGACGGCCACGGTCCTACTGCTTTGCCGGAAGGTCCTGCTGCGCTGCCAGCGCGCGGTCGATCTCCTGCAGGACGCGCTTGGCACTGCGCCAATCCAGCATCAGGACGGGCAAGTCCCTCTTGTGTGCCTCGCTGATCACCTTTCCCGAGAAGGAATGGCTGATGTACGACGTCAGGACGACCACGAGGCGGGTAGTGGAAAGGAGTGCCGGGTCGAGGTCTTCCTTGCCGTTTGTAGCGATACAGACGCTGTTGGGAAGCCATGTCTGCAGGTTTCGGGACAGTGTCTCATGTCCACCGGCGACCAGGACCCGCTCAGTGATGGAGCGCACTGTGTACTGCACTTCGGCCTCGGGCTCGTCGCGCGCCGAGAGAATGCCCAGCAGCCGCGAGATCTCCGCCTCGCGCGCGCTCAGCCGGTCGCGTGCCCGGTCCAGCTCGCCGGTCAGGCGGTGCGCCTCGCGCAATTGCATCACAAGGTCTGCGCGTGCCCTGCGCAGTTCCTCGCCGTCTGCGGGGGCGCCAAACGATGGAGTCGGCTGATAGGAGGTTGGTGACTGTGTCACCGGCACCTGCCTCAGGGCAAAGAGTCCGGCGAGCATGCTGACAGCTGTCCCGTCATCGAGTCCGGCATCGGCTCCGGCAAGCAGGAAAGCAGCCTGCCAGACATCACCCGGTCCTGGAGAGACGGCCTGGTCCACCTCCGCTACCTGTCTGAGAACGTCACGGGCAGCGCTCAGGCGCGTTGTAAGCTCCAGGTCTCCAGAGTCCCCACCGGTCGCTCGCCACCACAGCTGGTTATACCTCAAAGCAGCATCATAGCGGGACCGGCTTGCCGGATCGATCTCCGCCGCTGCCAGGGTCAGCTGGTGCAGCGCCTTGACGAGGGAATGATCCAGAGCCTCACGCAACGGGGTCTCCGCTACCGGGACACCGCAGACGCCGGCGTACCATGCCAGCACCACCAGTTCCGCATCGGGCTCTTGCTCCCGTTCCCTCGGATGCATCGCCCTGAACCGCTCCAGGGTAAACCTCTCTCCGGCGCTGACCGTCTGCCACGCGCGGCGCCAGCCATCCCGCATGATCTCACCCAGGCAGGCCCGCGCCCGCTGGTCGTGGTGTGCCGCCACCGATACTCCCACCAGCCTGCACGCGTACGCGGCGTCTTCTATGGACAGGGTCACCAACGCCGGGTGACGCACGAGCATGCTACCCGCCGCCTGCGCGTCCCACGTGGGGTCAGCCAGCCGCAGCGCGTCATCGATATGCCGATGCAGATGGGCATTCACGGCACAGGCCGCAAGCGCAAACGGAGCGATATCGGGCCGGATAGACGGATGTACGGAAGGAATGACGGGGCCGGGGCGCTGTCCCCTAGCTAGTTGCCCTTTCAGTGCCTGCGCCAGCCGTGCCTTCTCCTTCTCATCCATCGCTCACCTCCCACAATGGACAGTATATTGCCGGCGGCAGCATTGTCACGCCGCAGGCATCAACATTCTAAACGGGCACAGGAGCTGCATGTGTTGGGCCAAGGTCTGTGGGGTGTCACGTCCCCGGGAACAACAGGGGCCGTCGTCTCCCCTTGACCGCAAGCTCCAGCAGTGACATAGTTCCTGAATAGAGCAGGATGGAGGAGGATTGTCATGACACAGTTTGGGCGCAGCGTGCGAGCTATATGGCACAGCACTATCCGGCAATGGTGGTTTGTGCTCGCGGGGTTCCGGGGAGCCGTATCGGAAGGCCTGAAGTTCATCGTCTCGATCGTGCTGACGTTCACGGCGGGTGATGCTTGGTCACATGCGCCCTCGCTGCCTCTGTTTACGCCAGAAGTCACCCTGTTCGACCTGCTGCGTCCCGGAGACAACCCCGTCCAGCGGTTCATCATCGGCTCGTTCGGGGTCATCAGTGCGTATGTTCTCGGCTGGCTGCTGGTCGGACTCATGCCGGCGCGACAGCGACAGCGTCCCGCGCATGCGCGCCTGATGGCCTCGATGGCGCTCGTGTTCGTGACGGTCAACCTGACTGCACTTGCACTTGCGATCTTTGTGTTCAAGTATGATTGGCACACCATTGGCGCGAACAACTGGGTGCTCCTGGTCTTCGGCTCGTTCACGCTGTCGACGTACTGCGTCATCGGCGTCATCACGGCCATGGCTGGTGCACGGGCTACGTGGCGCACCAGTGGTCGGGCACTCGCCGTCAGTCTCCTGCTTGTCTTCGTGAACTTGGCACTCGCCCAGTCACGGAATGTCATGGTCCGCATCCGCACCATGGAATCCATTCCTCTGTGGGCACGACTGATTCCGCTGCTGTTCACGACCTGTGTTATCGAACCGGTGGCACTGTTCGTGTACGCCGCCGTGGCAGCCGGAGAGAACCTGTGGACAGCCATCCGCAAGGGGGTCTCGTTCCTGGGGCGTCACGCATGGGTGGCACTGCTCATCGGCGCAGTCCTGTTCATCTCTGGCCCAGCGGTTTTCGGCATTGACGGCATGATCATGTGGTGGGGCAGGAGTGTCGTCTCCCCGTTCTATCGGACCATTGTCATCCCGCTTGACAAGGCCCTGCCTTACATTCACGCATTTCTGGCCCTGTGCGTCTGCGCTGTTGCGGCTCAGCATTACGCAGATGTCACGGCCCAGAAGGACCCACCAGCAACTGTCTGACAATTCCGACTTTGAGGTCGCAGTGCCACTGCCCAGTCCAGTCCGTGCAGGCACCGGTGCGGTCTGGCACTGCACCGTATCTGGCCGGCGCCGAGATGGACATCAAGTCAGTTGATTCCTAAAGACGGATCTCTCCCGGCCAAGGATCGTGCAGGCAGACGCCCCAGATTCGGTCGACGGCCCGCAGGGCTACCTCGTTCTGCAGCAGGTGGATCCAGAACGCGCCGCGTTCCGTGAGCCATAGCCGGCCGGCCTCTTCGCGGACCATACCGAGCAGTCGGGCCTTCGCCAGCAGCAGCCGCAGCTTGCCTGCATCAGCGCGAAAGTGGTCCCGCAGCTGCCCGATGTCCAGGCTCGAGTCGTACAGACGCCAATAGAGCCAGAACGACCGTTCCATGGCCGGCGTAAACGCCATGGACAGCGCCACCGGGGAACGACCCACAGCACACGCCGCCGTGTACTCTGACACAGAGAAAGTGTTGAACCAGGACAACCCTTGGATGTGCGACCCGGAGCCCGCCCCAAAGCCGAGGTACTCGTCTCGTGTGACCGAGGAATACCGCGGACCCTGACCCTTCTGGAACCCCCAGACCGACACGCGCCGATAGCCATGACTCTCGAGGAAGGTATGCATTGCGTGATACATGACGCGCCGCTCACGAGTGGGCGGCATGCGCAGCTCGGGCAGGCCCTGCGAGCGCCCCGCCGTCGAATAGGGGAACGAGAACAAGGGGTAGCAGGTCACCTGGTCCACTCCCAGCTGTGTCACGAGTTCCAGGTCGTGCAGGAAATCCTGGACTGTCTGCCCGGGGAGGCAGAACATCAGGTCGACGTTTAGCGACTGGAACCCTGCAGCCTGCGCGACGCTCACTGCCTCGCGCGCCGCTTCACCGCTGTATGTTCGGCCGATAGCTCGCAGGAGACGGTCGTCAAAGCTCTGCACGCCGAGGCTGAGGACGTCGACGCCAAGGGTGCGCAGACGCGTTACGACGGCTGGCGTGATGTCGCCGACTGTCGTCTCCAGAGCAACCTCCCCCGCGATGTCGAACGCCCCGTGGAAGCCCTCCAGCATCCGCCCAAGCTGGTTTAGCATGGTCGTGGGCGTACCGCCTCCAATGTAGAGGGACGATGCCTGAATTCTCTGCTCACCGCCCACGTACCTGGCGAGTTCCACGAGGACCGCCTGTGCATACGGTTCCGCCAGATCGGGGGCATATGCGATACGGTCGTACGGGCAGTAGGAGCACAGGCTCCGACAGAAGGGGATGTGCAGGTACAGTCCCGCCCGCGTGACGGCAGGCGGCGTGAACCCGGCAACTGGGCGCAGGACAAAGTCCCGGTCGGGTCCGGCGAGGTATCGGCGACAAGCTCCCGCCACCAACCGCATCACGTTACCCGTTCCTGTCACCTCGCGCTCCTGACATCCGACCTCTGGCCGACCAGTATACACCCTCCCTGTAGGAAACCGTGCTACAATACTCGCCGGACCACCCATGCCTGTGGTTTCGCAAGGGGACATCACCGCCTCCTCGACGCAGAGGAGCGGCCGCGATTGTTGCGCCGAGGATGCCGCTGATAACCCACATGGAGGCTTGTCATGGAATCACAGCAACGTGCTTCGACGTCCAGACTCGGGTACGCCACATCGTTTCGTCAGCAGTTGACCATCCGCAGTCTCATCCTCGGCGGGCTGGGCTCGGCTGTCGTCTCCGCCAGCTCTGTCTATGCCGCGTTGCGCATGGGTGCCCTGCCGTGGCCCACCATCTTCGTCGCTATCCTCTCGATGGCAGTGCTCACGGCGCTCCGGCGCACCAACCTGAACGAGATCAACGTGACACATACTGCCATGTCGGCGGGACCGCTCATCGCCGGAGGCCTGGCGTTCACGATCCCCGGCATCTGGATGGTCAACAAGGATGCGCAGGTCAGTTACCTCTCACTGGTTATGGTGGCTCTCGCCGGCACAGTCCTGGGCTGCATCTTCACGTACACCATCCGCCGCCACTTCATCGAGAAAGAGAGGCTCCCGTATCCGATGGGAGTTGCCTCCAGTGAGGTACTGCTGGCAGGAGACGAAGGCGGCTCCAAGGCCCGTGTCGTCTTCTCCACCCTGGGGCTGGCCGCCCTGTTTGTCGCCGTCCGTGACTGGTTCCACAAGATACCTACTCTTATCAGCAGCGCGTGGCTGGCGGGTCACAACATCTTCGTCGGCATCTGGCTGTCGCCCATGGCCGTGGGTATCGGCTACATCATCGGGCCTCTGTACATGGGGACTTGGCTGCTGGGTGGCGCTTTCGCCACGTTCTTCCTCGTTCCCGTGGGCGTCGCCCTGCACTGGTTCACAGACGTGGCGGCGGCCACCGCGTTCAAGAACAGCCTGGGATTCGGCCTGATGATGGGTTGCGGCATCGGCGTCCTGGTCAAGGGGATCATCCCAAAGGCACGAGAGATCTTTGGTCCCATGCTGGGAATCGGGCGGGAGAAGGGTGACCTCGATCTGAGATGGACCCCGCTGGTCTTTGCGCTCGTGGCATTTGCCCTCACGGCATTCACTGAGATGCGCCTCGTGCCCAGCATTATCACCATCCTCAGCTGCTATGTCACGACGGCAATGGCGGCGACGCTGACGGGCCAGACCGGTATCGACCCAATGGAGGTCTTCGGTGTCCTGGTCCTCCTGCTGGTCAAGCTGTTCATGGCGCCGGGTCAGACCGAGGCCTTTCTCATCGCAGGCGTCGTCGCCTGCGCCGCAGGTCTGGCTGGTGACATGCTGCAGGACTTCAAGTCCGGCTACATTCTGCATACCGACCCCAAGGCACAGATCATCGGCGAGTTCGTGGGTGGTATCACCGGCTCGTTCGTCGCAGTGGCTGTCCTGTTCGTCCTGCACCGCGCCTACGGTGCGATGGGGCCCGGCACGCAACTGGTCGCCCCCCAGGCGTCGTTCGTCGCCGCTATGGTGTCCGGTTTGCCCAACCCGTCAGCCTTCATCGTCGGACTGGTCGCCGGCTTCGGCCTGTACTTGCTGAACGTTCCGGTGATGACCATCGGCATCGGCGTGTACCTGCCCTTCTTCATCTCCGCCGCGGCAGGTGTGGGAGGGCTCGTCAAGTTTGTCATCACGCGCACGCGCCCCAAGTGGGACGAGAAGCTGACCCTTGCGGCTTCAGGTTTCATGGGTGGCGAGGGGGTCACGGGCGTCATCATCGCCTTCATCCGGGTACTCACAGGGACGGTGTAGCGGCCCACCTTGCGGCTTGACACCGGTGGCCGATCCCGTACAATCCGCCCATGGAAAGCCGATCTGTCTTCCAGCAGGCTGCACGTCATACCCTCCCGGTTCTGATGGGGTATGTCCCTCTCGGCATTGCATTCGGGTTCGTGGCAGCCCAGGCAGGACATCCATGGTGGTATGCAGTGGCCATGAGCACCTTTGTCTACTCGGGAGCCACCCAGTTCTTCATCCTTGGACTGTCTGCAGCCGGTATGTCCATGGCAACTGCCATCGTCATGGCGTGCCTGCTCAACCTGCGCCACTCCTTCTACGGTTTGTCGCTCCTCACAAAGTTCTCCGGCTCACGGTGGACCAAGCCATACCTGATCTTCGCCATCACGGACGAGACCTTCGCCCTGCTGACGACGATCGACGAACCGGATCCTTCCACGAGAACTCGGCTGTACGTCACCATCTCAATCCTTGATCAGCTGTACTGGGTCGCTGGAACGCTGATCGGCGCCCGTCTGGGAACAGCTGTTCCCGTCGCCATCGCCGGCATCGAGTTCTCGCTGACGGCCCTGTTTGTCGTCCTGGCCGTCGAAAACACCGAGAGAATCCGATCGCTGGTTCCGCTTGCCGTCGCCCTGGGAACGACTGTGGTCGGACACCTCATTCTTCCATCATCGGCTGTTCTGTCGGTCTCCATCGCTTTGGGAGCAGGCATGCTGCTGCTTCTCGCAAGGCACACCGACCATGCGTGATCCCTTGCTGGTCCTTGCCGTCATGGCAAGCATTGCGTTCACAAGCCGCCTGCTGCCATTCCTGTTCTTCAGCCGCAGCCACCCACCGCGCTGGCTTGCCCCTGTCGAGACTGTTCTGCCGCCACTTGTTCTGTGGCTTCTCGTCTTCTACTCGCTCAATGGTATTGCGTGGCGTACAGCACCCTACGGGGTACCGGCGCTCGCGGGCGTGGCGATTGTCGTTCTCGTCCACCGCTGGAAGCACAACGCTCTCCTCAGCATCGTCTCGGGAACGGCAGCCTACATGGTCCTGACGCGGCTGCTGGCATGATACTCCGTGCCCGCCGCAGAGGGTTGCAGGGGTCGAAGACACCACCCTGCTGCATACCTCATGTCACTCACTGCGTCGCCCATCCATATGCCATTAGCGATGCCTATGGCAGGCATGGCTTGACATGACCGCGTATCCCGCTGGACATGGGACGTTTCACAGTCCTGTTGGACGCTGAGTGCCTCGGTGGTACAATGGTTGGCGTAGTCAACCTTTGCGGGAGGAACTCATGAGTGTACTGGAAGAGATACGGGCCAAGGCGAAGACCCTTCACCGCACCGTCATTCTGCCCGAGGGCAATGAAGACCGCACTCTGAAAGCGGCACAGATGCTGGTCGGCGGCGGACTGGCCCACGTCATCCTGGTCGAGGACGAGACATCCATCCGCGCAAACGCGACCCGCCTGGGCGTCGACCTGACCGGGGTGCAGATCGTGGATCCGAAGACGTCGCCCAAGGCAGCCGAGTTTGCCACCCTTATCTATGAGAAGCGCAAGGCCAAGGGCATGACGCCCGAGAAGGCTGCCGAGCTATCCGTGGACCCCATTTACTTCGCCACCTGCATGCTGGAAACCGGCATGGCACACGCGCTGGTCACGGGCGCGGTTCACAGCACCGGCGATATGCTGCGGCCCGCGCTGCAGATCGTTGGCACCGCTCCCGGTGGCAAGACGGTCAGCTCCATGTTCCTTATGGTTCTTAAGGACGGCAAGTTGCTAGGATTTGGTGACTGCGCCGTCATCCCTGACCCCACCGTCGAACAGCTGGCGGATGTAGCGGTTGCCACCGCGAAGACGTACAAGACGCTGACGGGCATCGAGCCCGCCGTCGCGATGCTGTCCTTCAGCACCAAGGGCTCCGCCGAGCACGATATGGTCACCAAAGTCCGTGAGGCGACTGCACTGGCTCACCAGAAGGCACCCGAGCTCCTGCTCGACGGCGAACTGCAGTTCGATGCCGCGTACGTGCCGTCCGTCGCTGCGCGCAAGGCTCCGGGCAGCCCGGTTGCAGGCAAGGCAAACGTGTTCATCTTCCCCGAGCTCAACGCCGGCAATATCGGCTACAAGCTGGTCCAGCGGCTAGCGGGCGCTCAGGCTATCGGGCCTATCTCCCAGGGTCTTGCCAAGCCGGCCAACGACCTATCCCGCGGCTGTTCGGCCGAGGACATCCGCGACGTCTGCTGCATCGCCCTGCTGAACGCGTAGTTACAGGGACTGGCCCACACGACATAAGAATCTGGGGGGCAGCCGTGTGCTGCCCCTTTCGTGACTCCGGAGGAATGAATGGAACAGAAGAAGGTCATCACCTACACAGCCGGTCATGCGTCAGTCAGAAAACAGCTTCTGCTGTTCTGGACCTTCTTCATCATCGGGTCGTTTACCATCGGAGGCGGCTACGCCATGATCCTCATGATGAAGCGCTATCTCGTCGACCAGTATCGCTGGCTCAAGGACGAGGAGTTTTATGACATGCTGGCCATCAGCCAGGTCACGCCCGGCCCGATTGCCGTCAACATGGCGACGTTTGTCGGCTACACGCAAGGCGGTGTCCTGGGGTCCGTCCTTGCCACACTGGGCGTCAGTATCCCGGCCGTGGCTGTCATCATCATGATCGCCGTCTTCTTCCCTGGCTTCAAGGACAACGTCTGGGTCCAGCGGTTCTTTGCCGGCGTCATCGTGGGCGTCGTTGCACAGATAGCCATCATCGTCCTTGACCTGGGCAAACGGCAGAAATGGACGATTGTTTCCGCCGTCGTCTGTGCAGGTTCGCTAGGCGTCCTGTTCTTCGTCCACCAGGTCAGTCCCGTCTGGCTCATTCTTGGTGGTGGTCTGGTCGGCCTTGCCCTCGAGGCATTCAAACCACACGAGGCGGCGGCCACAAAGAGGGCGTCATGATCAGCTTCTTGGCATTGTTTGGCGTTTTTTTCAAGATAGGGGTGTTCACGTTCGGTGGTGGACAGGCCATGATCCCGCTGCTGCAAAAAGACCTGGTCATCAATCTGGCCTGGATTTCCATGAAGGAGTTTCTGGACTTCGTCGCCATCAGCGAAATCACTCCCGGCCCCGTCGCCATCAACATGGCGACTTTTGTGGGGTACAAGCTGCGCGGTCTCACCGGCGCGCTAGTCACCTCGCTGGGTGTCATCCTCCCCTCGTTCATCATCATCCTCGTCATCGCGACCGTCGCACACACGTTCCGCACAAACCGCTGGGTCTCGGCATTTCTCGACGGCCTTCAACCCGTCGTACTCGCCCTGCTCACGTACGCGGTCTACTCCATCGCCAGGGGCGGCATCCCCGCGTGGTGGGGATATGTCGCAGCACTCGGCATCCTTTTGCTTATACTGAAGTATGGGAAGAAGCTCAACCTGTTCCTGGTGTTGCTTGCAGCCGGCGGACTCGGACTCCTGATATTCAGGTAAAGGGGGAATTGCATGAAGAAGGCTATCGACAACTATCTCAACGAACACGAGAACGAGATGATGGTGGCGCTGTCCGGCGCCATAGCTATCCCGTCGGTCAAAGACCCAGCGACGGCCAACTCGCACGCACCGTTTGGCAAAGAGGTTGGCCGTGCTCTCGAGTTCGTCCTCAAGACCGCCGAAGGACGACGGTTTACAGCCGAGAACATGGAGAATTATGTCGGTCGTGTCCGCTGGGGCGGCGACGGCACACAATATGCCGTCCTTACCCATGTCGACGTCGTGCCAGAAGGCACAGGCTGGACTGTCCCCCCCTTCGCCGGGACCATCAAGGACGGCCGGCTGTATGGCCGCGGCTCCACAGACGACAAAGGACCCGCCATTGCCTCCATCTTTGCGCTGGCTGCCGCTCGTGCGGCGCTGCAAGCGCAGCACATCGAGCCCAGGAACGCTATCATGCTCCTGTTTGGCACTGACGAAGAGTCCGGATGGGCTGACTTTGACTACTACTTCAAGAAGTATGGCATCCCCGAGGCCGGATTCAGCCCGGATGCTGAGTTCCCCATCGTCAACGGCGAGAAAGGTATCCTCAACCTGCGGCTGGTCGGTCATGGCACGCACGGAGGCATCCTGCGTCACGCCGAAGGTGGGACGCGTTCCAACGTCGTACCGCAGCACGCTGAGGCAGTCCTGATCACGGATCATGACAAGCTGCAGCGCCTGCAAGGCTTGATCGAGCGCCTGCCCAACGACGAATTCTCGGTATCGACGACGCTCGCAAACGGCGAGCTGAAGCTTGACGTGGAAGGCATGCCTGCCCATGCGTCTACTCCCGAGAAGGGCCGCAACGCCATCGGCAAGCTGCTGCAGGTACTGGACGTCGTGCACTGTCTCGAGGACGACGAGTCCCTGCAGTTCCTTGCACGCGAGATCGGTACCGAGTGGACCGGACATCGTGTGGGCGTCGACTTTGCTGATGAAGTCTCGGGCATCCTCACGCTCAACTTGGGCACCCTGCATATCGACCATGACGACAGCACCGCGGTCATCAACATCCGGTATCCCATCAAGGTCACAAGCAAACAGGTCACCGACCAGTTCGTCGAGAAGTTGCTGGGGACCAAGATCGAGTTCACGGTCATGTCTGACAGCACGCCACACTACGTCGACCCCGGCACGCCACTGATCCAGACACTCCAGAAAGCGTACACAGAGTATGCGGGCACGGAAGCAAAGTGCTTTGCCATCGGTGGTGGCACATACGCGCGGCTCATCCCCGGCGCAGTGGCCTTTGGGCCACTGTTCCCCGGTCAGCCGATGACTGAGCACGCTCCGGACGAGTTTATTGATGTCGATTCCCTGCTCAAGGCGACGCGCATCTATGCGTACGCCATGGCAGAGCTTTTGAAGGGATAAGGTGAGCATAGAGCGCGAAGTCAAGTATCAGGTTCTGGACCAGGCACTGTTTCGCCGCCTGAATGCCATGGACCACATTGGAAACTTCGCGCTCGAGCACGCTGGAACCATCGACATCCTGACCATCTACCTCGACACCCCCGAACTGAGCCTGTTCTACAGCCACCACGCCCTGCGCCTGCGCATCATGCAGGGCAGGGTTCTTCTCTCTCTCAAGGGTCCGTCGACCTCGCCGGACAGGCTGGTGCAGGAGCGTCCCGAGGACGAGGCCGACGCCCAAGGGTTTTCGGAGAAATCGCTGCCAAGCGTCAAGGACATCGTACGCCTGATGCCCTCGTCAGTGGGACTGTTGCAGGACGTGACCCTGTCTGCTTCCCTGCGATCAATGGACAGGCGCTCCCTGCACTACGTCCTCCATGAGGGCGAACGCGCGTACGAGATTGCATGTGACACCGTAGTATTCAGCTCCCCCCGCAAGCCCAGTCACAAGGCAGACGCAACAGAACTGGAGATCGAACAGAAAGCCGGTTCGGTCGAGGGTCTTCAGGACCTGATGCGCGTGTTCGAGACGTTCTTCGCCGTCGTCCCCCGCCGCGCCTCATCCAAGTACCAGGACGGGCTCAAGGCACTCGGACTCATCTGACGGACATTCTGTCATCAATAGTGAATCAATTTTGCGCCAGGCACCAAGGGATTCACTATTGGTCAGCGAAGGACGCGAGTGAGCATACGACGCAGATCGTCGAGGTCGAGAGGCAGCCCCAGGACGCCGTCGATGGATGATGCCTTATCGGCAGGACAGCCGACGCCATGTTGACAAATGACAATGACTGGCAGACCCAGACGCCCGCGGCCTTCCGCCGCCGCATCCAGGTCGGAGCTGTCGCCGATGACGGCTAGAACTAGGCGCGGAGCGAAGTGCGCCACATCCCGCCGAGCGTCCTCCCAGGTCAACGCCGCCTGCGCTGTACACCCTGTCGCGCCGAGCAGCATGACCAGCGGTGACGGCTTGCCGACGACCAGCACGCGCGTCCCCCTGAGGTCCATCCCCTGAGCCAGCGGCGTAACGCCAGAGCGGGACGAAAACTGCCGCGCCACCTCTTTTGCCACCGTCAGGACAATACTGATGACTCCCGGGGCAGACGTGACGTCAAGCGACGCTCCGCTCCTGGTTGCCACCGCCTGCGCCGCCGACGCCAGCAGTTCTGCCTCCGTGCCGTCCTCGCTGCTGATCGCCTGGGTAACGCCGTGGAGCTCCAGTCGAATCTCTGCGCGTTCCCTCGTCGGATCACCGGCGATGCTCAACTGGGCGCTCGTGACCGGCCTGAGCCGAAGGACATCGGATCTGATGAGCAAGAGCAGTGCGTTCTGCAGGTCGTTCTCGGTCATGCGCACGGGAACGGCATGTCCAGGCAGCTCCTTTGTGACTGTGACTCCCTTGAGATACAGCGTCCCGGCCAGGTCGAGTGCATCCGAGGCCGCCTTGACCGCGTCGCATGTTGCCCCGCCTCTGGCGCTATCGCGCGCGAAGTTCAGCAGCTTGCGCGCCAGAACTGAGGCCCGCGTGGCGGACTCCTCGATAGCAGCCAGCAACCCGGTGACGGGACTATCTTCGGGTACATCCATCTTGGCCAGCGCCGCGTTGCCGAGTACTCCCTGCATCATGTTGTTGAAGTCGTGGGTCACCTGCACGGACAGCTCCGCCACGCTGCGATAGCGGGCCAACGACAGCAGACTCCCCTGTACTTCATCGACCCTTGCCCTAAGGATGACCACACTCATGACGGAGGCCACGCAGCGCAGGCAAACCGCACACGGCTTGCCTGCGCGCGAACCGTCACGTGCGAACTCGGCGACCACCAGTCCACTGGTCTGCCCCCGGTCGCGGAGCGCTGCCACGCCGACCACGGACACGTCGCCCTCGTCCGCCGTCGCCCAGCGGACCACGCTATCGGTCAGCACGGCGGCCAGCATGGAGGCTGGCGCAATCGGCACTCTGACGCGCGCAAGCGTGTCGCCGGGATCATGTCCTGTCGCCACCAAGTCCAGCAGGTTCTCGGCCGCCACCCAGCGGTAGACAGAGAGGAGCACCCTGCCGGTCACGTCGCCAAGAGCCGCCTGAGCCTCCAGCACGGCCTGCTCGGTCGAGACTGCATCCACCACGCGCACCATGCTCCGAAGGCACGAACACGGGCAGCTCCCGGGAATACAGGAAGCATCAGGCTCCTGCCATGCCTGGTCGGCCGGCAGCTCCACCATCGTTGTCCAGCTCCAATCCTTCATCCCGTCTCCCCTCTCCACTGTGCTCTCATGCCCCGGTGTAGACGCAATGCACAGCGTCCAGTGAACTTGCCAGCTCTGGAAACATCTTCATGGAAACCCTTTTCCTCACCCACCGCCCTCTGTACTAGTCTGACGTGCCTGTGTCAATCGACCCTCCCGGGTCAGCATCTCGACAACCGCGTTCTGAGTCCGGCGATACTCCCGGGCCACGTACGGTGACAGCATGGAGTGCAGCAGTGCTGCGTACTTCATCCTGAAATGCACGACGTCGCCTTCGCAGAAGTCGTACTCGGCCTCTGTCACGTCGAGGACCATATGATCGCTGGAACTGCCGGCTATCGTCACACCGTCGTCCAGAGGTATCAGAGCGCCCGGGTCCGTGTCGGTGTATCCCAGCGCCACCACGGCGCGCTTGCGGACACCACGGTCCACGACATGGGGTTGCCGGCCTTCCGCGTCCAGGCCCACCGGCCCATCAGGCGCACTGGGCTTCTCCCGCACCTCGATGACCTCGGCCTCTAGTAAAAACGCGTCCTGGCGCAGCCAGGGGATGACACGTGAGTCCGTCGTGCTGACACCCAGCAGCAACGCCTCGCCGGCTCGCAGCTCGGTCACCGACGGTGACAGCAGGCCATGCTCGATCAGGTCGAGGGCTACCGTTCCACCGGTCGAGACAATCTGCAGGGGTAGCCCTGTCTCGCGACGAACGCGCGCGGCTGATGCACCGAACAGCTCCTGGTTCTCGGCGGTGGGAAGAATCCCGGTGATGCATCCCACGTTCGCCGCCAGGCCCACGACGTCGACACCCATAATCCTCGATGCGGCCAGGACGAAGGAGGACAGTTCTGACATCGGCACGCCGTCGCGACGGTCCCCCATTTCGACCACCGTCAGGACGTCACAGGTCGTTCCCTTGGCCAGAGCAGCCTCACCCAGCGCCTCCATGGCACTCAGCTCCGACATGAATGCGCGGTCGGTGATATGTGGAACCAGATGGATCTGTGAGCGCGGAGGCTGCCTGAGGAGCGTCAATTCAAGGACGCCGAACTCCTCCTGACGCAGACTGAGAAAGTCGTGGACGCGCGAGTCGCCGATGCTGTGAATGCCGCCGCGCATGAACGCCTGAACGATCTCGGCGTCCGACGTGACACCTTTGGTGACGGCCACGACACCAAGTCCGTGCTCCTGACAGAGTGAGCGGACCTTGGCGGCATTGTCGCTCAGACAATCGAGGTCGACGACGACGCGCGGAAAACTACTCACTGCATGCACACTCCTGTCGGCAGCGCTTGATTGGGCTGGCAGCACTGCGACATATTCAGTGTAGCTCTCCCGTCAGCTATGGAAAGACCGGGCCAACGGCCCGACCCCTGCTGCCGGCTTGCCCAGGGTCGCACCACATGAAGCGAGATGGACGCCGGCTCCGGCCGGCGTCCATCAATGTTGGGCTGAAATTCCAGAAGGTCAGACGGTCTCGCGCTGAGCCTCGGTAACCATCGTGGTCTCGGGCCGTTCCGCGTCGATACGTTCGACGGCAGCCTGAATGATGCGGCTGATAAGGTCCTCGTAGGAGAGTCCCATCAGTTCGGCCATGACGGGGATATCGCTCTTGCCCTTGGTCAGACCGGCCAGCGGGTTGATCTCCATGAACGATGGCTCGCCGTTTGCGTCGAATCGCATGTCGATACGGGCGCAGTCGCGACAATGCAGTGCCTTGAAGACACTCACGGCCAGGTCGCGCACCTTGTGGTATTCGTCGGCAGTGAGGTCAGCCGGGCACTCGGGAACGAGGTACTTCTCCCAGTTGTGCTTGATCTCCGGCGTGTAGAAGAAATCCTTCTCGGTCCCGCTCAGCAGCTTGAACGACATCACACCCAGAACCTCAGGCTCCCGGTTGCCGATGACGCCCACGGTAACTTCGCGGCCAGGCAGAAACTCCTCGATGAGGATGCTTGAGCCGGGATATGCTGCCAGCAGCGCACCCACCTGGTTACGGAGCTCGTCGTCGCACGTGACCCGGGAGTTGTCGTTGATGCCCATGCTGGAGCCCTCGCGGGATAGCTTGACGAACAACGGATACTTGGGGGCACCAGTCTGGATGATAGCCTCAACCTGAACAGGATTGTCCACGGACCAGAAGGCCGGCGTGTTGATGCCTTCCTGCATCAGGACTTGTTTGGTCATTGTCTTGTCGAGCGCCAGGGACAGGGCTAGAGTGTCAGAGAAGGTGTACGGGATCCCCATCATGTCGAGAATGGCGGGCATCTGCGACTCACGGGCGCGGCCGTACAGTCCCTCGGCGATGTTGAAGACCAGGTCGACCGGCTGCCGTTTCAGGCGCGCGATGGCGTCCAGCCCAAATCCCAGCCGCACAGGTTCGTGCCCAGCTGCGATAATGCCTTTCTCGATATTCTGAACCGTCTCCAGGGAATCAAACTCGTCCGCCCTGTCGGATGGGATTCCTTCGGCGGCTGCAGCTTCAGTAGACAGATTGTAGGTAATGCCTATACGCATGATACGTTCTCCTCGTTGTTGGATGGGTGATGAGTAAGGTTTTGCTCATGACTATCCAGCCCGACCATCGCCGAGGAGCGTAGACAACGACTGGAGCCGCCGCTCATCAGCGGGGAGAATCAGTGCTGAAAGGCTGTTACCAGTAGAAAGGGAATGTGCGCACAGCCCCCGTCTATGCCGCTTGCGGCTTGGGGGTGGTTCGTCGACAGACTCGTGGTCTTCGTACGAAAGAACCATTCTTGTATCTGTGTTCACGCAGTTGTCTCCCATAAAGAAAGTTAACTTCGCACAAACTATAGTGAGGTCGATCTTCTTGTCAATAGCATCGACCCCGCTTGTCACCCACACTGTGTGAGCATCCGAAAGAGGCTCTGCGTCAACGTTTCAGCTTCTTCTTGACCCCCGTGGCGCTCACAGCCTTCACTCCAGAACCAGACCCGTCGTGGTGCGAAGCGGCTCTCGCAGGAGCGGGAGGGGCTTTTGAAGCACTCTTCGGGCTGGTGGCTGCCACAGGAGCCTTCACATTTCGCGTGGTGCCGACAGCCGGGGCCGCCGGCCTGCCGAAGGTCCCGCGCGCACCGGTGACAACAGCCAGCCGCTTGTCCACCAAACCCTTGCGGGCCTCAAGCGGCTTCAGCAGCTCATCGCACGTCAGGTCGAGATTGATCGGCGTTACAGAGACATAGTCGTTGATAAGTGCATAGCCGTCGCTGCCGGGCTTGGCATCATGGGGACCCGAGTTGCCAGCAATCCAGTAGTAGGCACGACCGCGCGGGCTGAACTGCTTCTCCACGAAGTTCTCATAGACCCTGAAGCCCTGTTTGGTGATCATGACCCCCTGGACGCTGCTCAAGGGGACGTTGGGAACGTTGACGTTGAGGATGGCCGGTGCTTTGACCAGATCGGCATAGAACGCCGGTTCAGCAAGGACTTCCATGAGCACGGCCGCCGCCGTCTCGAAATGGTGGGGCTGCACGCCGTGCACCATATCCAGGCTGACCGCGATGGACGGATGCCCCTGGCGGAGCCCTTCGAGAGCAGCACTGACGGTCCCGCTGTAGAGAACGTCCACCCCGACGTTCGGTCCATGATTGCACCCGCTGACCACGATGTCCGGCGGGTTGTCCTTCATCACATCGAGCAGAGCCACCAGGACACAGTCGGTAGGAGTTCCGCGTAGGGAAAAACCCTTCAGACCGCACGGCATCGTCACCTCGCGGATCGGCAGGATGTCGCCCAGCGTGAGAGAATGGCTGGAACCGCTCTGGTTGCCCTCCGGGGCGACGACTGTTACGTCGTACGTTGCTGCCAGTGCCGCCCCAACAGCGTTGATGCCGTTGGCAAAGATGCCGTCGTCGTTGGTGAGCAGGATCCGTATGCGTCGACTCTTTCTGGTTGCGCTCATGTCAGCTCCTTAGAACTCGTACGTCACGCCTTTCCGCAGTGCAATCGTGTCCTTGATGTACCCGTTCAGTGCCTCGGGCGCCTTGGAATGCATAGGCACCAGAACGCTGGGGTCCGCCCGCATGACCAGATCCTTGATATCGAGTTCACTCGCATGCCCGGGGGTAGCGATGCGGTAGAAGTCCATCCTGAAATCCTTGACCCACTTCATGAGAACAGTATAGTTCGGATCGTACTGCCCGAGAGGTTCGCCGCCGGACTGGATGAAAACGGTATGCGGGGCTGGGTTGATCTCCACCAGCTCGCCAAGGTCGGAAAAATCGAGTTGCAGCATATACTTGGCGGGTTCCGCGGCGATGTCTGCCGCGCGTAGCGCAGTCAACAAGTACTCCTGCTCGAACAGCCGATAGTCGGGTGCCAGATACTTGCCCGAACCACGCCTGGCCAAGTACACTTGCGCGTTCTTCATGAGCCGCTCGAGCTCGCTGTCGAAACGGGCGAACTTTCGGGCTATCAGCATATGCTGCGGTTGCAGGACCATTGTCCGTCCCGTCTTCTCTGCGACACGCAGGAACACCTTGACACGATCCGTGTCGAGAACGTAGTAGTTGGTCAGCACAAGACCGGGAGCCGTGCCGACTGCCCTCGTGGCAAGCTCCTGGATCTCATTCTCGGTCAGCTGGTCGATACTCCCGAACCCGAGTCTGGTCCCCTCTGTGAGAAGAACCGTCTTGAAATGCTGCTTCTCCTGGCGCATCAGCTCGACGAAGGTGCGCACCCGCTCCGGATGTTTGCCGTGCAGACGATAGTCGCCTGTATAGATGATCGACGTGGCCCCGCACCGCACGATGAACCCGAGGATGCCCATGATATCGTGGTCGCTGCGAACAGGCAGGACTTCGCAGTTCCCAATGTGCACGACCTTATCGTGCTCGAACACGGTCACAGAGCGCTGATCCATGCGGAGGTCGAACTCGCCCGTTTCGTCGAAGAACCGCAGAACCTCGAGCGTCTCGGCGCTCATGTACAACGGGACGTTGACACCCACCAGCGGCAGGAACCCGAAATGGTCGATGTGCCCGTGGCTCAGAAGGATGCCGTCTACCCTACCCGTATCGAGGGTGGCGCCGAATTCCTGCTGAAGGAACTGCGACTGGGCTGGCGGATAGAGACCCGCCATTGGCGGCAGATTGCCAAACCGGAGATAGTCGCGGATCTGCAGGTACGTCGCCGGCTTCAGGCGATCGCTGAAGTGGTCCGTACCGCCAAAGAAGTCCTTACCAAAGTCGAGAAACAGGTTCGTGCCGTTGTACTGCAAGAGGGTCTTGCTCCCGCCTATCTCGTTTACCGCACCGTAGAAGGTCAATTTGACTGACATGCTTCCTCCATGCAATC